>Ga0247841_10005227_pt1 | contig 21289 bp, 17 predicted proteins | sample LaCruzMarch2015__2_FD_192410 | JGI IMG/M metagenome (GOLD analysis project Ga0247841, IMG submission 192410) | Freshwater microbial communities from meromictic Lake La Cruz, Castile-La Mancha, Spain - LaCruzMarch2015_18m | ecosystem: Environmental > Aquatic > Freshwater > Lake | place: Spain... | reverse complement strand
GGCCTATCTGGATTTCAACGTCCCCTTCGGTAAATTCCAGGTCGGTTACATGCAGTTCCTTACCTGGGGTACTCCCTTCCTGAATACCCCCCTCACCGCCGGCGGCATCCGCTACTTCTATGCGCAGGGCCCCGTGCAGGTGGTCGCAGCTATTGAAAAGCGCGCTGAATACACCGGTCTCAGCGCCGGTAACATCGGCATCGCCAACGACGCCGACAAAGACCTTTATGACCTCGGCATCACCTACAAGTTCGCCCCCGGCCAGGCGGGCCTCCTCTATCAGTACCTGCGGAGCTCCCAGAACAAATGGCAGCAGTCCAACGGTTATCTGGCCCAGATCAACGGCTTTTACCCCTATGCCCAGTTGACCTTCGGTAATTTCTACATCGAGGCCGAGGGCGTCTATGGAACGGGGACCCTGAGATCCTATGAGAGCACCACCACCCCAGCATCTGTGGGCGGCACGACTCCCGCCACCAATGCCCAGAATGTGACCCTGACCGCCTGGGGCGCATACATCAACGCAAAGTATAATTTCAAACCCGCTTACGTCGGTGCGCAGTTCATCTATCTCGGCGGCGACGATAACTCCAACAGCGACAAGGTTACCGGCAATATCGCCGGGCCGCTCCAGGCCAACTACGGCTTCAACCGCTCCTTGATCCTCTGGAACTCCGACTACGGCGACAACCTGGGGGCCATGCAGGGTAATGTTCCCACCACGGCTGCCAACGGCGGGTTCAACCGCAGAACCGGCGGTACATATGCCGTCAACCAGTTCATGGACAACGTCTGGTTCTATCAGATCTACGCCGGTTTCAAGCCCATGCCCAAGATGGACCTGAAGGCGTCCTTCTCGATCGCCAGCGCCGACAAGGCCCCGAAAAGCGACGTGGGTAATACCGGTTCAGCCGGTTACTACACGGGAACCACGGTTAAGGAATTCGCCTCCACCAAGTACGGTAACGAACTTGATCTTACCGCCGAGTACAAAATCTATGACAATCTTACCTACATGATTGGCATGGGTTACCTCTGGACCGGCGACTACTTCAAGGGCTATGAGGCAGGCGCCACGGTTAAGGACAATTACCTCCTTACCCACAAGCTGACCTTGAATTTCTAAGTCGTTCCAAACAACACGTTTAAAGCAAAAGCCCCGGAGATTTTCTCCGGGGCTTTTCTTTTTGTAAATATCATGTTGCCTCAGGAATATTCTTCGTGTATAAACTTCCCCGTGAAGAAGATGGAGGAGATCTATGCCGCTCTACGATTTTGAATGCCGCAAATGCCATTATAAATTCGAGGCTTTCCTTAAGATGAAGGAAGCCCCGGACGCCTTGACCTGCCCGGAATGCGGCTCGGATAAACCGCATAAACTGGTGACGCCTTTCCAGACGAACTCCTGGTCGAGCTTTCTCGATACCATGGAGAAGAAGGTCAATCCCCACAAATTTAAATAGGGACAGCGCCCTATTTATTACAAGCACGTAAAGACGGAGAAGCCGCAATTCAGAAAATCCACGGCAACCTGAATGGACTGGGGGCGGAACAGATTAAGCGGATCGGGCAGTTCTACCGGCGCCGCGTACCCCCGGACCTTATTCTTACCCACGATCTGGCCCGCCAGCTCACCGAGGCATCAAGAAACATCAGCCGCCAGATCGGTCTCCTCCTCAGCCGCCGGGGGGAAGTGGCCTTTGTCATCGTTGGCGATCATCAGGGGATCGTCATCCCCAGCCTGGAGGGATTCCGATCTTCTTCTGTCCGTTTCAAGGGTCTCCGTCTGGTTCATACCCATCTCCACGGGGAAAAGCTGACCGATGACGATCTCACGGACTTGGCCCTGCTCCGTCTCGATTTGATCTCCGCCGTGGAAGCAATGCCCGACGGCCTTCCCGGCGCCGTCCACAGCGCCCATCTGATTCCGGAAAATACGGACGGGAGATACTGGACCTTGCTCCCGCCCGTTCGTCCCTCGGAGCTGGACATCAATTTTACCTCCTTAATTGCCGCCCTGGAAGGGGAATTCACGCGCAAACAGAAAACGCGCAAAGTCGAGGCGACGGAGCGGGGGATACTGATCCGGGTGGAGACCAACCCCACGGGCAACGCCCACCTCTGCCTGGAGGAACTGAAGGAATTGGCCCGTTCCAGCGGCGTCGCGGTTTTCGATACCATCACCCAGTACCGTAACGCCCTTGATCCCCGCTATGTCCTGGGAAAGGGGAAACTTGCCGATGTCCTGATCAGGGCCTTGCAGATGGGGGCGAATCTCCTCATCTTCGATCATGAGCTCACCCCCGGCCAGGTGCGGTCGTTGGCCGATTTCACGGAGATGAAGATCATTGACCGGACCCAGGTAATCCTTGATATTTTCGCCCAGCGGGCTCATAGCCGGGAAGGAAAGATTCAGGTCGAACTGGCCCAGTTGCAATACCTGCTCCCGAGACTGGCGGTGAAACATACGGCCATGTCCCGCCTCACCGGCGGCATCGGCGCCCGGGGGCCGGGAGAGACAAAGCTGGAAATCAACCGGCGCCGCGTCCGGGACCGGATCAATCTCCTCGAACGGGACCTCCTGGACATTGAAAAGGCCCGGGGGCAGCGGCGGGTCAAGCGGGAAAAGGCGGGATTGCCGGTAATCTCCATCGTCGGTTACACCAATGCCGGAAAATCGACGTTGCTCAACAGCCTGACCCAAAGCCGCGTCTTCACGGAGGATCGGCTGTTTGCCACCCTGGACCCGAAAAGCTCCCGCCTCCGTTTTCCGAGGGATGCGGAAGCGGTGATCACCGATACCGTGGGATTTATCCGGGATCTGCCCCCGGACCTCTTCGCCGCCTTCCGGGCAACGTTGGACGAACTCCATGAGGCCCATGTCCTGATGCATGTCGTCGATGTAAGCAATCCCGACTTTGAAAACCACATCGCCGCCGTGGAAAAGATCCTCGCCGAGCTCGAGATCAAAGACAAACCCATCCTGAGGGTGTTCAACAAAGAGGACCGCGTTCTCGACAAGCCCCTCCTTGCTACCTTGTGCCGGCGTTTTAACGCCGTCGCCGTCTCCGCCCTGGACAAAAACACCCTGCCCCGGTTGATCGAAAAATTGGAGTATCTTGTCAAAGGCCTGCTGAAACAAGGAGAAACTTCTACATGACCCTCTCCCGGCAAAAGAAAAGTGTCTTGTGGATCTGCCTGTGTATAGCGTTAATGACGTTTGCGGTTTATGGACAGGTGCGGAACCATGCCTTCATCGACTTCGACGACTACGAATACATCACGGAAAATCCCCATGTCCGCTCGGGCCTGAGCATGGATAATGTCGTATGGGCCTTCAGCTCCTACCATTCCAACAACTGGCATCCCCTCACCTGGATTTCCCACATGGTGGATGTCCAGATCTTCGGTCTCAATCCGGCGGGACACCATCTGATCAACGTTTTTTTTCACATCGTCAACACCATATTGCTCTTGTTGCTCCTGCGGCGTCTGACCGGCGACCTCTGGCCGAGCGCCTTCGTAGCGGCCCTCTTCGCCCTCCATCCCCTCCATGTCGAGTCCGTGGCTTGGGCCGCGGAACGGAAGGATGTGCTGAGTACCTGCTTCTGGATCCTGACGACCTGGATGTATGTCCGTTACACCGAGACCCCGGACTGGAAACGCTACAGTCTCGTCATCCTGATGTTTGCCCTGGGGCTGATGGCCAAGCAGATGCTCGTCACGTTGCCCTTTGTCCTGCTGCTGCTCGATTACTGGCCCTTGAGGAGAATAGCGGGGAAAGGAGGACAAATAAAAGACAAACGAAAAATCTGGCCGTCAGCTGCGAACTCAAAATCAACAGCCCCGGAGACGGGCGGTAAGATGAAGAAAAGGAAAGGCTTCTCAAGCAGTGAGACGGCCGCCACAGCCGGAGGAAAGCAAAGAAAATCCCTCCCGGACAGCATCCGGATGAATATGGAGGAATCTGGGAAGGGACAGCGGCAAGTGCCAATTGGCCGTCTCATCGTGGAAAAGATTCCTCTTCTTGCCCTGGCAATGATAGCCGGCAGCATCGTGTTTGTTGTCCAGCAGCAATCGGGGGTCCTTTACAGCCTCTCCCCCTTCCCTTTTCGGATCCGTCTTGAAAACGCCCTGGTATCCTACGTAGTCTATATTGGCAAGATGTTCTGGCCCGTCAACCTGGCCGTTTTTTATCCCCATCCCCTGCACAGTCTCGCCCTCTGGAAAATTCTGGGCGCTGCGGGGCTGTTGATTGCCATCTCAGCAGCGATAATCTGGAAGGGACGCCGTTATCCCTACCTGATCACGGGCTGGTTCTGGTATCTGGGAACACTGGTTCCGGTTATCGGTCTGGTGCAGGTGGGGGTCCAGGCCATGGCGGATCGTTACACCTACATCCCCCTGATCGGTCTTTTTATCATGATCGCCTGGGGGGGGCGTGATCTGGTTTCATTTCTCGCCAGACAGCAGGCAATCAACTCAGAAAATGATCAACCAGCCGGCACCGGAGCGTCGCCAGGGAAACCGGAGAAGTCGCGGGGAGGAAAAGGAAAATGGGGACGGTTCTATTTTTCTTCGGAAAATAGAACCGTCCCCATTTTCCCATCTGCTTTGTCGAAGACCGAACTATTTGCCCCTGTCCGGATTATCTTAGCTTTGGCAGTGGCTGTCTTACTGATCTTGAGCTTTCTGACTTGGAAACAGGCTGGCTACTGGCGGGAAAATGTCATCCTTTACGATCATGCAGTGCGGGTGGTCCCTGATAATTACTGGGCTTATAACAATCTTGGCGCCGCCCTGGCCTCCCGGGGAGAAACCGACGCGGCCATGACCCGGTTTGCCAAATCCCTCAAGATCATGCCCCATTACCCCGGGGCGAATCAGAATATGGCCGCCGCCCTTTACAAGCAGGGACATCATGTGGAAGCCCTGCCACTACTTGAAAGGGCGCTGAAGCTGCAGCCCCGGAACCCGGATCTGCATATTACCCTGGGAGCGGTATTGTTGAAAATGAACCGGAATGCCGATGCCACCGACCATTTTCGGGAAGCTCTCAACCTCCGGCCCGGCGACAATAACGCCGCAGCGGGACTAAGGGAAGCATCGACAGATACCAGCTACAAAAAATAGACCCGTTCCTAAATATCTGCAGTTGGAAAATGGTCTACCTACATTACACCCTTGTACCAGCCCCCGTCGATCTGGATCGCGGCGCCGGTGATGTAGCCTGCCTGCTCTGAGGCCAGGAAGGTCACCAGGGCAGCGAATTCCTCAGGCGTTCCCAGACGGCCCATGGGAATGGTTGACTCCCACCTTTTGATTACCGCTTCCGGGGCTGTCTTTTCCTTCTCCGCCACGGTCCTGGCAAGGCTTCGAACCCGTTCCGTCAGGGTGTAACCGGGACAGACGCTGTTTACCGTGACATTGAACGGGGCCAGTTCATTGGAGAGGGTCTTGGCCAGACCGATGACGCCGGAACGGATGGTATTGGAAAGAATCAGACCGTCAATGGGCTGCTTAACGGAAATGGAGGTCATGTTGATGATTCTCCCCCATCGTTTTTCCTTCATCACCGGTACAACTTCCCGGGTCATGACAATCGTGCTCAGCAGGTTCAACCGAAAACCGGAGGCCCACATATCGTCATCGATGTCCAGAAAACCCACCGAAGGCGGTCCGCCGGCATTGTTAACCAGAATATCCACGGTTCCGTAATGGGCCATGGCCTTGCGGACAAACTGGGTCGCCTGCAACGGATCGGAAACGTCCGCCGCCACGGCAATTACCTCGGCACCCGTTTCCCTGCGGATAAGCTGTTCCGCCTCCGGTAACGAAGGATCATCGAGGGCGCAAATGGCCAACTTCGCCCCTTCCCGGGCCATTTCCATGGTCACCGCCAAGCCCAAGCCCATACTCCCCCCGGCCACCAAGGCCACCTTGTTTTTCAATCCCAGATTCATAACACCCTCCATTTTTTCTTTATTTATAACAAAAATTACGGACGGAGGTCAATGGGGAACGAGAAATAAAATTCTCCTATTTCCTCTAACCACATCCCCCTCGAAGGGGGAGGAAAAACTTGAATGTCCCCTCACCAATTTCTCCTATTGACACGCTATAGCCCCGCCGATATACTCCGCCCGCCAAGGAAATAAGGTACCGAAACATGACGGCTTCGCAAGAATGAGCAAACAAAAAAAAGCCAAGGCCCCCCAACAGGCTAAACAATCGACATTTCGTTCGCTGGCGCCGGCCCTGGCGATCTCCCTATTGATCCCCCTCGCTTTGTTTTTTGCCGCCGAAGGTTGCATTTCCTTTGCCTTGAATCACCCCCGGCTCATTCCCAAGGGATACGCCCTGAATTTGTTGCGTTATTATTATGCCCATTTTGAACGCGACGTCATTCAATTCTCAGAGGCCTGCTCCCGTTATGACGCCGGTTTATTCTACACCCTCAAACCCGGGACCTGTCGCTTTGCCAATCGCGAGTTCGATGTAGAATATAACATTAACAGTCTCGGGGTGCGTAATGATGAGGCAGCACTGGATAACCCTGAGATTGTTGTCATCGGCGATTCACAGGCGATGGGCTGGGCGGTCGAGCAGAAGCAGACATTTTCATCGCTCCTCGGAAAGCTGACGGGGAAGAAGGTATTAAACACAGGGGTTTCATCTTATGGCACCGCCCGGGAAATGATCATGCTTGACCGTGTTGCCAGGGGCAGGCTAAAATATCTCATCATTCAATACAGTGACAATGATTATGATGAGAACCGCTACTTTGCCGGCAACAATTACCGGATGAACATATCTTCTGCCGAAAAATACGAGCATGTCCGCCGCTTTCACAAAGGCAATACCGGATACTATCCGGGCAAACATATCCTTACCCTGATTAAAATCCTTAGAAGCCCGGACATCAGTATCTCCGATCCGGTTGCATCTCCTTACCAACCGGATGAGGTTGACGCCTTCCTTCAGGTGCTGCATAAATCCCGTCCCGATCTGCGTAATCTTAAGATAATTGTTTTTGAAGCTAATCCCTACGCCGCAAACGACAGACCTTTTCTTGAAAATCTGAAAAAACAAATTAAAGATCCTTCCTACCCCGATTATATTCGCAACATGGTAGTTCTTGATTTGGGTAAAGAGCTGAACACCGACAGATATCTCACCCTTGATGATCACATGAATGCTGATGGGCACCGGTTGATTGCCGAACGGCTGACTGCCGTCATTAGAATGTTGGAAAACAAACGATGAATTCATTATTTTATCTATTGACAAGCCTTTGTTTTTATTTTACGGTCAACGAAATTTTTTTAAGGGTTGAAAAATCGTGACCGGTGAGAAGAAAAGAATAGCTGACAGCGTGAGCAATCTGTTTGGATTATTGCGCCTTACTCTTCTTCTGGTGGGCCTGTACCCACCGCCCGGCGACTTTAGGAGTTAAAGAGTACATCTATAAGAAATCCTAAAAGGCCACGGGTGGAGAATCCGTGGCCTTTTTATTTTTTTTGCAAAGGGGACAGGGCCATCATGTACGAAGTCATCTGGCATGGAAGAGGAGGACAGGGGGTGGTCGTCGCCGCCCAGATGCTTGCAGAAGCCGCATATCTGCAGGAATTCAAAGGGGTGACCTCGGCGCCGACGTTCGGACCGGAGAGACGGGGGGCGCCCTTGACGGCCTCAACACGGATTGCCCAGGAGCCAATCCGGATTTTCTCTCAGATCGAGGAGGCGGACATTGCCGTTGTCCTGGACGAAAGTCTCTTCAAGGTTGTCGATATCTTCAGCAGACTCCGCAAAAACGGCCTGCTGATCATCAATACCCAGACACCCCTGGAGAAGTGGGACGAGCAGGGAGAATACCGCATCGCCGTCGTTGACGCTGCCGGCATCGCCCTGAGACACCATCTGAGCAAAGAAGGGGCGCCCGTGGTAAATACCCCGATGTTAGGAGCCTTCGCCCGGGCCTCGGGACTCGTCTCCCTGGAGAATATCGAAAAGGCCCTGAATCACAAGCTGTCGAAGGAGCAGGGAGCGCGTAACTTCACCACCGTGAAGGCAGCCTTTGAGGAAACAAAAGTCAAAGATAAATAGATCTCAAAATAGGATTGAACTCATGACAACAAAAAAAGACGACAGTATTTCGGCCATGTGCACGGTGGCCATCGGCGAGGCGGGAAAAACGGGGGACTGGCGTAGCCTGCGCCCCGTCATCAATCACGCCAAATGCATTCCCTCGGTAAAGAAGAAATCGGCCTGCTTTCTCTGCTGGCTCTACTGCCCTGAAGGAGTGGTCAAGGCGACAATCCCTGTGGAGATCGATCTCGATTACTGCAAGGGCTGCGGCGTCTGCGCCGAAGAGTGCCCGGCCAAGGCCATCACCATGGTGAGGGAGGGAGAGAACCATGAGTAACGTACAGATCATGACCGGCAACCAGGCCGCCGCTATCGGGGCCAAACTCAGCGGCGTCCAGGTTGTCGCCGCCTATCCCATCACCCCCCAGTCACAGTTGGCGGAAATCATCTCCCAGTATATCGAGGGAGGGGAACTGAAGGCCGAATACGTCCGCGTCGAAGGAGAACATTCCGCCCTGACAGTCTGCATCTCCGCCTCCACCGTCGGGGCCAGGGTCTTTACCGCCACCAGCGCCAACGGCCTGCTCTATATGCATGAACAGCTCCACTGGGCCGCCGGCTCCCGCCTTCCCATCGTCATGTGCTGCGTAAACCGCGGCGTCGGGGCTCCCTGGACCATCTTCAACGATCAGCAGGACTCCATCTCCCAGCGGGACACGGGCTGGATACAGATTTACTGCCGGAACAACCAGGAGATTCTCGACACGATCATCCAGTCCTACCGGATCGCCGAAGAGGTCTACGCCCCCGTCATGGTCTGCTATGACGGCTTCGTCCTTTCCCATACGATGATGCCCGTCGATATTCCCGATCCGGAAAAGGCCCGGGGGTTTCTGCCCCCCTACCAGGCCCACACGATCCTGTCCCCGGAAGATCCCCGCACCCTTAATGCCGTCCTTTTCCCCTGGCGGCGGGCAAACAGCGAGGGGGTCCTCTGCGACGGCTATATGGAGATGCGTTACAAACTTCAGGCCGCCCTGGAGCGGTCGCCTGCGGTCATTGAAGAAACAAGCCAACACTTTGCCGAGATATTCGGCAGAGACCACGGCGGCCTCTCCTGGAAATACCGAATGGAGGATGCGGAACTGGTCATGACCGGCATGGGCTCCATTGCCAGCGAGGCCACGCGGGCTGCCGATATGTTAAGGGACGAAGGAATCAAGGCAGGGGTCGTGGGAATTCGGGTCTTCCGGCCCTTCCCCGCAAAGAACCTTAAAGAGGCCTTCCGAGGCGCCAAAGGCATCGTCATCTTTGAGAAGGGAATCAGTTACGGATATGAAGGAGCCTTGAGTTCCGATTTGAAGGCTGCCTTCTACCGGTCGGAGAATCAGGCCCCTATTCACAATTATATTGCCGGCCTCGGAGGACGGGATGTGAAGGCAAGGGAACTCGCCGACGCCGCCAGGGCGTCCTGGATAGAGATACAAACGGGAATCGTCGAAAAACCCACAACCTGGCTCAATTGCTATACGGGGTGAAATCATGCCGGAAAACTTATTTAAAATAAACGCGAAAGAATATATTCTCCCGGGCACCCGCGCCTGTCAGGGGTGCGGGCTGTCCCTGGCTTACCGATACGCCTTGAAAGCACTGAGAGAAAACACCATCGTCACCCTGCCCGCCTGCTGCCTCTGCGTCCTGCACGGAATCTATCCCAGCACGCCGGTGATGATCCCCGCCCTCAACAACTCCTTCGCCAGTACCGCCGCTTCCGCTTCCGGACTCGTCGCGGGGCTCCAGGCGATGAACAGGACGGATATCACCGTCATGGCTATTGCCGGGGACGGGGGAACCTTCGATATGGGCATTCAGGCCTTAAGCGGGGCCGCCGAGCGGGGAACGGATTTTATCTATGTCTGCTATGACAACGAGGGATATATGAACACCGGCACCCAGCGATCCAGCGCCACTCCGCTGGGAGCCCTCACGACCACCACCCCCATCGCGACGAAGCAGCAGCACAAAAAGGATTTTCTGAAGATCATGGAGGCCCACGACATTGCTTATCTGGCGACGGCGTCTCCTTCCTATCCCATCGATCTCTATGACAAGTTCGTCAAGGCAAAGAAAATCAAGGGAACCCGCTATATTCACCTGTATATACCCTGTCCCCCCGGCTGGGTATATCCCCCCAAGGATACGGTGAAAATGGGCCGTCTGGCTGTGGAAACGGGCATTACCCCCCTGTTTGAAATAGAAAACGGGAGATTCCGTTTTACCAGCCGCAGCAAGTCTATGGCCGAGCGGGGAAACCGTCTGCCCGTCATCAACTATCTGGAGAAGCAGGGGAGATTCAAGAAAATGAATATCGAGCAACTCCACCAGCTCCAACACTGGGTGGACGGCAAGTGGCAGGAATATCAGCGGCGGTCACAGGAGTAGGGAACGTTATATTATCCCCGTTGATCGCGCAAAGATTCGATAATCAGTCGGGCGTAACGCTTTGCCGCCCCTCGGTTGGCGATGATGGCTTTCCTCGCCGCTTCTCCCTTCGTTCTTAAAAGGGCAGGCTGAGACAGCATCCCGCGGATGCCCGCAAGCAGTTCTTCGCCGTTAGTGACGGTTATGCCCGCTCCTATTCCGGCTAAAATATTTTTTTCACTCAGGAAATCTTCCATGGAGGGGCCATGGAAGACCACCTTTCCCCAGGCTGCAGGCTCAAGAATATTCTGTCCTCCTTTGGGCACGAGACTTCCACCGCAAAAGACCACCGTCGCCAGAGAGTATATCTTGAAGAGTTCTCCGATCAAATCGACGATAACGATCCGCTCCTCCGTCCGAGTCTGGCCGCCGTTGATGGCGGAAAGGGTAATAACATCCGTAAAGCCGCCGCGGGCGACAATTTCCCGAACCGCGGCTCCCCTCTCGACATGGCGGGGAATCAGAATCAGCTTCATGGCCGGATAGTCCGGCAGGAGGCGCCGATAGACATCCAAGACAACCGACTCTTCTCCCTCATGGGTACTTCCGGCTACGAAAACAGGATCTTCCGGCGCGATATTAAGACGCAGAGCGATTTCCTCCTGCAGAGCCGGAGAAACATTAGCCGCCAGACCATCATACTTGGCGTTTCCCATGATCTCCATTCGCTGCGGGGACAGGCCCAGGGAGAGAATCCGTTCCCCGTCAACACCGGAAATGACACCGACACGGTCCACAAACGCCAAGACCCGCTTCCAGAAAAAACGGCTGAGCAGGTAACGGCGGAAAGACCGGGGAGAGATGCGGCCGTTTACCATGATCACCCTAATTTTCAGTTCTTTACAGGTATGAAGGAAGTTCGGCCATAGTTCCGTCTCGGTCATGACAAAGACATCGGGATTGACCCTTTTAATTACCTTACGGACAACAAAAGGGACGTCGAGGGGATAATAAATGATCGCCGTGGCCTCTGTCGCCAGTGACCTGGCCATGTCCTGACCCGTTTCCGTACTGGTGGAAAGAACAATGCAGGCCCCCGGCAGCTCCGCCCGTAAAGCGGCAACAATAGGGACGGCCGCCGTAACTTCCCCCACCGAAACGGCGTGGATCCAGATCCTGGGGGCTCCCTCCATCGCCGGGGAAAGTTCTTCTGCCATCATCCCGAATTTGGCGCCAAGACTCCGCCGGTATTTCCCCGTCAGCGCCATCTTCAGGACATAATAGGGAAGGGCCAGGCACGCGGCAATAAAAAGGGCAACGTTGTAGAGGAAAAAAATCATTTTAAACGTTAATTATTAACTGTGAATAACATCATAAATAATCGAATCCATTGAGCTGACAAAATGACGCTTTTCCCCTCCCCTAAAGAAGCACGGGCACAGACGATTTAACTCCCTCCCCTTCAAGGGGGAGAGATGGGGTTCTGTGGAGAAGAGATTGACACCCCCGCTCCATTGCTGTATAAGGGCGCATGAGGATTATTGCCCCATCCATACTCTCCGCCGATTTCAGCCGCCTGGGCGAGGAAATTATCGCCGTGGAAAAGGCGGGGGCGGACTGGATACACATCGATGTCATGGATGGTCACTTCGTGCCGAACCTGACCATCGGGCCCGGAGTCGTGGCCTCCCTGAGGAAAACGACCAGGCTCCCCTTTGACGTCCACCTGATGATCTCCGACCCAGACCGCTATATCGATGCCTTTGCGGCGGCAGGAAGCGATTATATCACCGTCCACGTGGAAGCAGCCACGCATCTGCATCGCACCATCGCCTATATCAGGGGAAAAGGGAAAAAGGCCGGGGTTTCATTAAATCCGGCCACGCCCCTGACCCAGATCGAACCAGTCCTGGCGGATCTGGATCTGCTGCTTATCATGACGGTTAATCCCGGATTCGGCGGCCAGAAGTTCATTCCCTCCATGATTCCCAAGATTCAGACAGCCAGAAAATTGATCGATGCCCACGCACCCCATGTTCTACTCGAAGTGGACGGCGGCATTACTACCGGGAACATTGGCGCCGTTGCCGCAGCCGGGGCTAAGGCCTTCGTCGCCGGGGCCGCCGTCTTCGGCAGCAAGGAATACGGGCAGACCATCACCACCCTGAAAAACACCTGATCTCCTGCCAGCAAAAGCATAACTCCATCCCCCCTAACCCTCCCCTTCAAGGGGAGGGTTAGGGGGTCACCCATTAATAATAGGCCCCTTGTAAAAAATAGTGTAAAGACCTGACCCTGAATACATTTATCACCCTTTGTGACGACCTGCCGTCAGGAGAGTTTTGTAGTAAGCCTTTCCTGAACCTGTTTTGCCTCGTTTACGATCCTGCCCATAACTTCGGCCACGGTCGGTTCGTCGTGAATCAGACCTGTCGCTTGGCCAACGGGGAGAATGCCTTTATCCAGATCCCCCTCTTCCGTTGCCAACTGGAAGGCCTTGAAGCCGTTGGCCATATAGGCCATTTTCATAGCGTTGCTCAACCCGGAAAATAGAATACCGATAAACAGTTTCAAGTAGGGCATATTCATCTGTCTGGCAACATCCCTGGAATTGACAAACGCCGCCGGCAAATCGACTCCTTTCTTGATGGCCCTTTCCGCCGCCTTCGTCTTGAGGACCCGGCACCAGATTCCATCCACCCGTTTGGAATAAAGGGTATCCGTCACATCCAGTTCAATGGAAAGATCCTTGAAATTCTTATGCAGAGGACTCTCCTTCGTCGTCATGAAACGGGTACCCATAGCCACTCCCTCCGCCCCCAGGGCCAGGGCCGCCGCCAATCCCCGGCCATCGGCAACGCCTCCCGCCGCCACCACGGGGATTTCCAAAACATTGGCCAAGCTCGGGATCAGAACCATCGTTGTTACCGCTTCGCCATGGGCCGCCGCCTCATTCCCCGTGGCGATGACGCCGTCGGCGCCGTAATCCTGGGCCCGCTTGGCATGGCGGGCATTGACCACGGTAGCGAAAACCTTGCCGCCATACTTGTGGGCCTCTTTCACCAGCCAGTCGCCCTTCCCCAAGGCAAAGTTGATAACCGGAACCTGCTCCTGCAAAAGGATCTTAGCATTCTCTGCGGCCCCAGGCATGAGGAGAGTGGCGTTGCAACCAAACGGCTTGTCCGTCAGGCTGCGGATTTCCCGGATGGCCTTGCGCGTCTCTTCCGGATCCATGGGACCGGTGGCGAGGATACCCAGACCGCCGGCATTGGAGACTGCCGCCACCATCTTCGGAATGCTGATCCAGCTCATCCCGGAAAGGAAAATGGGGTACTTGATTCCTAATAGCTCGGTAATTTTTGTTTTCATAATATATCTCCTTCAGGAAATAGGGGGACAGCGCCCCTATTTCATTCTGATCAACCTGCCCGACGTGTTTTTATTCCAGATATGAAGAAAAATACTCAGTGCCGGGTCGAACGCTCATTTACATCCCTTCCCACAGTTGGTCAAGCAGATTCGCAGAAATAAATAATGGGGGGAGCAGATATCACATCTGCCCCCATAAAGACTGAAAAGGATCAACCCATCCCCACACTCCTCCCTTGGAAGGGGAGGGAGTAAGGTGTATTTTCAGGTAACAACATCTAAAATAGTAGGGCGCTGCCCCCCTATTATTGTCCCTTGTTATTTAGCCATCAAGGCCCTACCGATGGTCAGGATCTCTGCTTCTTTCGTTCCCTCGTAGAGTTCCAGGATCTTCGCATCCCGATACCACTTCTGAACCGCGTATTCGTCGATGTACCCATATCCGCCGTGAAGTTCCACGGCATTGTTGGCACAGAAGACCGCCGTCTGGCCGCTATAGAACTTCGCCATTGCCGCCAGAGTGAAGTCCGGCTTGCCCTGGTCAACCAGCCAGGCCGACTTGTAGACGAGCCCTCTCAGAGCTTCGATCATGATGGCCATCTCCGTCAGCTTCTTCTGAGTCAGCTGGTAACTTCCCAAAGGCGACCCAAAGGCCGTCCGCTCCTTGCAGTACTTTACCGAGGTCTCCAGGCAGGCCACCCCCAGGCCCAGGCCCTGGGCAGAGACCAGGATTCTAGTGACGTCAAAGAAGTGCATGAGCTGATAGAAACCCCGGCCTTCCCTGCCCACCAGATTGCCCTGGGGCACCCGGACGTCCTCCAGGGCGATCTCCGCCGTATCGGAAGACCTGATGCCCATCTTTCCCTTGATCTTGTTCCTTGTCACGCCCTTGGCATCGGCGGGAATAATGATCAGGCTGAAACTGTTGTGCTTTTTCTCTTCGGGATTGGTGATGCACTGGGTGACCATGAAATCGCAGACCGTCCCGTTGGTGATGAACATCTTGTTGCCGTTGATGACATAGTCGCTGCCGTCCTTGACGGCCCGGGTCTTGTATCCCGCCACGTCGGTCCCCGCGTTGGGCTCCGTGAAGGCCCCGGCACTGACCAATTCACCCCGGCAGACGGGGGGGATGTATTTCTGCTTCTGTTCTTCCGTGCCATACTGGAAGATTGCTTCGCATCCAAAGGTGGCCGCCCCGATATTCAGGCCGATGCCCATATCGACCCGGGAGAGTTCTTCCGTGATAATGGCGTTGCCAAAAAATCCCGCGCCGGCGCCTCCGTAAGCTTCGGGAACCCAGGCCCCGACTAGGCCATTCTCCGCCGCCTTTTTTCGTATTTCCGGGGTGTACTTCTCGTGCTCGTCACATTCCTTGCTCACCGGCGCGCACTCCGCCACGGCAAATTTGTAGGTCATATCCCTCAACATTTTTAGTTCTTCGGTCAATTCAAAATCCATAAATTACCTCCGTTCCTCGTAAAAGAGTTATGAATGACATGAAATACAGCAACTTTTTCTTCTTTAGACGATATAGGTTTTTCTCAAATCCACCTTGTTAATTTTCCCGACACTGGTCTTGGGAATGCCCGCCACGATCTCCACCCGGTCTGGGACGCCGTATTTGGGAATCTTGCCCGTCTCGGATGCCTTCAGGATGAACTGGCGAAGTTCGTCGCCCGTAACCTTGCCGACAAAATCCGGTTTCAGGACGGCCACCAGGAAGGGCCGCTCGCCCCATTTGGCATCGGGAATACCGATAGCCGCAGCCTCCATAACTGCCTCATGGTTGGCAATGACGTTCTCCAGGTCCTGGGAGGAGATCCATTCACCGCCCGTTTTGATGACGTCTTTGATGCGGTCCGTAACCTGGAGGTATCCCTCCCTATCAATCAAGCCTACATCGCCCGTATGGAGCCAACCGTCCGTCCAGAGATCTTTGGACCGCTCCGGATCCTTGAAATAGCTCTCCGTGAGCCAGGGCGACCGGACGCAGACTTCCCCGGTGGCAACGCCGTCATGGGGGACGTCCCTTCCCATCGGGTCCTTGAGGCGCACATAGACAAGGGGCGCCGGTAGACCGGTCTTGATGATGGTGTCCACATACTGTTCTTTCGTCTCGTTCAACATCCATGGTTTGAGGTTGGCCGCCGTGAGGAGCGGGCAGGTTTCCGACATGCCGTAAGCGGCAAATATCTGGATGCCCATTTCCATGGCCTCCAGGGCCAGGCTCTTGGGGAGACGGGCACCGCCGATGATGACTTTCCAGAAGGAGAGGTCAAATTTTTTGGCCACCGGGCTGCTCACAAGCATCTGAATGATCGTCGGGACGCAATGGGAAAAAGTCACCCTTTCCGTCAGGATCAGCTTCAGGAGCATCGCCGGTTCGTAGCGCCCCGGATAGACCTGCTTGACCCCCAGCATCGTGGCCGCCCACGGCATCCCCCAGGCATGGACATGGAACATGGGAGTGATGGGCATATAGACGTCGTTCGACCTTAGTCGGCCAATGGATTCATATGAACCGGTGGCCAGCAGGAGGGCCTGGGCATGGAGTACCAACTGGCGGTGGGAGAAGTGGACGCCCTTGGGCAGGCCTGTCGTGCCCGTGGTGTAGAAGATCGACGCCTGGGTATTTTCGTCAAGGTCGGGGAAATCATACGCGGACGCCGCTCCCGCCAGCATTTCCTCGTATTCCGTATCGAAGGGAATCTTTGAGTTAGGTTTAGTGCCATCATCGGTAATCAGAATGACTTTTTTGACCGTAGTCAGCTGGTCCCAGATCGCCTCGAACATGGGAACAAAATCCTGATGGATCAGAACAATCTTGTCCTCCGCATGATTCATCGTGTAGAGGACCTGTTCGGGAGAAAGGCGCCAATTCTGGGTATGCATGATCGCACCCATCATGGGGACGGCAAAGAAACACTCCAGATAACGATGGCTGTCATAATCAAAGACGCAGACCGTATCCCCCGCTCCCACGCCGATTTTTTCCAATCCGTTGGCCAAGCGATGGATCCGCTCGTTGAGGGTTCGGTAGGTAAGACGGACCTTGTCCCGGTAAACGATCTCCTGGTTCGGAGCAAAAGCCAAGGGCATTTCGAGGATGTGTTTGATTAATAACTGATACTTGTAACTTTCACCCGGTTCATAAACTTTCTTTGCCATACATTCCCTCCTTCAATGATTTAAAGTTAATGGTCATTTTTCTACTTGTGTCAGGATGATGAAAGGTAATAAAAAGGGTTTCCGCTGAGGACGAATTTGGCATACAATCGTTTTTATCGATACCCATGCACGAATCCGTAACGATGAAATGATACATCACTTATAACATATCGCCCACTTATTGACAATTAAAAAAGGCAGGATTCCCATGCATATTATCATTGATGGATACAACCTCATTCGCCAGTCTGACCGCCTCCGGCGGGCGGAGAAATTTACCCTTGAAGAGGGCCGCCATTCACTTATTCGTTTCCTCATCCCCTACCGGGAACGGAAGGGACACCGGTTAACTGTTGTCTTTGACGGCTGGGACGGGGGCTCTTTCCAGGAAGAACGGGATCGGGAAGGGAGAATCGACATCATCTATTCCCGGAAAGGGGAAAAGGCCGACGACCTCATCAAGCGCATGGCGGAGAGATCCGGCGACGAACTGGTCGTGGTCACCTCGGATCGGGACATCGGTCATTTTGTGGAACGGTGCGGTGGTACAGTGGTGGCTTCGCAAACCTTCGAAGGCATTGTCGCCGGTGATCACCCGCCGTTATCATCGACGTCCTACGGCCATGTCGTCATCGGGAAGGAAGACGACGACTTGTCACAGGAAAAAAAGGGAACAAAAAAGAAGGGGCCCGCGAAAAAAGCCTCCCGGAGAGAACGGGAATATAACAAACGCCTCGTCAAGCTCTAACGCCTTCGCAAAAAGAGAGGATAAAGTTCTCCAGCAGGAGATGGGCGTCCCGTCCCGTGGTCTTCATCTGCAGGTCGAGGCGGGCAAGTTCCTGCAGGCACCTGATCAGGGCAGCGTCGGAAAAGCGATGGGCCCGTCTGCACGCCTGATAGACAACGTATGGATGCTCGTCCGAAAGATCACCCAGTTCCCCCTTCTCCTCCCGTGCGCCGGCCAGGGCCTTGATCTCCGGGATGACCTGCCTCTGGAACTGACCGTAATCCATTCCCGTCTGCCAGGAACGCAGCCGCCCACTGTTTATGAAGATCCGGGCGTGAAGGAGAAAGCGTATCTCCCTGACCAGCATGGATAAGACCACCAGGGGTTGTACACTCTGATCCCCAATCAGTTCTCTCAGTACGGTCAGGGCTTTGGGGGTCATTTTATCCCCCAGGGCGGTAGTCAGGTCAAAGACATTGTCTTCTTTTGTTTTACCGATTACCTGTTCGACATCCTCCTGCCGAATCTGGTTCCTATCACCGGTGAAGGCCACCAGCTTTTCCAGGGCGCTGATGGAAGAGGCCAAGTCAAAACCCGTTTTTCTGCCCAAGGCAAGCCAGGCTTCGGGAGCAAGAGACTTGCCGCTGCTTGCGAGCAGCTCCCTGGTTTTATCCATCAACAGGCTCTGTTGGCGCGCTTCGCCCTTGGCTGCCGAAAATTGGAGAACCCGTCCGGTCTCAGAAATAATTTTTATCAATCGCTTTCGTTTATCAACGCTTTCGGCCGTCAGAATCAGCACGTTCCCATCCGGCAATCCAGACGTCAGGAGTTCTTCCAGACGGTCCGTGTCTGTTTTGCGCCGTTGTGGAAGGAGCTGCCGGCTGACGCAGATCTCCAGAATCCGGGGCAGCCATTTTTCCCGATTTTCGTCCCCCTCGCCATCCATGACTCGGGACCACTCTTCCTGGCTGATGCGCTTCCACCCGCCATCCCGCAAATCTTCGAGACTCCAGCCGGCCATCCCCAGAAAGGTCATAAAATCCCTTGCCGCCCGCAGGGGATCTTTATCCAAATGTTCACGGGCCTGTTGAAGAATTCGCAGGGGCTGCTGACGGGAAGAAAGAAAAGCCGCCTGACGGACAACGACGACTTTATTGGCGGGTAGCAGCGGCGCTGCCATCAGTTCCTCACAGAGTTTGTCGACGTCCGTCTGGTCCGGCTCCATAAAAAACAGATTGAACGCCCGGTCCCTTTCGGGAAGAATGGCCCCAATGATCTTGCTTAAGGCCTCCCGGATCAGGAATGCTTCCCCCCAGAGCAAATAGGAGGAAGCGATCTTTCCCGCTTTCACCTCGCGGAGGACCTTTGCCAGATCATCCGCCGGGGTTTTTTTGTCAGAGTTCACAGTCATACTCCGTCACATTACCCCATAACCCTCCTAACCTCCCCTTTGAAGGGGGAGGAATATCCATATGGACCCTTCCGGGAGGAGGCATGATCCTCCCTGAAGGGGAATGTTCCCTAATTATATGTAGCGAGGGTGGGAATGTTCAGATAATAATAAATTTTCTAATGTGCCTGACAACCTCTTCCGGGTCGTCAATGACCTGGAAATAATTGAGATCATCCTTCTCGATCATCAGCTCCCGCATCATCGTCTTTTTCATCCAGTCAATAAGACCCTTCCAATACTCGCTCCCCATGAGAATCACGGGGAAGCTTTTGATCCGTTTCGTCTGGATAAGGGTCAGGGCTTCAAAGAGTTCGTCGAGGGTGCCGAAGCCTCCGGGAAGAATGATATAGGCCATGGCGTACTTGACGAACATGACCTTGCGGATAAAAAAATATTTATAATCGATGCGGACATTTGCGTAAGCGTTGGGCGTCTGTTCAAAGGGCAGGCGGATGTTCATGCCCACAGATTTCCCGCCCCCCTCGGCAGCCCCCTTGTTGGCGGCCTCCATGATTCCCGGACCGCCCCCGGTAATCACACTGAAGCCCTCCTGGGCGAGCCGCCGCGCCAGAACCACCGTTTTTTCGTAATAGGGGTCCCCCGGCTTGACTCGCGCCGAGCCAAAAATGCTTATCGCATGATTGATCCCCGACAAGGTCTCAATGGCGTCGACAAACTCCGCCATAATGCGGAATATACGCCACGATTCCTGAATAGTCAGGGCATCGACGAGATACTGTTTTTCTTCCAAAGCTTATGAAGATTTCCTTCTCTGAACCTTGGCAAAACGCCGCCTTGCTTCAATAGCCTTTCTTTTCTTCCGCACGGAAGGTTTCTCATAAGCGCGACGCAACTTCAGTTCCTTGAACAAACCGCTTTTAGAAAGTTTGTTCTTAAGAATCTTTAGGGCCTTTTCGACGTCATTGTCAAATACCTTTACTTCCAATATCACCAGTCCTTTCTATATCAATTTTATACAACAGCGGGCGCAAAAAAAGGGTGGTACGGCGCCTTCACATTTTGCTTGTGCCGTGACCTACCCTTTGTTGTTACTAATATTAAATCACACCCCTTGCTTTGCGATAAATTCCTGAAGTGCCCGTAAAAACTCCTCGTTCTCTCCGGGATTTCCCACAGTAACCCGCATGCAGTTACGCAGATTGCCGAGGATGGGGAAATTCTTGATAAGAATCCCCTGATCAAGAAGGTAGTCGTATATACGATATGAATCAAAATCGCAACAAAAAAATAAGAAATTTGCAGCGGATTTTATTGGTCGAATCCCTTTCATAACGGCAAGGCGCGAGAAGAGATATTCCCGTCCTGCCCTCACCCGGTCCGAACGATCTTCAAATACCTGCTCATGATCCAGATAGAAGGTTGCCATGATTTGGGAGAGGCTATTGAGATTATAGGGCAGCCTTACTTTATTCAATTCCCCGACCAGGGTTCGGGAACCGAGCAAAAATCCAACCCTGATGGCAGCAAGGCCCAGTTTGGATAGGGTTCTCAGGATCACCAGATTGTCATACTTTTTCAGCATGGGAATGAACGTCTGCCGGGAAAAGGGGAAATAGGCCTCGTCAACCACCACGACCCCCTGGGAGGCCTTGATAATCTCCTCAATTCTCCCCGCGTCAAAGCAATTCCCCGTCGGGTTGTTGGGATAGCTGAGAAAGGTCAGTACGGGATGATCCTTCCTGATAACCGCCAGCATGGCTGCGAGGTCCAGGTCAAACCTGTCGTCGAGAGGGACCTCTGTGACCCGGCAACCGCAATTGAGGGCGGTGATACGGTACATGACAAAGGTCGGAAAGGGCGCCAGAACCATTGCGGAAGGGCCGGCAAGGGCCGCGCAGAGAATCTGGATAAGTTCATCCGAACCGTTGCCGACAATGATTTCCTCCGCCGGCACGTCGAAATAGGCTGCCATACGGGCGCGCAGGGTAGGCGATCCGGCTTCGGGATAGCGATTCAGATCAATGTTTCTCAATCTTCCCAGCAGGTCGTCCCGAATGTCCACCGGTAACTTATAGGGGTTTTCATTGGCGTCGAGCTTG
>Ga0247841_10005226_pt1 | contig 21292 bp, 17 predicted proteins | sample LaCruzMarch2015__2_FD_192410 | JGI IMG/M metagenome (GOLD analysis project Ga0247841, IMG submission 192410) | Freshwater microbial communities from meromictic Lake La Cruz, Castile-La Mancha, Spain - LaCruzMarch2015_18m | ecosystem: Environmental > Aquatic > Freshwater > Lake | place: Spain... | reverse complement strand
TCATCTATCAGGATCAGGACATAACACAACTGACTGCCGGCAAGCTAAAAAAACTACGCAAGGATTTGCAGATAATTTTCCAGGACCCCTATTCATCCCTGAATCCCAGGATGGCCATTGGCCCGGCCATTCTCGAACCCATGAAAGTTCACAATCTTCATCAGAATGACACGTTGAGGAAAGCCCGGGTGATAGATCTGCTGCAAAAAGTCGGATTAAAGCCGGAACACTATAACCGGTATGCCCATGAATTTTCGGGGGGACAACGACAGCGGATCTGCATTGCGAGAGCACTCGCTGTTGAGCCCCGGTTGATCATTTGTGATGAATCTGTTTCGGCCCTCGATGTCTCAATCCAGGCCCAGGTTTTGAATTTATTAAATGATTTAAAAAAGGATTTTGGCCTGACATATATCTTTATTTCCCATGACCTATCGGTGGTTAAATATATGTCGGACAGGCTGATTGTGATGAAAGATGGAAAAATAGAGGAAATGGGAGAATCTGACGAAGTTTATGCCAACCCGAAATCGGAGTATACAAAGGCGTTGCTGGAGGCGATCCCGGGAATAGGGTAAAATGGTAAGTTGGCAAGCTGAAAAGCTGGCAAGCTGGTGAGCGGGTGCAATGGGAACACGTGGCTGACGACAAATGGAGCAAATGGAAAAATGGTTAGCTGGTGAACAATCGGATGATTAAAGAGTGGAGAATGGGATATAAGTTTTCTTAATTAAAGAGACATGGTTAAAAGAAAAAGTTTAAGTGGGATTGAGAAGAATACATTTGTAAAATCGGTATTGGATATATTTTTAAATAATCCATATAGCAGTTTCAACTATAAACAGGTTGCCGCGAGACTTGGGATCAAAGACCGTGCAAGTAAAGACCTGATCAGCATGATTATCGGTCAGTTATTCAAGAACCAGGAACTTGCCATGAGTAAGCGTGGAAAGTACCAGATAAACCAGTTAAATCCCCGGTTTGAGAAAGAGGTAAAAACTTCGGTTCAGGGTACTGTGGATATGAAACAAACAGGCAAAGCATATGTAATCCCGGATGACAAAACAGAAGATGTATTTGTCGCTGCAACAAACACAAATCATGCCCTACACGGAGATAAGGTAAAGGTCTTCATTTTTCCAAAAAGAAAAGGTCATAAACTGGAGGGGGAAATTGCCGAAATTATTAAAAGAAATAAAAAGCAATTTGTTGGCACCATTGAGACCTCTAAAAACTTTGCTTTTCTCCGCCCGGATAATGCAACGATGCCGGTCGACATTTTCATCCCGATTTCAAAACTCAATGGAGCAAAGAACGGACAGAAGGTTGTGGTCGTCATAACTGAATGGCCTGTTCAGTCGGCGAATCCTTTCGGTGAAGTAAAGGAGGTACTTGGAAAACCTGGTGACGACCGGGTGGAAATGCAATCGATTTTAGCTGAAATTGATTTTCCGTTATCATTTTCTCCCAAGGCTGAAAAAGAAGCTGCATTATTCCCCGATTTAATCCCGGAAACTGAGCTTGCGAAACGAAAAGATTTCAGACCGGTTTTTACAATTACGATTGACCCCGAGGATGCCAAGGATTTTGATGATGCGATTTCGCTGAAGACCATGGATAATGGTCATTGGGAGATCGGGGTACATATTGCTGATGTTTCCTATTATGTTATACCGGGATCTGCCATTGATGAGGAGGCGGTTGAACGTGGGACCTCTGTTTATATGGTGGGTCGTACCATCCCGATGCTTCCTGAACGGCTATCAAATGGTTTGTGTTCTTTGAAGCAGGGCGAGGATCGTTTGTGTTTTTCTACCGTTTTTGAAATGGATGACCAGGGAAAAATATATTCAGAGTGGTTTGGGAAAACCGTAATCAACTCAAATCGCCGGTTTTCGTATGAAGAGGTCCAGGCTATTATTGAAACAGGCACCGGAGAATATTCATCAGAGATTGCCGTGCTTAATAAAGTGGCTACAAACCTTCGCGAAGAGCGTTTCCAGAAGGGCTCATTTAATTTCGAAACACAAGAGGTCCGGTTTAAGCTGGACAACCTGGGTCGGCCGCTGAGTATTTATCTACGGGAAATGAAAGATGCCAATAAACTGATCGAAGATTTCATGTTGCTTGCCAACCGCAAGGTGGCTGAATTTATTGGAAAAAAGAGGGAAAACCAAACTGTTAAAACCTTTGTTTACCGTGTTCACGATACACCCAACCCGGAGAAACTCGAAAACTTCACACTGTTTGTTGAGCGGCTGGGATACAAACTGAAAATCAGTTCGAAAAAGTCACTTGCCGACTCTTTTAACAAATTATTCAGCGATATCAAGGGAACAGGAACAGAGACAATGATTGAAACTATTGCCATCAGAACAATGTCAAAGGCCTATTATTCAACAAACAACATTGGCCATTACGGGCTGGCGTTCCAGTTTTATTCTCATTTTACTTCGCCGATACGCCGTTATCCCGACCTGATGGTGCACCGGCTGTTGTTCGATTATATGCACAAGGCCTCATCAGTCTCAAAGGAGGTTTATGAACCGATGTGTGAGCATGCATCGGAAATGGAACGTCGTGCGGTAGATGCCGAAAGGATGTCGGTTAAATATAAACAGGCAGAATATATGCTTGACAAAGTCGGTCAACAGTTTGATGCCCTGATTTCAGGCGTTAGCAAATGGGGTATTTTCGCCGAAATTGTGGGCACGAAATGCGAAGGAATGATCAGGCTTCGCGACCTGGAAGATGATTATTACTATCTGGACGAAGAAAATTACCAGATCATCGGACAGAGACATGGCTACCGGTTTAAACTTGGAGATAAACTGAAGATCAGGGTTAAGCGAATCGATCTTGCACGAAAACAAATGGATTATGATTGGGTTTCCTGATTCACGCCAGTTTTTTCCGCTCAACCAGATCAAAAAAGGCTTTATGATAAGTTTCGCTTACCGGGATATACTGGTCTCCGATCTTTATCCTGTTACGTTCAATTGATTCGATTTTATCCAGGGCGATAAAAAATGATTTATGAACCCTGCAAAACTGGGGCTCATGAAGTATTTCTTCCAGTTTTTTTGCATTCATCAGGGTCATGATCCGTCTTGTTTTCGTAACAATCCGCCAATAGTCTCCCATTCCCTCAACATAAAGGACATCGTTGTTTTCAATTCGTTCCATCCGAGTTTCGGTCTTAACGAAGAAAAATGAGGCTTCTGCCGGTTTGTTCTTATTGTTTTCAGGTTTTGCACCACCCACATCAAGCTGCATTCTTTCAAATACTTTATTGACTCCTTTAATGAACCGTTCAAAGGATATCGGTTTCAGCATATAATCCACCACATCGAGCTCGAAACCCTGGATTGCATATCGTTCATAAGCAGTGGTGAAAATTACGAACGGCCTATACTTGAGGGCATTCAGCAATTGGATACCCGTAAGTTCCTCCATCTGGATATCCAGAAAAATAAGATCGACCTTGTTTGAACGGATGTACTCAATCGATTCAATGGCATTATCGAATGTAGTCAGTAGATTCAGAAATGCAACCTTTGAACAATAATCCTTGATTATATCAAGCGCCAAAGGTTCATCATCGATCGCAATGCAATTTATTTTCATATAGAAAGTATTAAATTAACGGTGTACAAATTTTCATTGGAACTGATATTTAGCTGATGTTTACCCGGATACAGCAGGTTGAGTCGGCGGCGGATATTGTTATACCCGATTCCGCCTACCTGATCCTTTGTAACAGCGGTGTTTTTGCGAAAGTAATTAGTCACTTCGAACCGGATGTCATGTGCCCCAATGGACAGATTGATCCGGATTCCAGGGTAGGTCACATTTTTACTACAGTGTTTGAAGGCGTTCTCTACAAAAGGAATCAGGATCATCGGGGCAATGGTCCGGCCTTGCAGCTCTCCTGTAATATTCAGTTCCACGAAATCCTGGTGTTTGAGCCTGAGTTTTTCCAGTTCAATGAAACTCTTTAGATATTCAATTTCCTTTTCCAGCAGCACCTTGTCGGTGGTGGCATCATAAAGCATATATCTCATAATGGCCGACATTTTCATCACTGCTTCCGGGGCATCCTCCGATTTTTTATAAACCAGCGAATAAATATTGTTCAGGGTATTAAATAAAAAATGCGGATTGATCTGTGAGCGTAATAGCGCCAGTTCGCTCGATTGCTTTTCAACCAGCAATGCCGATTTCAGTTTCTGAGTTTCAAACCAACTGATAGCAAGTTGAATAAACAGGGCATAAATTCCGTATATAATCACCAGGCGGATTGAGTTGAACCACCAACCGCCGGTAATTATCAGCGGTTCTTCAGTTTTAATGTGGCTGAATCCGATATATTTCCAGAAAAGGTATTCAAGTCCAACGCGCAATGGGATCAGAATGGCAATGACCATAATCAAAAACAACACCGGATATAACTTGTTTTTTCTCGTGAAGAACAAACCGTAGGTGAAGTAGAAACTATAAAATGTGATGAAACTTGTGATTGGGTAAATCGTTATTTCCTGAAAAAAATCGACCTGTTTGCCTGACATCATGGCGAAGGTGAGCAAAATCTGGTTGAACATGTAAATCCAGAACGCGATATGGACGAGTATCTTGTACTTTGTTTTCATTACATACCATTGAAATACAAACACAAAATAACAACAGAACCACATCAAATCCAAAAGAATTCCCGACTAATCGATCATGCAGGAAGTATGTCCGGTCATGCATTCATTTCTATCGATAAAAATCACAGGTTAAAAAGGATAAAAAAACAACAATCCTGTTATAATTGACGCGGCCGGTGTTTCAATCGCAATTATTATGTAAGTTTGAAGGAAGAAATGGTTCCGAGTTCACCTATGATTGAAATAGTAAACGGACGGACAGAATTTCTCCGGTTGTTCAGAATCATCGCACTACTATTACTGCTGTCCGGTTATACATCCATTATCCGGGGCCAGTACAATTTTTACTATGGGACTGTGCTTGATGCGATGACCAAATCCGGCATTTCTGACGTTAATCTATACATTGCAGGATCCCGGATTGGAACTGTAACGGATAAAAAAGGGGCTTTTTCATTTTTTATCGACAGCATTCCCGCAACGTTGGTTGTAAGTTGTGTTGGCTTTGAAACGAAAACCATTCTGCTTGATAAAACCTCATTTTCACTCACCTTGTATCTGAATCATGAAGTAACAGAGTTACAGGAGGTGGAAATTAAGGCCAAGGAGTATGAAGCTTTTTATAAAGATACGCATTATTCTGTTCTTGATTACGAGATCGACAGTAACCTGACGTACCTTTTGATTTTCAGGCAAGGTGTTCCCGGAGTGGAGCTGTTGTGTAAAAATTTTAATGGCGATACTGTAGCCACCTCCCCGACCTTATATTTCAAGCCAATCAGACTATTCAAAGATTGCCTAGGAAACCTGCATGTATTAGGACATGATTCGGGATTCCAGGTTTTCAGGCAGGAGCATCGGCTGCATCTGATTCATCCGGTAAACCTGAGAAAATTTGATAATGTGCTTAAAAACTGTGTTGCAGCCACAAATGAAATACTTTTTTATCAAAGGATTATGAATCATGGACTTGGAGTGGAATATTTCGGAATAAACCGAAAGACTTATTTAAAGCAGGCTGTCTCACAGGTGAACGATGAAAACAAACTCAAAATGATGCGGCGCAATGCAGATGATGCAGCATTATTAATGCGTGCCAGCCATCCTGATTCAAGGGATGAATTCGTTACCTGGAATTATGTTCATAAAATTCTTTACCGGCCAATTAAGACAGCCCTGTATAAAATCGGGAATTTCATCTGCATTTTTAATACACCCGAAAGGCAGATGGAATTTTATGATTTGGGTGGAGTCTTTTCCTATAAGCTAGCGCTGAAGATTGAAAACGTTAATGATGGAAGGTGGACCAGTGATATTATCATTGATGAACATTCTGGAAAGATTTATACAACATTTGTTTCAAATGGCCAGTATAGTCTTTATGGAATCGATCTTAATACAGGAATGATGAGGAAAAGACTGACTTTATTTCATTACTATCCTGAAAAAGTCCGTGTCGCCCATGATTTTGTCTATTACTTATATGATATTGCATCAGATCCGGATAATAAGATGCTTTACCGCCATGGATTTTAAAACAGTATTTTTACCCTAAAAATAAGAACTTATGGAAACCTTGCAAAACAATGAGAACATGAATCAAAATCAGATACCTGAAACCACTGTGTCCGGTGCTTATGGACACGGCTGGGTAATCCTGAAAAAATTCTTCCCTGAACTGCTCCTCGTATTCTTTGTTCAAATACTTCTTTCGGTCCCCATGGGATTTACGAGCATGTTTTTTAACGTGCAATATGTCGGCGCTTTTACAACCGGGTTGTTCAATTTTATTTATGGTGTGCTGGTACTGATGCCGGTCAGTTATGGATCTTCGTGGGTATATCTTAAAGCGGTGAGGGGTGAACCTTTCAGGGTGCAGGACATTTTTTTCGCCTATCAGTCGTTTGGTAATATTCTCCTTGCCAATCTTCTGGTTTTTTTAATTGTCGGAGCCGGATTCATGATGCTGATCATTCCCGGAATTATCTTTGCCTGCAAGCTTTCTTTTGTGCTATATCTTGTGATGGACGAAAAAATGGAGGCGGTTGATGCTGTCAGGAAAAGCTGGAATATGACTAAAGGGCATACGGGGACTATATTCCTCATGGGAATTGCTGCATTTTTCGTTGGTTTATGCGGCCTGATTTGTTTTATTATCGGTATCATTCCTGCTGCTATCTGGATCAGTCTGGCTTTTGCAACTATCTATGTGTCGGTATCAGGCAGGGCCAAACAGGAAAATATCAATCCATGATGTAACAAATCAGCCCTGGATGTATCCAAATGAATGCAAAAAAAAGAGGCTGTTTCATTGGATTAAAACAGCCTCTTTAATGATAAAATATTCCGTTATTTTACCAGGGTGAGTTCCTCGATCAGGTTGGTTGCACCGGCAAATTTATCAATGATGAAGAGGACATACCTGATATCCACATTGATGGTCCGTTGCATATCGGGTTCGAACATGATGTCGCCGCTCATGGCTTCCCAGTTTCCGTCAAAGGCAAGTCCGATCAGTTGGCCATCGCCATTGATAACCGGGCTACCTGAATTACCCCCGGTGATGTCGTTGGTTGTAAGGAAACAAACAACCATTTCCCCGTTTTCGCCATACTGGCCATAATCTTTGGCCTTGAAAAGGTCCTTCAATTTCTTCTCCACAATGAATTCATCGTTGGTAGGATCTTCTTTTTGCATGATGCCTTTCAGAGTTGTTACATAGTCATAATGAACTGCATCGGCAGGATAGTAATCAAGAACACTGCCATACGACATACGCATTGTCGAGTTTGCATCAGGATACTTTACCATGCCAGGGTTCATCTCTCTGATTCCGGCAATGAACAGCCGGTTTGCCACACCAACATTTCCTCTTGCCGCACTATATGCAGCTGAATTTTTTCCCATTGCCTCCTCCATCGACTTGGCTATTTGCCACCCCAGGTCTTTATTGTATGCTTTCAGACTTGGTTTATCGATGAATTTTGCTGCATTTTCTGGTGTGGCAAATGCTGAAGTAGCATAAACTGCATCGGCAAAGGCAGTAAAATCATTGTTATAGTCCTCTTCGATCACTTTAAAAATACCTGGTAGCTCAGCCTTTGCAACATCTGTTGCATATAATCGGAGCAGTTCAGCAAGTGTTTTCTTTGCGATGGCTGGGTCATATTCCTTAAAGTGTTCTTTTACTGCGGATCTTAAACCATCCTGAGCCTCTTTTATCTCCCCCTTGTTCTTCTTTTCAAGGGCGCTTTGTAGTCCGCCAAACTGATTTGCCATTTGCACAACATCAAGACTCATTCCTGCGAGGTTGGCATAGAAAAAAGGAACTGCAATTTTTTTCATGCCGGCATAGTTTGATTTCAGGTCATCCAATACTTTTCCGTATTTTTTCTGCAGGGCAGGATCCTTGCTGTACCAAGCTATGAAATCACTTTCAATGGTCTTTTTCTTATCTTCCACCTTGTTGCGTATCAGCATTCTGGACTGGCCGATAAAATTTTTCCATGTATTGGCAATCCCAGCATAGTCGTCGGCATAGGCGATTTTAACTGCTTTATCAACATCCATGCGTTCTTTCATGATTTCCAGTTCTTTTCCGAAAATCTTGATCAGGGTTGGATAGAATACATCAAGATTATATTCAATCCCAAAGGAAGTTATATATCTTGTTGTTGAACCAGGGTATCCCCAAACCATGGCAAAGTCGTTCTTCTTAATCCCCTTAAGGCTGATGGGAAGATGGTATGCAGGTTTCAGTGGGACATTCTTTTCCGAATATTTTGCAGGGTTACCATCGGGGTCGGTATAAACACGGAAGACAGTAAAATCGCCTGTATGGCGGGGCCACATCCAGTTGTCGGTATCACCACCGAATTTTCCGATAGAAGAGGGGGGTGCACCAACTAAACGGACATCCTGATAGGTTTTAAAGATAAACAGATAATATTCGTTGCCACCATAAAACGCCTTTACTGTTGCCTCAAATTTTCCGCCATCTTCGGCTCTTTTCCTGAGTCTGTTTGAAATTTCCTTGACTTTACTTGCCCGGTCGGATTCTTTCAGTGTATCGGAAAGAAAAGGGATAATTGAATCGGTCACATTCTCGATGCGTTGCAGGAACGATGCACACATGGCCTCGTTGGACAACTCTTCGCTCAGCGACTTTGCCCAGAACCCGTTGGTTAGGTAATCATGTTCCGGGGTGCTGTGATTTTGCACGGAGCCATAACCGCAATGATGGTTGGTAAATAAAAGGCCCTGGCCCGACACCAATTCAGCTGTACAGAAAAATCCGCCGACCCCGCCGTTTGAAAGACCAACAATAGCATCCTTCAAACTGTTGTTGTTAATACTATAAAGTTCCTCGGCAGTAAGATGGAGTCCCATTTTCTGCATGTCGACATAATTCAGTCGTTCAAGCAAAAGTGGAAGCCACATCCCCTCATCGGGCGGATTTTCAGCAAAACTGAATGACCCGGATGCTGCAAAAAGCACAATCGCGATCAAGACAGATTTCATTTTCAAGGATAATGTTTTCATAAAAGTCGAGTATTAAAATTTAGAGATATAATTTGTGATTTTCCTAAGTTAATAGCTGATTGAAAATGGATTGCAATATTAGTGACATTTTATGCATCAGCACATATTTTTTGATGAACAGTTGAAATTCTCGATGATCGATGTTATTTGGCGGTTAAAATACCGGCATCCTTATGGCGAAAAGAGAGGCTTTCGTCTTGTTTTTTATCCAGGATATCAAAAAAAATTGATTATCCCGAAATCAATACCCACATTTGCAAAAATTCACTTAAATGAAATTCAGCAGCTTTATGCCGAAGCATAATCGTAACCTGGTCGTCCAGCATCTCCTGTTCTGGCTTATCAGTATTGTATTGTTTACTGTTGTCCTCATTTACACCCGCGGCGATTTTAATTTTTACAGCATCACGCTCCAGATGACTGTCAGCATCCTGATAACCACCATATTTCTGGCGATGGCAGTCTATATTAACCTGCTTTGGCTGATACCGTCATTTTTTAACAGAAGGAAGTTCCTTCTGTTTTTCATCCTGGAGCTGGCGAACATTCTGCTATTCATTTTTTGTAATTATTTTATCACGTATGTTTTTGAAGGGGGATCACATCCGAACTTTTTAACAGAATTTATAGCTGAATTCATCCTGGTATTATTATTCCTTATTGTGTCAACCTTGCTAAAAGTCATGCGCGATTCAATTACCTTGCAGGATGTTGAACTTCGCATGAAGGAGGTCGAAAAACAAAAGATTGAGGCCGAACTCAGAGCGCTGAAAGCTCAGGTAAATCCACATTTTTTTTTCAATACCCTGAACAGCTTGTATTCCCTCAGTCTCGACAAATCGGATAAGGCGCCGGAGCTGATTCTGAAATTGTCGGACCTGATGCGTTATGTTATCTATGAATCTAAGGATGACCAGGTCCCAATTGGTAAACAGCTTGATTTTCTTCAGAGTTATGTTTACCTTGAACGCCTCCGTGCCGATGAGAATCTACAGGTGGATTTTCTTGTGCAGGGCATTCATCTTGATCTGAAAATAGCACCGCTTCTTTATATAGCCTTTATTGAGAACGCTTTCAAACACGGATCAAAGGATAAGAAAAGCGATCCATATATCCGGATTGTTTTCAACCTTGAAAATTCAGATTGTGTTATCTTCAGCATAGAAAATAAAGTGGAAGGTTATACCGAACATAATGCCGGCGGAGGTTTTGGATTATCCAATGTTAAAAAACGACTTGAATTGCTTTATCCGGGCAGGCATGAATTAAAAATCGTTCAGTCGCCGATGCTATATCGTGTAGAATTAACTATTTTAGTCCGATGAATATCCGCTGTTTAATTATTGATGACGAACCACTGGCACAACGAGTTGTTGAGCGTTATATTGAGAATATCCCCTTTCTTGAAATCGTTGCAAAATGCAATAGTGCGGTTGAAGCAATCGATGTAATGCATAACCATGAGGTGGATTTGTTTTTTCTGGATATCAATATGCCGCGGCTCAGCGGGATGGATTTTCTGAAAACGCTGAAAAATCCACCACTGGTGATTATTACCACGGCGTATGCCGAATTTGCCATCCAGGGATTTGAACTTGATGTGGTTGATTACCTGATGAAACCTTTTGCATTTGATCGTTTTTACAAGGCCATTCAGAAAGCGGAGGAAATGCTGAAAGGGCGGGAGTTACCTCATTACGAGCCGAAGGAGGCGGATAAACCCGATGATTCGTTTCTTTTTATCAAATCAAGCAAAAAGACTTATAAGGTTACCCTTGAAGAAATTCTTTATATTGAAGCCCTTGGCGATTATGTTAAGATTTATACCATTGACAAAATGATCGTTAGCTATCAGTCGCTGAAAAATATTGAAACGTTGCTCCCCTCGAAATTATTCCCCCGCATCCACAAATCTTTTATCATTGCCCTGTCACGGGTTGATCTGATTGAAGGAAATCATGTTAAGATCAAAGACCGGATGATACCTATAGGCACCAATTTTAAGACTGACTTTGAAAAACTCATTAAATCGATATAGTGCTTCAAGGCAATTTATGCAAACAATGCAGACAATGCAGCTAATGCAGACAATGCAGCGCAATTAATAAATTTCAATTAAGGAACCTGGAGAGAGATACCCCTGAAATATTCCAGCAGGGAACCTGATATTACAAAAATACCGATAATAATAAACAACACGCCAACGATCCGGTTCATCCACAATTTGACCAATGGATTACCGGCGATTTTAATCTTGTTGGCTAAAATCACTTTTAAAATATCGGTCATCAGGATCATGGACAAGGATCCTAAAAAAAACAGGGCGACCGATTGTTGGTTTCCGCCATAAGTGGCGTTTATGGCAATCATTGCAGTAATCCAGAAAACCCATAGAAATGGATTGGCCAGGTTGAGTACGAAGCCTTTGGCAAAGTATGGGAAGGGACCTTTTTTCTTAACTTTTATTTCATTGATGGCTTCAACCTGCTCTGTCATTGAGACCTTTTTGAAAACAGTATAGAACCCAAAGATTGTCATAACAAAGCCACCTATAATGCCAAGCACAAGGTGATATTTGGGGTCGGTGATGATCTGGGCAGCGCCAAAATACAAAGCAACGACGAGGGTCAGGTCACTGATGAATATGCCGGCTGCAAGGAAAATCCCGATCTTAACCCCATGTTTAATGCTGGTCTGCAACAGCGCAAACAACGCGGGGCCTAAGGATATGGCAACAGTAAGGCCCAGAATGATGCCTTCAAACAGGGGATGTAGAAATGAGCTCAACTGATGGTTTAAACGTTGTATGAATTTTTATGTCTGATCCATTGTTCCAACTGGTTGTTTTTAAGAACCCGGGGAAATTTGTGTGCGCCACCTTCCTTCCCCTGGGACTTCATGTAGTCGTGAAACACCTGCAAAGGTAATACTTCTGCAGAAACGTTTTTAATGGCTTCAATACGCTCAACCCGGTAATCGTCGTTCAGGACTTTGAGGTACTCATCGAGTTTACAGGCGGCAATCTCAGGATCAACAGGATCGTTGGTTCCAAGGTACCACTGGTGGGCAAAAAGATTGCCATACCTTATGCCGGTGATGGTGAATTCATTGATTTGTACATTGAATTCTTCCTGAAACATTCTGATTGCCCGGTTGAGATTGTCCTGCGAAACATGTTCACCGCAGAGGCTGATAAACTGCTTTGTCCGCCCTGTGAGCAGGATCTCACTTCGTTCTCTGGATATGAATTTTATTGTATCCCCAATCAGATAACGCCAAACCCCGGCACAGGTCGACAGCAGAAGGGCATATTCTTTCCCCTCCTCGACGCGACCTATGTCGATGGCCTCAGGGTTGGCTTTGAGGTTGCCTTCACTGTCAAAATTGGTATCATTGAAAGGGATAAATTCATAATAAATACCATTATCCAGGATCATCTCCATACTTTTCATGTTGCCTGGACGCTGAAAGGCGATATATCCCTCTGATGCAAGGTAAGTTTCATTAAATAGTATTGGCCGACTGAGTAATTTTTCGAAACTCCGGATGTAGGGATCGAATGAAACACCGCTGTGAACGTAGGCAGAAAGATTAGGCCAGATATCATGAATGGTATTGACATCATAGTATGCGATGATCTTTTCAAGGATGATCTGGATCCATGCAGGCACCCCGACGATAATTCCAATGTCCCACGATTTGGCATTCCGCACAATGTCATTGAGTTTAACAGACCATTCCTGTTCGCGGGAGATCCGTCGTCCCGGTTTGTAGAAGTGCTGAAACCAGAAGGGGATATTACTGGCTGTGATGCCTGAAAGGTCCCCCTGGTAATAGGTTCCGTTGTAACGCAGATGGGTACTCCCCCCAATCATAAGAATTCCCTTTTCGTAGAATTCATCGGGGAAATCGTATTTTGTAGCAGAAACCAATTGCCGTATACTTGCTTTCTGCATGGCATGCAACATGTCGGTCGTAACCGGGATATGTTTGGAGGAGGATTCTGATGTGCCTGAAGTGAGGGCGAAATATTTCACCTTTCCCGGCCATGTCACGTAAGGCTCACCATTGAGACAGCGGTACCACCAGTTTTTGAACATACTGCTATAATCGTGCACCGGAACTGCAGCGCTGAATTGTTCCCCAAAATCACTCCGTCCCAGGATCGATCTGAAATTATAATATTCACCAAAAGCTGTATCCTGGGCTCTAATGAGTAATTTTTTTAATACTTTCTCCTGTTCTTTTACAGGATTTATATTGCTTATATCTATTGGAAACTGACGTAGTTCATATGCTTTTCTGATAAGTGACCCGAGAAGTGGCATTGGGCGAGAATAAATTGGACAATTGAGAAGGTAAAGTTAAAAAAAAATGTGTACCTTCGGTTTTTATAACGACACTATGCCAAAGCCGGTAAAATTGTTTTTCAGGATTATGGCGATTCTTGTGAGTCTCCTCCTTTTATTTACCCTGGGTTTCGTAGTCTATCTTTCAGTTACCGAATTTACTCCGGATTTGAAATCAAAGGTAGTGATCAGCGGAAACGGAAAATCGATGGATCGGGGCTGCCGTGAGTTTAATTTTTTTAGCTGGAACATCGGTTATGCTGGGCTGGGAAGGGAGCTGGATTTTTTCTATGATGGCGGGAAAAAAACCCGGCCCGGGAAATCCCAGTGCCTTGATTACTTTAACGGGATCAAAAAAGTAGTCAAATCATACGACACGCTGGACTTCCTTCTGATTCAAGAGGTAGATGTAAATTCGAAAAGGTCATGGAAACAGAACGAATATGATAGTTTATGCTCCCAACTACCTGGATATTGTCATGGTTTTGCCTTCAATTATAAAAGTAGGTTTATCCCGGTCCCAGTGATGGATCCCCTGGGACATGTCAGCGCCGGTCTTGTAACCTTCTCTGCGTTCCGGCCCGATGATGCAGTGATTCAGTATTTTGAATCCGATTTTCCATGGCCAACAAGGCTGGCCATGCTTAAACGATGTTTTATTCTTTTCCGATTCAGGCTCAATGATGGGAAGGATCTGGTAATAATCAACCTGCACAATTCAGCCTATGACTCAACCGGATTATTGCGTGAGCGTGAACTGTCGATCCTTGATTCAGTCCTGCAGTATGAATACAGCCGTGGTAATTATGTGATAGCCGGGGGTGACTGGAACAGCAATCCGCGCGGGTTTCATCCAAATACATTTCGCCAGGGCGATCTATCGGTTTTAATTGAACCACCTATTCCTGACACTTTTGCTTCCGGCTGGAACTTTGTGTTTGATTCTCTGGTTCCCTCAAACCGGTTTACCGATATGCCGTATCAAAAAGGATTGACACGAACCACTATCATTGATTTCTTTGTTGTGTCACCAAATATTGAAATTAAGTACATTGCAACTCAACATGCCGGATTTGAATATTCAGACCATGAGCCGGTGATTTTAAGTGTGAAGTTGAAATGAGCCGGATGTGATTACGGATAATTAGTCGGGTGGACAAGTTCAGAAATCAGTTGTTTCAAGTATATTCTTATAATCCACGAACCGTCGAATTTTCAAGGACGCCAGTAAATCAAACCAAGTTTAGCGTTGTAAATATGAAAGTTAAAATCGGAAAGGAGATTTCATTGTTGGCTCAACTGCTTGAAGAGTTTCAAACAGCTTCAAAAACTACGGTGAAACAAAGAATTTCGCATGGCAATGTACGGGTAAACGGGAAGATGGTCACCAACCCTGCGGCTATGCTTAAGGAAGGTGATACTGTTGAATACGTCAAGCAGGCAGTTAAAATAAACAAGGTGAAATCACCCTACCAGGTTCTTTATGAGGATGACGCAATTCTGGTATCAGTAAAGCCAGCCGGTTTACTTACCATTGGGGACCGGGGGCTTGGAGGAACTTCATTTTACCAGCAGATGCAGTCATATGTCAAGGAGAATTCAAAAGGAAAAGAGCGCCTGTTTGTTGTGCACCGGCTCGACCGGGAAGTTTCAGGGATTTTGCTCTTTGCAAAAAGTGAAGCGCTGCAGGAGGAGATCAAAAACCATTGGATGGATACCAAGAAGCTTTATTATGCATTGGTGGAGGGACAGCCAAAGGAGGATAAAGGTACTATCCGCAGCTGGCTTGTCGAGGGACATGATCAGCGGGTTTATTCAGTTAATGTACAGGAGGGCGCTAAATTGGGAATTACACATTACCGTGTAATGGATCGAACCCCCGATTATGCACTTCTGGAGGTGGAACTTGAAACAGGCCGCAAGAATCAGATCAGGGTTCATTTATCTGAGATGGGGTGTCCTGTGGTTGGCGACCGGCGATATGGCGCTGATTCACAATACGAACGACGTATCCGCCTGCATGCTTTTTATCTGTCAATCCGCCATCCGGTTACAGGAAAGCTCATCGATTTTAAAAGCAAGATGCCCAAGGGATTTCTTGAATTGAAGCCAGGAGACGAGAAGTATAAATAAATCAGGCGGTGTCACCTCCCTGATATTACGGGGGAGAGTTCACTTGAAGTTCCTTTGCCGCATTGCTTCGAAAATAACAATGGCAGCGGAAGCGGAAACATTCATTGAGTCAATTTTACCCATCATCGGGATTTTTACCAGGTCGTTGGCCTCATTGATCCAAATATCACTTAATCCGTTTGATTCCGAGCCCATGATAATCGCTGATGGTTGGTTGAAATCGGTCTCATGATAGTAATGGGATGCATTGAGTGCTGTTCCAAACAATTTTATTCCTTCTGACCGCAGCCATTTTATCGCCTCCCCGGATGTGGTTGTAACAACAGGCATTGTAAAGATGCAACCGATGGCCGACCGGATTGCATTCGGATTATAGATGTCGGTTTGAGGATCACAGATGATAACCGCATCGAGACCTGCAGCATCAGCAGTGCGGAGAAGTGCGCCAAGATTGCCCGGTTTTTCGACGGTTTCGAGGACCAGCAGAAGAGGTTTTTTACTAAGTTTCAGGTGGTTGAGCTGAAGTCTTCTTGGTTCTGCAAGTGCCACAACTCCGCCGTTGTCCTTCCGATACGCCATTCGGTTGAAGACATCAGCAGTTACTTCTGTCAATTCAAAAGGCTTCTTTATATGGAGAGAAATTGACCTGAGATCGGTTTCAGTGATCAGGGCCGGGCAAAAAAACAAATCGGTGATGCAGAAACCACTAACTGCGGCATGTCTGATTTCGCGCTGGCCCTCAATTACAATCCTGTTTTGTTCTTTGCGGGCGCGGGGTTTGTCGCTGAGCAGGATTACGTTTTTTATCAGCGGATTTTGTAAGCTGGAGATGATTTTAACCATACATTATGCGTTATTAAATAAACAGCTGTATTATTTTTTCTTCCTAAAACAACTTTCGAAAAACGATAAATGTTCTTATTTAGATCTGATTTACAATGATTTTCATCAAAAGTAACTTTTTTTTTGTTTCTTTGTCGGAGAAATGAAAAATATACATACATTTGCGTATTCAAATACCTAAATAAAACCATGTCCAAGATTTTTGCCCTTTCTGAAGCATCTTCGATAGCAATTCACAGCATGGTTTTGATTGCCCGTTCCGAAAATGGAATTAATGCGGTAAAGATTGCTGAAATTACAGGATTTTCAAAGAACCATATTGCTAAAGTTTTGCAACGCCTTGTTAAAAACGATATGCTAAAATCGGTAAGGGGCCCTTCAGGCGGATTTTCAATGAAAATGGATCCGAAGAGTGTAAGTTTGCTTGACATTTACCAGTCCATTGAGGGGCAGATTGATGTGGGTGATTGCCCCCTGGCATATGATTTCTGTGGATTTGACCGTTGCCTGATGGGCAATGTGGTAAACAGGCTCACAGCCGAATTCAAGAAGTTTTTAAAGGAACAGACATTACAGTCATACCTTTAATTTTTTTATCCATAAAGAGGCAATAAGACACCTAAATACACCTATAATTTATGAAGCGAAGAATTATCCGGATTGATGAAGAGAAATGCAACGGATGCGGCATTTGTATTCCTAACTGTCATGAAGGAGCCATGCAGCTGATCGATGGCAAGGCCAGGCTGATCAGCGATTTGTTCTGCGACGGGCTTGGAGCGTGCCTTGGCCATTGTCCTGAGGGAGCAATCACAATCATCGAACGCGAGGCTGAGCCTTACGACGAGCGCAAGGTGATGGAGATCTTGGTTCCGAAGGGCACGAATACGATACTTGCGCACCTTGAACATCTTCGCGATCATAACGAAACGGAATTTTTACAACAGGCAATCAATTATTTAAAAGAACACAACATTATGATGAATCCCGAAAAAACAGAACATCAATCACATGGTGAATGTGGATGTCCCGGCTCAATGGCCAGGGATTTCCGTGCCGAAGAAATCAAACAGGAGGTAATCGCCGTTCCGGTGGCAGCTGCCGCAACCGACTCTGAACTACGCCAGTGGCCAGTGCAGCTTCATTTGCTTAACCCTCAGGCATCCTATTTCAAAAATGCAGATGTTGTGCTTGCTGCTGACTGTGCTGCCTTTGCCATGGGTAATTTTCATTTACGGTTTCTGAAAGGAAAATCAGTCGCCATCGCCTGTCCGAAACTTGACAGCAATAAGGATTCTTATATCCAAAAGCTCACATCCATGATCTCCGACACGAAGATTAATTCACTTACCGTAGTAATGATGGAGGTACCATGTTGCGGCGGACTATTACACATGGCACAAACAGCCCGGACCAATGCAGGCCGGAATATTCCCATAAAGCAGGCAATTGTCGGCATCCAGGGAGAGGTGCTGGAGGAGGAGTGGACATAAACAAAAAATCTATGGAAAAAAGTATTTTCGAACACTCCAACGTGTTCCGGTTCCCCGAAAAGGTGGATTATTCATCTGAGGGAATCATTAGCAAACGTGTAATTGACCGCCCGGTCGGGACAGTAACACTATTCTCGTTTGACCAGGGACAGCGCCTGAGCACACATTCAGCGCCTTATGATGCCATGTTGCAGGTCATTGATGGGAAAGCCGAAATTATCATCAACGAAGTCCCTTTCATTTTATCCACCGGTGAAACCATCATTATGCCGGCGGGAATTCCCCATGCTGTTAATGCGACGGAGAAGTTTAAGATGGTGTTGACCATGATCAAGGGATAACGCAAAAAATCAAAATGCAAAAAGCAAAGTGCAAAACCAGGTGATGGCTTACATTTTCAAAATTTTGACGTTTGCATTTTGCACTTTGCTTTTTTAATTAATTATCTGACATATGAGCGAACTGATAAATAACTCCCAAGGCAGGAAGGAACTGCTCAAGCACATGATCCTTCAACTGCACGAGGGCGTTGCGCCGGAAGAAATCCGTGCACGCATGATAGTACTTTTAACGAAAATTCCTTACGGGGAAGTGGTCGAAGTGGAACAGGAGCTCATCAGCGAAGGGCTTCCTGAATCTGAAGTACTACGGCTATGCGATATTCACAGCCAGGCACTCGAGGGGCGCATCGACCTCACGGGCATGAAAATAGTGGCGCCAGGACATCCGGTCGATACCTTTAAAAGGGAAAATCGTGAACTGGAAAAGGTTGTCAGGCAACTGCGCGAATTATTCGCCAGCGTTGACACGGAGTTTTCAGGGCCAGCAGCCGAGAAATACCTGAATACCGTGAAGGGGCTGTTCAACAGCCTGATGGATGTCGACAAGCATTATCGCCGCAAGGAAAACCTGTTATTCCCGTTCCTTGAAAAATACGGCATTACCGGTCCCCCGAAGGTCATGTGGGGAAAGCATGACGAAACCCGCGACCTTCTGAAGAATGCGATCAATGCACTGAACATGACCGGTGATTTCAACACCGATATGATGAAAATGAAGGTGGAGCTTCACCTCTTGCCTGCTGCAAAGGCCATCACCGACATGATCATGAAAGAAGAGGAGATCCTTCTGCCCATGACCCTCGATAAGCTAACCGAAACCGACTGGTATGAAATTTACCGGCAAACCAACGAAATAGGTTATTGCCTGTATGATCCGGAGGTCACCTGGAATCCGCAGGGAGTAGTTATTGCTGAGGAGACATCGGCTGAAGAGGGCAGTGTAAACCTGCCAAGCGGAAAATTCACCTCTGAGGAACTCCTGGCCATATTGAACACCCTGCCGGTTGATCTCACCTTTGTGGACCGTAACGACAAGGTAAAATATTTTTCACAGGGGAAGGAGCGTATTTTCGACCGGAACCGGGCCATCCTGGGTCGTGATGTAAGGATGTGCCATCCCCCGGGGAGCGTCCACATTGTTGACCAGATCATCGGAGACTTCAAGAGCGGTATGGCCGACAGCGCTCCCTTCTGGATCCAGATGGGGGGGAAGTTTATCCATATCGAGTATTTTGCACTGCGGAATGAACAGGGGGAGTACCTGGGAACGCTGGAAATGTCGCAGGATCTTACCGAAAAAAGGAAGATCAGCGGGGACCAGCGACTGCTTTCCTACCGGAAATCAGACACGGGAAAATCATCGGTTCAACCAGAACCGCAGCAACACAACGATCACAGTCATCAGCACGTTTCAGGTACTCCTCAAAAAACTTCACAAATGAATAAACCACATTGGCTTGACCTAAGCCGCATAATCATAAAACTTGATGCCAGGCCGCTGCTGGCCCAGGGTATCCATCCGCTGGAACAGGTGCAACAGCAATGTGCAGCACTTAATCCCGGGGAGATTTTTGAGCTCATAACACCCTTCCCGCCATCGCCTATGATTGAGAAAATGGCCGCAGCAGGTTTCGAGGCACATTTGGAAACTGCCGCTGATGGGATGTTTCACACCTATTTTCTCAAAAAATAGCGAAAAGGCAAAATGGCGGAGTAGCGAATCTTTCGGCACTCCGCTATTTCACTGCCTATCCACCTGTTATCCATGCTCCGCTTCCTTCGAAAATACCACAAGTGGTTCAGCCTGATCGCTACTTTTTTCATCCTTTTTTTCGCAGTTTCTGGTATAATCCTGAATCATAGGAGGTTGTTATCTGGTATAGATGTAAACCGGAAACTGTTACCCAAAGCTTACCGGTACGACAACTGGAACCTGGCAGCAGTCAAAGGGACGGTTGCTGCAGGCAGTGACAGTATTCTGATATACGGCAATATAGGGGTGTGGCTTACCGACAGTACTTTCAGCTCCTTTCATGATTTTAATCCGGGTTTTCCTGCGGGAATTGATAATCGGAAAATCAATACCATGTCATGGTCTGCCGAATCGGGGCTATATGCCGGCACCCTGTTCGGGCTTTACAGGTTTGATGGTGGTTCATGGGTCAAAGTGCAGCTGCCTGTTGATGGAGCGCGTGTCGTAAAAGTACTCCATCATGGTGACAGTCTGCTTGTGATGACCCGTTCGAATCTGTTTGTTTCCAGCAGTGTTTCCGGATATCACCGTTTTCAGGAGATCAATGTTTCAAGAGGTGAAGATGATGATGGGAAAGTCGGTCTCTTTAAAACACTGTGGGTTATTCACAGCGGCGAAATCTATGGACTGGCAGGGAAGTTAATTGTTGATGGAGTTGGCATCATCTTCATCATTCTCTGTATCACAGGGCTGATATACTTTTTCGTACCTTACCGGTTGAAAAGCCTTAAAGATGAAATCCGGCGGTCAAAACTAAAACAGTTCAACAGGTTATCACTGAAATGGCATAATGTGGTTGGATCATGGGCAATCCTCATTTTACTGCTGAATACTGCAACAGGAATATTTCTCAGACCCCCACTGCTCATCCCGGTTGCCGGAATGCGGGTGGAAAAAATCAGGCATACCGAGCTCGATGATCCCAATCCATGGTTCGACCGGTTCCGTGACTTGATATACGACAATGGATCAAGCCGTTATTTGATTGCCACCAGTGACGGCATTTATTATTCCGATGACCGGTTTGGAAGCGAATTAAAAAAATTCGCGGTTCAGCCGCCAGTTAGTGTGATGGGGATCAATGTTTTTGAGATTTTGGAGCCGGGACGATATCTCGTGGGTTCGTTCAGTGGTATCTTTGAGTGGAGCCCATCAACCAGCAGGATCATTGACTTTTTTACCGGGTTGG
>Ga0247841_10005225_pt1 | contig 21295 bp, 2 predicted proteins | sample LaCruzMarch2015__2_FD_192410 | JGI IMG/M metagenome (GOLD analysis project Ga0247841, IMG submission 192410) | Freshwater microbial communities from meromictic Lake La Cruz, Castile-La Mancha, Spain - LaCruzMarch2015_18m | ecosystem: Environmental > Aquatic > Freshwater > Lake | place: Spain... | reverse complement strand
CACCATCGCAAGCCGCGCCGCATACTCGGCATCGGTTCCGTGACCCAATCCGGCAAGATGCCTGAATTCATCTTTTGCAAGGACCTCGCCCCTAAGAGCCTCATTACCCGTCTGGAAAATATGTTTAAACAGGCCCTTTCCCATATAAACGACAACATCGTCATATCCCGCGTGAGCTATGTTTGAATGATTCACATCATCTTTCCAGCCGAGAGCCGCGCGATCCGTGGCGATCCTGAATTTAGGTATTTGCAGTTTACCTTCCCGATAAAACTCATGCTCCTCTATGTACTCTAATAAATTTCTTTCCTCCTGGACGCTTAATATGCCCCTGATATCTACGGGCGGGCCGCGGTATCTGTTTGGATCGGAAATTCCCGGCTCGTAACCATCCACGTAATTCACCTGATACGCCTTAAGGCCCGTGTCCTCAAGCGATATCTCGACTATCATTCCGGATTTAATGAGCTGTTCTATCAGAGGGTTCGCTTCGTTCGCATTCTTGCCTTCCAGGCCTTTGGGCTGCGACTCCTTCCTTATGACTGCCGCGTTCCACTGCCTTAGGTATCCGGCCGATGTGAGCAGATATTCCAATATAGCGCTAAGCGGCACCGCTTTGGCCTGGTACTCCGAAAGTTCCTCGAGCGTCTTCGCTTTGGGGTATTTATTTATCGCGTTAGGGGCGTCGCATTTAAGAACGCTGAATATTGCATCGAGATACGACTGTGGGTTCCCGTCTTTCGGGATAATAGTATTACCTTCTCCGGGTATGTCCGGGTTAAATGGAATGCCTTGCGCGCGCAATATGCCTTCATCCCATGGCGGAGCAAGCTGAAGCCCGCCGCAAGTGGCTACATCCGATTCAGAATAACCGGCCGCTTCCGTATTCGGGTCCGAATCCTGGACTTGGATATCCGTAGCCGCAAGAATGGCCCGCTGGTCATCCTGATCGCAATTGCGCATCAATATGAAGTTGCCTTTATAAATATCCGGCCGTTCCTTCTTCTTTCTTGCGATATCGGCAGCCTGAGCCGCGAAATCATTTATAATATTGGGGTCGCCGGTTATATTGGCGCCTATAACTACCTGTATACCGGCTTTGACCATCTCTTCTATATTCCTTGAGCAAAACGCCCTGCCGCGGCTCGCCTTCTCCTTTACCACCCTGCCCGAAAATGATACGACAAACTGGTCATCCCTTAGGCCCAACAGCTTCTTGGCTTCGCGCTTTGTAGCGAGGACATCATCGGCTGTGGGGTCTTCAACATCCGCATCCGGGCGAACGCTAAGCATGATCTCGCGGAATTTACGAGCCGTTATCTCGCGCACATCGCCGTTCGTGACCGATACCATAGTATCGTTAAGATACGACCATTCACCCCAGTTATCGTAATTATAGCTGAGGATATCGTTCACGTGTTTTTTGCTTACGCCGCCGTACCAATCGGCTGTGCGCGCTCCGGCGGAAGTCTGGTCGACGATAGTCTCATAGTGGCGGTAAAAATATTTCCAGTATTCCCGGGGTATCCTGAGATATTCCAGGGCTCTCTCGCCGGCCATCTTATCTTTCGAGCATCTATTTGGATAGGTATGGGTGCTGTAAGCGATCATCGCCTCCCCGAGCACGGGATCGTCATTGTAATAAATGCGCCTGAATAAAGGAGCGAATCCGAGCTGCCCATCCTGGAAATGCATCGCCGGATTTCTGTATTTGGCGCCGAGCTCCAGTCGCTTTTTATTTTCCACCCGCTTGACAAGCTCCAGAGAAGCTCTCGAGAAAAACGCTGAAAATTCATCGAGAGTCACTGTATTCAATGGCCCGTTCTCATCCCTATAGCTGTATAATTTCTCCGTATAATAGGGCACCTCCGATTCCTTCTGGCCCTTCTGATAACCCTTTATAAGATAGCTCTCCATTCCGAACTTGTTGACAGCCATATAACATACGGCTACAGCCGTGCATGAACCGACCTGAAATTCGAATCTTCCCGCCTCCCCCTCCAACTCTTTTATATCTTCAGGTTTAACGCCCAGAAGTTTTGCATAATCGACCTTCTCGTTCGCCCCGGTCTTCTTATTGGCCGTGTGCTCATAATACGGTTCTACGGCCTTAAGAGGAGACCCCTCGCGCTCGAGAAGATGCTGGAAACCTAAACCGTGTGACTGCTCGACCCTCCCGAGGCCACCCCCGGCGTTATATATCTCGGATGACACTACCCATAAGGACCGGCCATCTTTAAAGACCGGCGCCTGTTTCGCGAGCCAGTTATCGGGCACCTTCCTGGTAAGCATCATCAGTATAGAGTCGACCACCGGCAGGCCCCTTATGGAATCACAATCCGGTCCGGCCAGGATAGCTTTCAGCGTCTTCTTCTCTTCTTTACTAAGTTGGGTTACGGCCTTCTCTATAGGATAGCGGTCCTCTACCGGGTGCCTGCGATTATTCATCGTTGCCGCGGCCGCATCGCATGAAGCGAGAAGCTCAGATATATTTATCCTGCTCTCCCAACCTACTCTAAGGGCCGCCCTGAGCTCCATTAACAGATATTTCCAGTTTTCAGTCGCCATCGCTTTTGGGACGTCGACCTTCCCAGACTCGGCTTGCTTGAACCTCTTCCAGGAGCGTACATTCTCTCCCAGTTTATTGGCGGGGTGTTTTTCGAGGCCTTCCATAGTAAGGCCTTTTACTTCGTCTTCACCGAGGCCCCAGAAGATCACCGCCTGGATCTGTATCGCCTGGAAGTGCGTCGCCGTATCATGCGGACCCACATATTCGTCCGCTCTTCCGAACGCCGAATGAAAAAGTTCATGAAATAAAGCTTCCTGGCTGTAATGATATAAGGGGCTTGTGGGGTCGAAAAATTCGGTTGCGAGAGCTTTCGATCTGGAGGTGCCGAAACCTAGATAATATCTTTCGGATGAATCGTATCGGGAATGGGTCGTCCCGAGCCTACGGCCATCCTTCCCAAGTTTAAAAGAATTGAGGGTATCGAGAAGTTTTGCCCTCATCGCGTTCGGGGCGCGCGCCTTTATCGTTTCTTCGAGCTGTGCGAGCGTCTTCGAGAACGCTTCGGACTGGCTCCAGATGGTGATGTCCGCCTTATCTACTTCGACGTCGGTAAACCCGTGCCCGATAAGCGGCTCCATCGATTCGCCGGGATTTTTCGGAGTTTCGGGTATGAAACGTATACTGAACGTCATGCCGCCGGGATTTTTTTCGGGATATATTATCGCGCTTCTTACCGCATTATCCGAATGGCTTCTGTAATCGACCACTATCATCTCACCGTCCAGGCGAAGGCTTCCAAGGATCAGATCCAGCGATTTGCGATCAAGCAACCTGGCGTATGCAGGGTCCCCCGCCAACATACCGCGGACATCTTTTTGGAGAGCGTTGAAAGGCCTCTGTCTTTCGTAACGCAGAGTTCCTACAAGATTAAGGATGGCGATGATATTGGCTTCTTCTCTGGTGCGTTGTTCGGCTATTGCGGCTTCATCTGAATAGGGAGAAGAACCCGATATAGGATGGGGTGACAGTGTTGAGGCTGAGACTTTATCAAACTTATTAATATCCGCGAAAGTCGCGGACGTTAAGGCCTGGCTTATAATTAATAGCCAGGCCAGAAGACGAAAAGACATGCTCTTTTGTATTTTCGCGCTCTTCATTGCCTTTTCTTTTGGACAACCGACTCGTTAAAAGGGGTCTGACCCCTCTTAGTAAAACTTTTTGGAAAGAAGTGCCTGACCCCTTTTTTATGTTACAGCGACTTCAGGGCGGCTTGCGCTGCTATGTACGCTTCTCTCGCGGCCGCAAGGTCCACCGGCACTATCCTCGGCAGTATTCTGAAGAAGCCGCGCTTCAATAATTCCATAACATCGCTTACGGTGAATGGCTTATTGTCAGGAGCTAGCGCGACCTTATCAAGGCACTGGTAGACCCACCTCGCGCCTTCCTCGCTGTATTGGCCGGTGCTCTTATTCTTATACAGCATCTCGGCTATCGCTATACGTAAAGCGAGGTCGTGTAATTTCGGAACCGGCATATAGCGCGGCTTCCCGTCCGGCATCTGCTCGACATTTACGACGTTGCCGAAACGCATCGCGATAGCGGCAGTCTCCCGGTCCGGCGTCGTTGTAACTACAGCGCGGACCCTGCCCTTATTTGCCGCGATCACCTCTTCTATGCTGTCCAGAAGGGCTTTACCCGTGCCGCGGACGTTTATTATGGTACCGCCCATCGACTGATCTATTAGCTTTTGGCTAAGCTGAATAGCTCCCGTGGTATCTTCAACGCGGGTGTCGAATGCGTTTATTATCACGCCGTCATCGAGCCCCTTGAGCTTGCCTGCGGCCCGTAACTGGCCTATCTCGGCGAGCGTGCCTGCAAGATCTTTGATATGCCCGGTATCTTTGTTCTCGAGCGCGATTATTTCAGAAGCCAACATCGGCCTTATCGCTTTCCCGTATTCCGAAGGCGGATACGTTCTGAGGACCTCGGCTTCGCCCTTAGATGTTATGGCTATCGGGCTTCCGTAAGAAGCCGGAACGAATACCGTAGATCCGGCGGTCAATGTCTCTTCCTTGCCGTTGACCATCATAGTTACTTCCCCTTTAGTCACGGTCAGTTCGTAGAAAGAATCCTTGACCGGATTAACGGATATTGAGGCCGGCTTGGATGCGCCTTCACCGGGTAGCGTAATGCGCTCGACGGTGAATGGCGGGTTCTCCATGACAGGATAAGATCCGCTTATGAGACTTTCCACCTTGGCGCCATTAACAGGATTTAAATGCTCGCCGGTTATATCCCTTATGGAAGAATTGACTATGAAATCTTCGGGCGTACTGGCCTCAAACTTTATGGTCTTATCGGCTATCAAGCGTAGCACATCCTCTTCGCTGGCAGGCATGCTCTCGCCATCCCCGACCAATAATCCCAGATTTGCCAATTCTTTCTTATCATTTAGGAAATCCTTACGCATAGCGACACCGCCCTCGCCCTCCGCGCCCTGCTTCCAGACTATCGGCGTCGGGAAATCGAACGGGCTGTAAGTAGTGTTCGATGTCTGCTGCGGCTCGAAATACAGAAGCCCGCCTTTGCCGTCAGACATTATGTACCACGCCTCATTCTTGGCCTCTTTATCGAGCGGATGCGTCTGGTGCGAACCGACTATCGAGTGGATATAGCCCACCGGTGAGATTATCACCTGTCCGGTCGCGAGCCTGATCTCATTCAGATAACTTACCAGCTCTTCGCGCGTCTTCCTCATCTCTTCAAATATATCTTTATCGAATCCCGACATGAACTCCGGAAGCTCCGGAGCCTCCCGTAGCGTCCATTTCGAATCTATCTGCCTGTTAACCCATTTTTCGTAAGCGGCGGCATATTGATCGAACTGCGGCTTGGTTTTAAGTGCCACGGCAAGCCTGCTCTTCAATGTTGTCGCAAGTTCGCGCTCTCTGATCGTCAGATTTACGAAATCCTCTTTATGCCCTACTATCTTCTCGTTAAAACCCATATGCACTATCTGCGGCTGGGTCTCATCCTTGCCGAGTATCTTGTTGAATATCGACTTGACGGCCCTGCCTTTCCCGAGCACCTTCTCGGGATTTGCAGTTATGACATCGGCGAGTGTAGCGCCTGCCTGTGCCCCGGGTATCTTAGAAAGGCCGTCCCCTTGCGTGGAATTGAGCCACAGCTCGGCGATCTTTCTCGTAATCCACCCGAGAAAACCGGATAATCTGGTCCCGCCCCACGGATATTCCTTCAGAACCGGCGCGTCTGTCGGTCTTGAGATTATTGCCAAACCGGACTCGGCGATCTTCGCCGCTTCTCCCGCGCGCGCGAGATCGGCTGCTGCGATAATTGCAGGTGCTCCCATAGGTTTCTCCGTATTCCAATTTAACTGCAGTAAGAGTCTTTCGGCTACCATGTTTTGCGACATAGGCATGCTTGCCAAAGCAAATAGTGTTTCTGCTCCGAAGACTCCCAGCGGATTCGGGATCGTTCCGGCAAGCCACATCAATTCTCCGGCGTTCGGATCTATATTTACCAGCGCGCTCGCGCCCTGGTATTCGATAAGGCCGTATCCGGCCTGGGTCTGTCTATTTACAACCGCTTCTACAGCCGAACGCTCATCGGCAGTATTCATTAACTCAGGCGCTAACGTTTCCGGCACCGCTATGCTTATATCATTAAATATCACGGTCTCCGTTAACGGGATTATGTAATCAACGGCTCCCGGAATAGCAACGGTCCATTCGCCTTCCTTAACGAGGTGCGCCAGCGTCTTTACCTTCTTACCACTCTTATCGTAAATATCCAGCATTTGCAGCATCTGGCCGCTAACGACATATTTAATGTCGAGCATATTGCCCTGGAAATGGCCTTTTCCGGTAGACGCGTGCTGGATAGATTTTGGAAGCGTATTGTTAGTGAACACGGTCGTATGGAACTTTCCCAGATGCAGCATGCTGTACATTATAAGTTTCCCTAATTCTGTCTGATTCTCCGCATAATTCGCTTCCGGTATAATATTCGCGCCGTTCGGCCCGAGTTTGGATACCCCCTCTATGCCTCTCCAATGTAACTTCGTCGGGTCATTTTCGGTCTCGGATACTTCGATACCGGCATCTATTACGGAAGGATATGACAGATAACTCGGGGACCTGTCATTACCTTTATTATCTTTGGCTTTCACCATGTATCCGGGTTTATAAGTAAGTCTGAGTTTTTCCGCGCCCGGCACTTTCTGCTCTATCATAGTGATTATCGCGAGTGTCTGCAGCGCTATGGTCTGGAGACCTTGAGACTGCTCGATATCCTCGGCCTGGAGAGCTAGATTAGCGAGCTTGTGGTAATATCCTTTTATCTCGCCTCTCGCCGCCGCGCTGGTTTTCGGCTCCGCGAATATCTGCAACCCTGCATTGGCCCTAGAAACGGCCATTGACAGGCTTTCGATCGTCGGATTAGCGAACATATCCAGATGCTGCACCGATCGGGCTTGCGATTGTAAAGCGGTCTGATTGGTATCCGACGCCGGCGCTACTCCATAGTAGCCCGGGGTAATGCGCTGGCCATCGGCAGCATTAATTCCTCCCTGAATATTTTCATTCATATCGACCGGTTCAGCCTCCTCTTCCGAAGTTTTATCAAATTTAAAAGTTCCCTCCCATAAAAGCGGCTCCGCCGATATTATAGAAGTCGGCATAATATCAAAGAGATGCAGAAAACTTACCCCTTTCTGCTCGAGCAAAGCGATCAGGCTGTCATCCATTATTGGGAACGGCTGACCTACTGTAACAAGCCCTACAGAGGATTCCAACCCGAACGGCGTTTTCTTAAGCACCATCGGAACGTTCCTGTCAAGAGCTTTACCCACATCGATATACGCCTCATCTCCTGTAGCCGATACACGGATCGTTACTTCCTTGGGTTCATTATGCTTCGTTACGGTCTCTGTTATTTCCACCGTTTTTTCTTTGGGATAGTACTTGATCTGGCGGTCTACTGTATTTTCTTTATCGGTACTCCTGTCATAGATCCTAAGGCTGCGCAATGTGATCGAATCTTCGTTGAATATATAACTCTCTTCAACCCTATGCTGGCTCTCGGATCCAAAATCCAGCTCGAACGTATTAAGCGTGCCATAGCCGGTTACCCCAAGGACATCCATTATCTCTTTTATAGATTTTGGCACAAATCTCGTAGCGCGTTTTATCCTCTCAGATTTGGCCACAAAGTCCTCTATTATGGCGGGATAGGCCACAAGCCTTGTCTCTATGAGATCCTTTGTGCGGGCAAGCGTCGCGGCCTCGGCGTATATCCTCCACTGCGGGGCGTTCCCGGATGGTCTCATATGAATTATCTCACCATTGCCAAAATATATCCTCACGCCATCGATATAGTTTATACGGACTATGTTGGCAGGAACAATCCCGTCATTAAAATATTTCTTTAATCTCGTCCTTATATCCTTCATAGATATCACAAGCTCCGGGGTGGCGGTTACAGTTCTGCCGCCGAATGTCTTATAACTTACAGTGTCCCCGTCAAATATTATCTCCATCGCATCCACGCTTTTCGGGGGCGTAAAATCCCTCATTATGGCCTGCCCCAGAGGAGCGGTGTATTTCTCGCACCACTTCGCGGCGTATTCGGTCTCATTAGTAGCATTATCCACAAGTCCCGACCATGAATAACTTTCGAACTCGGCGCTGAATCTCTCGGCGACAAGCTCGGATATTGTTCTCTTTTCCTTCGCAGCTATGGCGAAAGCGCAAAGAAGAGGCAAGAGCGCGTCCCTTGTCGGCAACGCTCTTAATACCTTCCCGTTCTTAAGCGGTATATCGGTCTGCGTCAGGAAACCGCCGTTTCGCTCAAAACCAATCACTATAGCGTTGGGATTATCAGCGCTTATATCTTCCATCTGTTTGACAACATAGGGCGACCCTATCGGCACCTTAACAACGTGCACCTTGGAAACGGCGCTGGTCATACTCTCGATCTTCCTTATTACAGCCTCGCTCACACTGGCCGTGACCACAACGTACATATCCCTGTCCGGATTCTGGTTATGCAAATATTCACATGCCAGATAGTCGAGCTTATCGCCGTAAATAAATTCTCCACCCTCAGTGAACATTCCCGGCCTGTCGCTATCTCCATCCACTGTGGCAAAACCGATGGATCTCGAGCCCTGATCCTTAGCCTCTTTCTTTGCCTCCTGGGCCAATTCTCTAGCCTTCGCCGCGACATTCGGTTTAATATCTTCCGTATCTACGGCCATATCCCATATATTCGTCAGCCCTTTACGGTGGACCTTTAATCCAAGCCTTTCCATCACTCTCGGGATGAGCTCCCTGCCAACGGCCGTATGCTGCCAGAAGCCGATATGCTCCCCGTTAAAACAGGTAGTGCCGTCGGCATTTGTGAATGCGTCGATATATCTGGTCTCGTACATCTCGCCGGCTTTCAGATTTATGTCGCTTATATCCTTCATTATAGAAACAGCCCTCGCGAGAAGATTTATCTGAGCCTGGCTGAGATCTTTTTTTACTTCACCGGCCTCGTCGAAAAAGCTCTCGTCTTCCGAAAGACGGTATTCTATCTCCCTCATTTCCCTTACGTGCGCCAGTATCTTGCGCTCATACTCTTTCAGCACTTCGCGCTGTCTTACCGTGGGCTTGGATCCGTTCCATTGGCCGAGTTTCCCGCCTTCAGCATAAGGAAATTCATCATAAGGGTTATGGCTGGCCGTATTCATTACGGTAGGCATGCGATCTCCTACTCCAAGCCCATTACGGTTATTGTACAACCCGTAATAGCTGAGAGCCCCCGTAGGAACTCCGGCGTCGCTATTCCCGGCATAATAAACATTCCTATCCATCGAAAGAGCCCCAAGGATCAAACTCTTAAGCATTTCCGGCGTGCTCGGACGACGGTCTCCGGACATGGCTATGGTATCCTGCGGTATGCTTTCGTCTGATTCGGCAAAGAAACTTGTGATACCCTGCATGATAGTGTAGCACTGTATAGAGTGCAGGAACTCCATCGTCGCGCGTATACCGCTTGTACCAAAAGGCCCCTGAGGGAAGTTATTAATATTATGCTCGTATCGCATATTTCTGGTCATCGCTTGAACCTTGACAGGCGTGGTGTAGTCGGTCGTTGCGAGCTTCTTTGAATTCTCCCTGTCCGGAACTTTTACCGATTTTAGTTTGTCGGAAGCGTCCTTAGCGGACATCGGGTTTTGAGGATGCGCGCCTACGGTGATCGCGGATTCATAATCTTTCCCGATATCATTATTAAAATTCTCGAACATTCTCAGCTGGCCGCCCACAGGCAGATAATGGCATGCAAGCACTTCGTCCTTTTCGAGCACCATGGTCTCGCCGGGATTCGCCACAAAATCGGTAATGACATTATGCCCCTTAGCTATCAATTTATGGATGACGCCATTTATGACTATCGAATTCTCCACATCCAGAAAATCAGCGGTCGTTCCGATAATGACGCTGTTAATTATCCTGCCTTCCTTTATATTGGAACCGAGGACTATTGAATTTTCAACTGTCGTAGTCCCGAGCTGTGAAGTGGCCTTCCATTGGTCAGGAGTCGGAAGCCCAAAAAATCTTCTTATTCTCTCGGTCTGCCAGGCCTCCTTATGGTCCTTCGGACTCCTAAGGAGAAGCATAAAATTATTGAAATATAGATCGATAAGCCCCCAGTCCCACCATTCCGAACTTACATCCATAGTGCCGTAGCTTATGCCCTGCATGACGCCAATGCCGGTTTCGTCGAATGTCTTGTACCTTCCGCCGGAAAGGTCGTTGGCATGAGCGAATATTTTTCTAACCTTGGCCCAATGCCGCCTTATCTGCGTCTCCCAATCGGCCGCCGAAACGCTTGCGGGCCCCTTACCTTTCATGAATTCCACGTAATCTGTCTCGCTTGATGTAAACGGTCCCCATAATTCGGAGTCGATATTTAACGAGGTCATAAGGTTGGTCGGTCTGCCGTGCTCATCTTCCGACCTTCCTTCGTTTTCCAATTCCGGTTTAAATTCCGCGAGGGCCGCTTCCAGCAATTCCCACTTAAACGAGTTAAATCCCAAGCTCATATCGGCGTCTTTTCTACCAAGCCTTTCCGCTGTGTTCTCAATGATCTGTATGGGAAGTTTTTCTCTCTGACGGATATCCTTACCTCTTCCAGTAGGATCCAGGAGCCCTTTCTGCGGAAGAAATGCTTTGTGGCCTTCTATCGGTACCGAGACCCCAAATATCTCGGCCAAATGCGTATTAGGGGAAGATATATCCGTAGAAGGTATATTGTTTTGATCGCCCCATGCAAGGGTCAAGCGCCCCGGCCTTACGTTCAGGCCAAAGTTCATTATGACCGCCTCGCCGACAGTTATGCTTTCCCATTTGCCGTCTATAAGGACCTGCCCGGGAAGCTTTACAGCCGACTTATTATCCATGGCGATCGTCTGCATGCGCGTGGCCTTGCCGGCCATGTGCATCATAATAACGCCATTCTCCTTGCAGATATCCATAAGTGATTTATTCTTCTGAAGATGCGGATACAGCTTCTTATACGCCTTCTCGGCCTGTATCCAGCCATTAAAAGTCCCAAAACCGTTGCTCGCGCCTTTTGGGTTCTTCCAATTCTCTTCGGAGACGGAAATGACTATAGCTCCTTTGGGCAATACCGAGCCCCGGCCGGCCATAAATCTCTTCTGCCAATAATCCGCATTCACCTGGGTCGAAGATACGAATATATAGGCTCCATATCCGGCCCCTTCTCTTCTTGGTATATCCCTTATTTCTCCTATCGCATCGAGTTGTGCCCTATGGCTCAGGTAGTCCGAAACATAAGCGCGCTCTCTTGGATCGATACCCTCGCGGGCAGTAAGCAAGCTCTTTAATACCCCGGCTACATAAGCATCGCCCTTCATAAGCGTCTCATCCATGGCGACTATCGCTTCCAGGTCTTCTATCCTGATCGTTTCCGGCGCGCTCTCGACCTTATTGACAGCCGTCTTGGCGGCTTTACGTATATCCAGAAGGCGCGCAAGTTTAATGCGTATATTTGTAGTGTCACAGCCTGCGAGACTGTCTACGAACACCTCTTCATTCAGGTTCGCCTCCGCATTTAGCGCTGCTCTATACTTCCTGTATATGATGCTGTCTTTACCGAGCTGCTTGCCGTTGGCTATGTGTATATGCGCCGCTTCGTGACGCGCCACAGTAGCCCGTTCTTCTTCGGTAAGATTATCATAGAAGTAGGCGGCGATATGCGCCTGCAAAAGTTCATGTTTTGGCCCGCGACCCGGGTGTATTTCAAGCGGAAGCCCCGCTTCTTCGAGTTTATCGAGAAGACCTTCCATCCTGACGAACTTGAAGCCTTTAACTACATGGTCATAATCGATAAAACTGGTCTGCCGCGTGTTTATGCGCTTTGGCACAAAACAAGACGCTATGACAGCGTCAAACGCCCTTGTGACATCGACGTTCTTGGGTGTATAAGAAGCTGCTGGGGAGCTGGACGTCGCGTTTATTCCGGGTGTCCCGGGCATATTCCCGTTAACCGCGCCTTTTCGAGCCGCGCGGCGGTCGAGCTCCGCCTCTATGCGCTTCTGGAGAGTGCCCTGCTTCTTTATCTGATCATCGATCCTCTCCAGGAGTCTCTCTTTTTTCTTCACATCCTGCGGATTATAATTTTTCACTATCTGCGCTCTCAGGCTCTGCACTATATCGAGCACATTTGCCCCTAAAGTCTCGCGCGCGTTCTCTATGTGGCCCTTTATCGGATGTTTAACGGTCCCTATGACGATCTCCGCTTTATTGCCGCTCGCGTCGACGCCATTTACATACACGCTCACAAAATCATCTTCTACGAGATTAACCCTTATCTTCAGGTTTTTGCCATCCGCGAAACCGTTAAAATCATTGTCGTTAAAATTTACGCATTCTGTCATTAGCGGCGGAGCGAGCGTGTCGACTGCCGTCTGCGAGACCTGGTTCTCTCCGGCGTGAACCGGACTAACAAGGATATCCTCTAGCGGCGTCCTCTGATTCGTCAATATCTGTATGTAAGGAGTGGGGACGTCTTTTGTGATGGATGGACATATGACCATGTACGATACGCCCTGTTTTTCGAGAAGTTTAGATATGCCTTCCGAGTGAAAACCCCCGGTCACCAGAACCGCTATTTCGGTCTTATCTTTCTTCATCTGGCCAAGCGTATTGTCTACGAGAGCCTTATCGCGCTTTATCGCTATGGAGTAGAAGTCCTCCAGCTTCGGTAGGCTCTTCGAAACTGCGTCATTTGGGTCATCGAGCTCATACGCCAGCGCGTACTGCACAGTCTTTTTTCTTATAAAATCCGCGAATATTTCATGGGCAAATTCCGCCTTGTTCTTCTCAAAATATTCGAAATCATCGTTCAAGAGTTTTATATTGACCAGGCCTATCAATATCTCGATGTGGCGAGAGAGTTTCTCGAGGGTGCGCTGGTCGTCATTGGTAAATAGCTTTTCTTTTATGTCGATCTCGACCTTCTTTATATCGTTAAAAAGTTTCTCATTCTCGATCTTCGAATACACGGAGTTGTATATTATATAGTTGTAGAGATTCGGATAGGTCTTACCCATATCGATATCATTCTTCACAGCCAGGGATCTTAAATAAGCGTAATAGTCTGCCGAGGTTATCTTGCCGGCTTTGAATTCCAGCGATTTATTAACCAGCTCGGTCAGAGTCTCTTTCGGTATCAGCTTGCTTAGTTCATCTATCAGGGCGCTACGCTCTTTGTCGGTAAAATTGAAATCTATCTTCTTTTCATATACGAGTACGCTTATGAGTTTAAACAGGTTATCATACGCTCGCAGGTTTATCTTGGCTCTTTCGGCTTCCGACTGAAGGAACTTAACATAGTCGTTAAACGCGAGTTTCTTAGACTCATAGTCGACAGCCTTGGCATCCATGAGTTTTAAGTCGTCGGAATATATAAAACCCTTTAATTTATTAAGCGCCCTCTTCAGGCCATTAAGATACTTCTCGGTCTCGCCTTTAAGAGGATAGCTCGCTGTGAAAGCATTAAGGTTATCTATGTAAAATGAGCGCGTCTCTGCGCCGAAAAGTTTTATATTGTAGTCGCTGGTAATAGATAAAAATTCTGGCCCGGTTATCTCGCCCTTCTTCATAAAATAATCGGCGACCTCTTTACGGACTTCATTGTCCGGAAAGGCCTTAAACCAGGACGTATCTATGACGCCGTCGGCGCCTTCTACAGAGATAAGGCTCACGTTGTAATTCTTATTGAGATTCTCGAGGATCTTTACTATATTTGACTGGGCTTCGTAGTTGCAGTGGGCGTCCTGGATGTGAATGATGAGTTTCGGCTCTTTACCTGTGAATTTCGTCTTCACAAGGCCGAATTCTCTCGGTATGACGATATTATTGGGATCTGTTGTAATAACCTGTTGGGTCTGAATATTAGACGGGGCTTCCGACGGAGCTGCCAGCGCAATGTTGGATGATACAAAAGATAGTATTAAAAAGATTGAAATAAGCTTTTTGCAGGGATTTCCCTTTCGTGGCATTCTTGAGAATGTCATTCTATTTCCTCCGTCGGTTATTGTGCTTTTGGGTATAACTTTTTGTTTTGTTATCAATAAATATACCACTTTATGAGCGCTTAGTCAAGCCAAAAAAACTACCTTTTTTATATCTTATCGCTTTTTGTAAACGCGCTCACTACTTTCGGGTCGAATTGCGTGCCGGAGCATCTATTCAGTTCCGCTACGGCCTCACCATGTGACATAGCCTTTCTGTAAGGCCTGTCGCTGGTCATGGCATCATACGCGTCGGCGACCGCTATTATCCTGGAACCGATCGGTATACCTTCTCCCCGCTTTTTCGGGTCGGGATATCCGCCGCCATTAAAACGAGAGTGGTGATATTTAACTATAGGCACTATATCGTTAAGGAACCCTACCTGTCTTATTATCCTGGCGCCGATCTCCGGATGCTTTCGTATCTTATCCCAGTCTTCCTGCGTAAGTTTGTCGGCTTTTCTTATAACGCTTAGATCTACGCCGATCTTTCCTATATCATGAAGGATGCTTGCCGTCCTTACGGCGTTCGTGTGGCGCGGATCGAGATTCAGATGTTTGCATATTTTTATGGAATACTTCATTACCTTGTCACAATGTCCGCTTGTGTATGTGTCATTGGCGTCTATTATCTCTGCGAGGGTCTTTATCGAATTTAAGTAATCTTTCCTTACCCTGTCGATCATGGTGGCGTTATCTATAGCCATAGAGCACATGGAGGCCACCATACCCAGCATCTCGATCTCTTCCTTTTCGAAGAATCTGACGTCCTCCATGTAGGCGGCCAGAACCCCCGAATGCCTGCGATTCGAAAATAGCGGCACCATCACGACTGCATGTATCTTCTTTCTCTTAAGAAAGCGGGGGACTTTTTTGGAATAAGCGGATATCTCGTTCAATATCAGCGGCATCCCGTTCTTCAGAACCTTCTTGGCCAATTCACCCTCAAAATCACGAAATTCCTTAAATGATCCTTTGCCGAGGCCGGCTTCAGCCGCAAGCTCCATCCTGCTCCTTGATCTATCTACTATATTAAGAGTGCAGATCTTTGACTTCATAAGAAGTCTGGTCTTTTCAAGGATAGTATCAAGAAGTAGCGACGAATTGACCGCGGAGGTTATGGATCTGGACATCGTAAATAACATCGACATATCCCGTATCTTCTCTTTGACCTTACGGTCCATTCTGTCATACAGGCCGATATCCGCTATGGCAAGAGTAGATTGCTTAGTTATAGCGTCAAAGACTTTCAGGTCCACACCCGTGAAGCGCCGCTTGGCGCGGGTCAGGACCATCAGGACCCCAATGCGCTCATCGTCGGTGACCAGCGGGGCGGCTAAAAGTGACGACAATCCTTCCCTTCTTACAAGTCTTTTTAGCGGCACCCTCTTATCGTTGGCCAGATCGTAAATATTGGTGGGATGATTCTTATCCATAATGCATTTCACCAGGCCGATGCCGAGTCTAATCTTAACGGATTCTACTATTCTGGATTTCAAACCGAAACTTATGCGGGGTATTAGATTGCCGGACTTATCTTTAAGCCATATTATGCAGACGTCGGCGCCCATGGTGCTCATCGCCTGCTTTAGTATAAGGGATAACAGATGATCGACGCTAACGGCCTTCGAGAATCTCGCCCCCATCTCGGACAGGTTCGTTATCTTCGATATCTGGATCCTTAGGTTGTCGTACTTCCCTTTATTTGCCATATTCCACTCTCTTCTGATTATGCAGGCCATTTGCGACCTGTATAAAGGCTGCTTGGCAGTAGACCCTTAACAGGACGCAAATGGCGTAAGGAGGCATCCCCTGCCCCGCTTCTGACGGGGCACTCCCTATTTTGCTACATAATTTCAGTTAAAGAACGCTTATAAATTACCAATAACCAAATCCCAATAACCAAACATCAATAGCCAAAACAGAATCTTACGCCGCGCTGGACAATAGTCTCATGGCGGTCGAATACTCCGTTATCTCCCTGCCGTAATCTATCGGCACGGCGCGCGGGATGTATGTGAACCAGCCATTCTTATTCTGAGTGACGGTCGGCGGGATCTGGCCGTTTGTAACCATACCGAGAAGCGTGTTGTAAGCGCCTATCGTTCCGAGGACCCGCCCTCCGTTGACCGATACATACCGAACCACGAAGAACCTTTCTTTTCCGAGCATATATCCGGGCGGGCTTATCTTTTCGCCCTCGGCCGTCATTATACCGATACGATCGGCATGACCAACGTCCAGGCCCGATATCGCGGTTATATTCGATATCAATTCCGCGTAATCCATCTCTTCGCCCCTATCGTTCTTTTCGTTCATATTTATGTATTTAATGTCGTCGGGGTTGCAGCCGGCCTCGTGAGCGAACTGTCTGGCTTTTTCTATAGTCTTTAGCTTGTTCCCATAAATCAGGACGGTCGTCGTGTCGCGCTCTTTTCGGGCCGTATTCGCCTCTTCGGCAAAATTCGGATTATTCAGCGCGCACTCTTCGGTGACCGCTACAGTAGCATTCTTTCCTGGCACCTTAGCCGGCAGCTGGACCGTATTATAGGCTTTCGCTATTTCGGCTCTGCGCTCGACGATAAGAGTCCTCAATCCGGCAACAGCATCGGCCGATAACGGACCCTGCGCCAGCCGGTTCTTAAGAGCTTCTTCAAAATTGAACGGTCTGGTATTCCCCAATATCTCTATTATAAGACCGGCGATCTTCGTCCTCAGCGCGGGGCTTATATCATTCATCGTCAATATGGTCCTATATGCTTTGATCAGATCGCCGGTCGGGCCCCGTATACTCCGCTTATCTTTGACCTGTTCTAACTCACTTATGGCCTCGAGCTCTATTGCTTCCACATATTCCATTACTTTACCAGAATCAAATTCATCGGCCGTAATATCTATCAGCACCGATATGGCATTTGGATTCCCTCTAACCTCGCGAGATAATGCTTCAAATCGAGCGTCTTCATCGACGCCGGTGAGCCTTACTACTCTTAATTTGCGGCCGAGCGATTTCTGAACAGCCACACTGCCAAATACTTCCTGCACGATATTTTCAACATTGTCGCCATTTGACTCATCTTCGGCATTAATGCCTATGATAAGTTCCGGAGCGGTCGAGGGTTTTATTATACTGCCTATATTCAACCGAACAAGCCATTGAGGCCGGATAAACATCATGAATATGAATCCCGCCGTCGATACACCTGCCGGCGCGCTGCGGAGATTACTTATCAAATCATTTAACATGAACGCAAACTGACCAAGTCCGCCGCCGTTTTGAGCGAGACAATATAGTATCGTTAATGATATCAGGCTGACCCCAAGGAACGTCATAAACAGACTGAGTTGCGTGGATGTCGGGCCTTGCGGCGCGTCAACCGGAGAAATCTGATCGTCTTTCCCGGAAATCTCTTTATCAAAATCCTTTATAGGGATCTTTCGCAGATACACACTTCCGGAGTTCCTGTCCAGACTTACCATCATGCCATCATTCAGGTCCCGAGTATGAACTTCGATCTCGCCATTCGGCATAGTTCGTCTGCCTTCAAACCGCCATTTACCATCTACATGTCTGATCGCCCTTGAAAGTCCGCCTATGAGGGTTATATTCCTTCGGCGCGCCGTGACGGCCGCATGCGACCCCATCCCCGCGGCGGTAGTCATAGCCCCGGTGACCCCTTTGATCGTAAACTTAAGAGCTTCCATTGGTACCACGTTCCCCAATATTAGAATGACCCCCAGCCCCTCTTCTCCTTTGTCTTTCATCTTCCTTCTTAATTCTTTTACTTCTTTCGCAACCTGCTCATACGTCTTGCCAGTTGCGTCCAAGATCCTCCCCTGAACTGCGCCGCCGGAGATACCTATGCCGATCGCATCGGGGTTTACGCCTTCGGGAGGATCGAGCATCACCTTCCTGCCATCGCGGCTGCGCTGACCGGCAACCGGAACACACTGCAGTATGTTAAAGACGAGGCCCTGAGGCCCTTTCTCTATCGTCATTTCAACTTCGCAAGGCCCACCCATGAAACGGCGCAATCTATCCGAAACGTCGACTATGCCTTTATAAACTTCCGCATTTTCATTTTGGATCGATTTTCTGTCGGTTCCAGCCGCTTCATAATTGCTGACCGCCCAGGTTTCCGATGTCATGCCGCTCATGATGACCATGCCCTGGGCATTAGATTTTATAGAGCCGTTGGGTATCGGCAGGCCGCTGGTCTCATCGTCCGAATATACGACCGCGCTGTATGATTCCGCATCCCTGTTGCCATATGCCATCGCTTGCACAGTGACGGCAGTCCCCCATTCGGGAGATACGCCGGTCTGAGAACGGTAAAAACGCGCGTTCTCCGAATTCCATGTCCCATAAACGCTCTCGATAGAATCCATGAGCATCTGGAATGAGTCATCTTCATCCGTATACTTCATACGGTCGGAGATCGTATCCATCCTATTTCTGAAGTGGTCCATACACTGCTGCCTGGCGCTTATCATATTTATATCATCGAAGCTCTGTATGACCTGCCCGCTCTGCGCCTCCCCGAAATAGTCGACCAGGTCCACCAGGCCTTCTATATCTTTAAAACGTTTCTGGAGCGCGGCGAAAGAATCCTCATCCCCCATATCGTTAGGCATCTGTCTTAACGCCTCCAGCTTGCCCATAACATCTCTTATCTTCTGCTGATATAATCTGACCACCTCTTTAGTCTGTTCCAGCGAGAATTTGCTGGCAGAGGTCAAGTTCACATCCGGCCTTATCTTATATTCTTCAAGGATATTCCTTATCACAGGCTCTTTTATATTGAAGACGGCGTGTGCGTAAGTCTCCAAAAAGGACATCATATTGTTATAACAGAATTTTTCCGTATATCCGTTCGCCATGAACTGCCCGATAAGCGCTTCGCTCATCGCCACGTCGAGTATGGTATCTAGCACTCCCGGAAGCGGCGCGTACGATCCGCTTCTTACGGATACCAGGAGCGGGGCTCGTGAAATATCGTCTTCGAGACCCATCGCCGCCCTGTAATCTTCCATCTTCTTGCCGGGGAAACGCCTGCCGGTGCTTTCTTCAAGCCACAATATATTTTGGATGACTATGAATTCTAACTGTTCACGCCTCGCCACATTCTCCCTATCCCATCCGGGATCCTGCGCCAGACTGCTCGGCATAGTAAAGAATATAGGCACATTGAAACCGGCTTGCCTGAGTCTCAGAAGATGGAGAGCCTTATCCCCGTATTCCGCCAGGGTAAGTTCCGGAGAATAGGGCGTATCGCTTTTAATAACGGACGGAGTTCTGAACTCCCTGCCGCTATTTATCCTTCCTCTGGCGCCCCTAAGTCCATTTTCAAGACTATCGGCGAGATTCTCGATGGCAACGAGACATTTCTCCTGGGCCTGTATATCCGGCAGGATCATATCGCGCGCGTATACGGGATACTGAGCATCGGAAACAGAACTGCGCGGAGCGGTGTTTATACCGTTATAGCGGTCCACTATACTGCCGCGGCCGGCCATCCTGGCAAATTCCTCCGCGGCGGAGCCGAATGTACCATCGAAATAGGCGTAGGCCGATTCGAGCTCGATCTTTATCTCTGTTATAATATTGCGGACCTGCTGCATATCGAGATTGGAGTTAGCCAGCTCGGATTTAAGGCGCAGCATGTTCTTTGTCGCAAGGCCTGACAGTTGGAGTGAATCTATGGCCAGCAAAAGCACGGTCAACATATCCGGCAGCGACAGCACATCGCGACATTTCCTCATAAGCGTCACTTGATATTCGGCGAGATAGAGGTCATTATTAAAAGCCTCATACTTGGGCTCTCTGTAAGTCTCCACCTTGGCCCATCGCTTGACTATGGAGAATTTTTCCATCCTGTCATGTTCCTGGCCGTACGAATCCCGCGTAGCCTCAAATACCTCTTTCTTGTCCATTACTTCATGTTGCTTCCTTCTCAATTCGACCAGTTTCCCGATGGCTTCTATAAGGTCAGCTGCGTCTTTCGACCTTCCCGCCGCGACTATCGATGGATCCATTTTACTTACTTCGCGCTCGACGCCCGCAGTATCGAAAGAATGATACTGTCTAAGGACCTGATATGCCCTCACAAGCCTGGCAGCGTTATTCCTGTCATTCTCAGTTCCGATGCCGGAACTCATTATGAACGGCTCCAGATCCGCAAAATCGATATCTACAATGGCTAACTCCGACTCTTCAAGCGCAGGCCTGCAGCTCTTCATTGCTATTTTTATAATGGCGCGCCATCTATTAATTTCATCCCGAGCGATAGTATTTATAATGTCGTCTGCCATATCCTCCCGTGCCGCATCATCCATTGTTACTACAACCAGACGGGGGATGTTATTGATGAGCCAATTCTTAAGTTCTGCCCTGTTGGCGCTTCTGCCATCCGCAGGATCGCTCATTATCACCCCAAAATAGAGCCTCATAAGTTCATCTGCGCGGCATTGCGTCCGATGGGCAAACTGCCTTATCGTCTTTGGCATATTTTGCTCATGCGGAGTACCTTCGTTATACTTATCATCAAATTCGCTCGTAGCAAACCGCATATCTTCCACGCGAACTATGCTCGTTGGATAATGAAGAGTGCGGATTAACTGTTTTACCAACTGACGGGATTCCCTGGCCATATTGGAATTAAGGATATTGGTCACCAAGGCCGGGTTTTCCACAATGTCGGACTGGGAAGACTTGAGCATCCTCCTGGCAACTATGATCTCGGCGAGCATGGTTTCGATGATACCGCGAGTATCTACTCTGCCGGGGGAGGCATCGCTATGTGTAGATTTATAATTCTTACTATACCTATCTAGAGTTTTTTCTGCATATTCCAAATCACGAAATACAGGAACGCCGATGTAGGCTATGGCAAACGCGGCCTTCATCATGAGTTCCGGGTCTTTCGCGAACGACACGGTTACCATGAGTTCCAGAGAAGAACTTATTGAGTTTTCGCGAGACGTACCCTGTAAATTGAGATAACGTTTTAATGAGGCCTCTCTATACTCCAATACCTCTTTATCCGCGTCTCCATTAAGCCTTGCTTCCGCGGACCGGGCTCTCAATTCTTCCATCTTCTCTTCATCAAGCGACTTGCTCCTGGGGAACCTGTCGTTGGGGCTTATTCGCGAGTCCCCGGTATAGCTATTTAACCAATTGG
>Ga0247841_10005223_pt1 | contig 21298 bp, 21 predicted proteins | sample LaCruzMarch2015__2_FD_192410 | JGI IMG/M metagenome (GOLD analysis project Ga0247841, IMG submission 192410) | Freshwater microbial communities from meromictic Lake La Cruz, Castile-La Mancha, Spain - LaCruzMarch2015_18m | ecosystem: Environmental > Aquatic > Freshwater > Lake | place: Spain... | reverse complement strand
TCTAAAAATAAAATTAAACAAATATATACTGATACTTCTACTTTTTATAATAAATATAATATAGATAATGTTGAAAGAAATAAATATTTTAAAAATAAAAAAGTAATGAAGTAATCATTAATAACTAATCAAAAAGGTATTCCTTTAAATATTGATTTATTTAAAGGAAATCTTAATGATATAAATATTTTTAATAAACAATTGGACAAATTGGACAAATTAGACATTTAATTATTTAATAAAAAATCTACTATTTTTTTATGGCTGATGCAGGATATGATTCTATTAAGTTAAGAAAAAGATTAAATGACATATTTTGTAAATTAATAATTCCTTTTAATAAAAGGAATACTAAAGATTAAAATAAAATTAAAACATTAACAAATGAATAAAAAAAATTATATAAATCAAGAATAGCTATTGAAAATACTTTTTTAAAAATTAAAAAGAATATAAGATTAGAAATAGTATATGAAAAAAAATCTAATAATTTTTTAAGTTTAATTTATTTATCTTTAATAAAATTTGTAATTTAAATAAACACATACAAACTTTAAAAAAAGGAATTATAAATCCTTTTCTTGAAAAAAAATAAAAATGTATCCTTATATAGTTATATTTTTAAGTTTTTATATTATTTAAAAATAATTTTTAACATTAAATTATTTTTTTGTATAAATTAATTTAATAATTTTTATATATAAATGGCAATTGTACTTTATAATAAACAATAAAGTATAACTACTAAAGGTAAATATTATAATAATTTATTTGCCAATTAATTTATAAAATTCTTCTTTAGATATTAATTCAATATTAAGTTCATTAGCCTTAACAATTTTACTTGATTTATCATCTAAATTTGAAGCAATAACCAAATCAGTATTAGAACTAACAGAACTAGAAATCTTGGCACCAATATTTTCTAATTCTTCCTCAATCTCTTTATCTCTAAATCCTGTAAAAACAATTTTTTTCCCAGAAAATTTATCTAATATTAATCCTGTAGATTTTGTTTTATCCGATTTGTCAGATTTGATAGATTTACTCGATTTTGTTGATTTAACTACTTTAGATTTCAATAAATTTGGTTTCAATTTTAAAAATTTATCTAAATATTGAATAAATTCATCCATTGAATCAACAATTTTATCTGTTGTTTTTGTATCAAATCCATGAATATTATTTATCAATTCTTTGATATGGATTGAACCTTTAGATTTATAAATTTCAAGTATATTAGGATAATCTGCAATGATTAATTTAAATTTTTTAATTCCAATACCCCTGCCAAATATTTGAGAAGCAGCCATAATTTCTTCCAATTTCCTTTCTTCTAATCCGGTTTCTATACAGGAATATAATTTGGATACCATAGTTTTTCCCAATCCTTCTATATTTTCAATTTGTGATTTATTTGCTTGAAGAATTTTCCACAAATCATCAAATCCATTTGATACAAATTTTTCAATAGTAGTTTCACCCATCCACTTAATTCCAAGTGTTTCAAAAAAATATGTTAATTTTTTAACAATAATTTTTTCCATTGTACCAGCATCTAAATCAGATGCTACTATATCAACTGATGTTTCATTCCATTCATATTTGATTGTGGGTAATTTTGGTTTACCTGTCGCAGATGGTTTCAAAACTTTTTCAATTTTTGGTATTACATCTCCTGATCTTACAAGTTGAACTGTAGCACCTGGTCCAATACAATTATCAACTACAAATTTAGCATTGAATGCAGTAGCATATGTAATTTCAACACCTCCTAATTCAATCGTATTAATTTTAATTTTTGGTTTAATATATTTATCTTTGCTAACTTCCCATAACACATCAATTACAGTAGCTTCAGCCATTTGATCAGTAAGAAGTTGTTTGAAAGCAAAACCATATGTAGGATTTGAACCAGATTCTAGGGGATAAATTTTAGAATTATCTAAAACAACTACACCATCAATTTCATATTTGTGTGATTTTCTACCTTTAATTAATTTATTTGATAATTCATCAATTGTAATTTTTTCCTTAATTTCATATTCAACAGATCTAGGAACAAAACCTTTTTTTTCAATATATTTTAATTGTTCTGATGGTTTTAATTCTGGACACAAAACCCAATATGCTACAAAATCTATTAATTCCAATAATTCTGGAACTGGTTTTTTAGTTCCTATAATACCACTGACTGCATTTCTTGGATTAGCCATTTTGTCTGAAATTTTTTTAAAATTTTCTTTGCTTATAATTAATTCACCTCTAATAGCATCTCCATCTGACATCTTGGAAACATTAATACCTATCATTCTAATACAATGTGTGATATCTTGACCTTCCCAACCATCTCCTCTTGTACACATATGGACATTATAATCTTTTTTGTATAAAAGAGCAGATATTCCATCTAATTTCCATGATAACACATAAGGACCTGAGAATTTGTTAATCCATTTATCAAAAGTATTTGTTGATGGTTTTATTTTATCAAGTGAACCCATCCAATACGGTAATTTAATTTTATTTCCATTTTTACCATTGAGAATATTTTTATTTTCTTCATTGTCATCATTTACTTTTGTTTTTTTTAATATTTTATTTGATGGTTTTATAGGCGCTCCAACTTTTTTATATGGTTTATTTAATTCTTTTTCATAATATTCTTTTATTACATCAAATAATTCATCAGAAATTATAGGATTTTCATTATAATACTTATCACTTAGATAATCAAGCACTTTAACTAATTCTAATTCTCCCAGTGAACTCAATGTTGATTCTATGTCTACTTTTAACAACTCAATTACTTCTTTAATTTTCATGTCTAACTGAATTTGATTATTATATATATAAATAATGAACCTTTAATTATTAAAATTCAATTTTTTAATTTAACAAATATTTTATAAGAAATTTTATTTTGTTCAAATATTCCTTTTTAGTAATCAAAACTAAAAAATTTTAAATAATAATTATTATTAAGTTAATTAAATAAAATATGTATAATTTACAATTAAATTTTATGATCAATTACCATAATATTTATCGTGATAATAATTATAAAAATCATAATAATCACAAATTTCATTACTACTAAATTCTGATGGATATGGACAAAATATAATTAGTTTTGAATTATTATTTTTTTCTATTTTAATTTGGTAATTTTTATATCAATATTATTTTCATCTACCTCAATTCCATTAATTCCAGCTATTTTTCTTATAGGTGTGTCAATCATAATTGAATCAATCATAATTGAATCAACCATACAATGTGTTAAATAATCATTTTTTAGTAAATTAAATTCATCATCAAACAAATTATGATTTACTTGAACAAAATAAAATTTATTTAAATTTTCAAGTATTTTTTTTTATATGAATCATATGGATCACAATTTTCACCTATTATTTTAGGTTCATCATACATATAACCCAATGTAATCACAATTATTTTTGAGTCAATTATTTTTTTTATAAAATCATCTATTGTGAAACTAGTTAATGAATGAAAAAACTAACATTATAACTTTTTCTTATTTCACATACATTAACCTTAGTATGTAAATCTATTTAATTTTCTTTTTTCATTGTTATTCATTCATACAAATATATTGATAAATATGATAATTTATAAAAAAATCAATTTTTTAAATTAACAGACTACCACCAGGGCCTAATATAATATTTACAAGTAAAAAAGTATTATATTCATCATATTCTTCTTTAGATTTATCTATCATATTTTTTATTAATTTCTGCACAATATTTTGAAATATCTACAGGATAATTCTCGATATTAAATTGATTTTCATTGTGAGTTTTTATAATGTTTTCAAAACTTTTTATATTTAATGTATTTAATTCATTTGTGTCAACAAGACAACCATTTGTTTTATCAATTTGTTTAATAAATTGATTAAATCCATTTATAGAGTATATTGATTTTATCATTTTATTAAAAACCTGAAGATCAAAATTCAAATATATCCAACATTTATTTTTATAAATAACTTCATTTTTTAACATATCAAGTTTTGATTTTTTTTCTACTTCAGATGTATTTGTGTCATTAATCATATCCCAGAAATCCATTTTGTAAGTAGAAACAATTGATTCATTAAATATAAAATTTGTTATTTTATTTAAATCTAATTTTAATTCTTCATCACTAATTCCATTACTAATTATCAATTGTACTAATCTAATAATCCAATCTGCAAATATAGAATTTTTATTTACGTATTCTAAATTCAAAACTAAACTTAAATATTTTTTATAATCATTTTTAATACCATGTAAAAATTTATTGTCTATTAATATTTGAACACATGTTCTTAACAAATAACAAAATATTCTAATAATAGATTTTATATTTTTATTGTCATTTAGATTTTTTAAATCATTAAAAATTTTTAATATTGAATAAAAATAAATATTGTCCATTTTATTATTATATTCTTGTTCAAAACAATTATTTATAAAACTAATATGATATGTCCATAAACTTTTTGTTAATTCCCAATGTGATTTATTTATGTACAAAGGTAACATAACATTTCCATCGCCATTAATATTATCTGTGATATTGAATTTACTTATATTAAATATCTTTTTTTTTTCATCTTGATTATTATCATTATCATCTTTATCTTTATTTTCTTCGTAATCAAATAAAATAATTTGATAATAATCGTATAGTGATACAAAATTAGTTGTAATATTATTTACTATTATATTTGGATATGTTTTTAATATTGTTGAATTTGTATCAAATATTCCTTTATATGATAATTTTGAGGGATCATATTTAATTATAAATCCAAAAGGATTTGCATTAACATATTCTTCTACCCAATTAGTCATAGTTAAGGTTGACGTTAAATATTTGAAAGATATATCATTGTCATCTAAATGAAAATTTTTTATATTTTTAATTTGTATACTTGATGTAGATTTTATAATATTTTTTTGTTTATTTTTTTGTATATTTTTTGAATTCAACATAGAATTGTAATAATTTATTTTCGGATAAATTATTGAATAAAATTCAAGTATATATTTAATGTATGACACTGATAATTCAGGTGTTAATTTATCTATTGGTAAAATTATTGTTAAATCCATTTGTCTTAATATCATATTTTTAATTGAATTTTTATAAGATTTAAAAATATTAAGTATTTGGTTATTATATTTTTCTTCACATTTAACGCAAATTTCATCTAAAATTTTATTTGATTTTTGAAAAAAATCACGTTTGATATTAGAATTTTGGGATTCTAAATTTTGTAGGAAATAGTCTTCAATTTCAAATATTATTAGCAAATATTCAAATACTGATAAATCTTTTGTAAAATTACATATATTTTTTGTTATATCATAATTAATATTTTTATTAATATTTGATAAATCACTTATGTTATTTATTTTTATCATTTTATTTATTTGTAAATTTTCTGTTTTTAAACAATTAGTATCAATAATTTTTTCATTTATTCTGGGGAACATTTGTTTCAAAAATTCATCACTACACACATTGATTAAAATAATATTAATTATTTTATTATCAAGAATATTATTAATATAACTAATATTTGATTTTGAAAAATTATGTTCATGTCGATTTATTGAAGAAAAAATAATAATTTCATTTTGAATATTATTATTTGTTAAAATATCTTTAAAAGTAACTTTATTAAGTGTATTAATTTTATCAAAAATATTTTTAAAACATCTTGTATAATAACTTTCATATTTTTTGTAAATAACATTATTTATCCAAATTAAAATATCTTGAATATCTTCTTGAATATTATTTAATTTTATTTTTTTTTCCACAAATTCTGGATATGTTTTGAATAGATATATATTTTCATATTCTTTACAATCATTAATTATTTTATAAACAATCAACCTTTTAATATAATTATTAATTATATTATTTAATTTAAATGTTTGATTGTCAAAAAATATTAATAAATCTTTCATTTTTAATACAATAATATTTATAATATATTTTTATATTATATATATCAATTTTTTTATGAACACAAATATAAAAAATTTTTATTCTAAAGTTAACAATAATAATAATTATATTATATTTGGTTTATCAACTTGTGGATATTGTTTGGAAACAAAAAAATTTTTAGATAAACACAATATTAAATATAAATATTATTCAATAGATAATTTTAAAGAATTATTTTTTAGAGTTTTAATTAATGTTTCAATTGTACACCCAGAATTAAATATAAATAAAACACATAAAACAGTACCTGTTATTTTTTATAAAAAAAAATTTATCGGCGGATACTCTGATTTAATAAAAGAAAACATTTAATCCAATAAATGATGAATTATTTTGGTTATTATTTATTATTTATTATTTATTTTTTAATAAGTACAAATGAATTTGTTTCATAATTATCTGACATTATTAAATAATCTTCATTATTTTTTTTAAATGCTTTCAAATTTTCAAAATATTGTTCATCAAACCACTCATTTATCATTGTATTATGTTTTTTAAAATGTGAAATAATACTAATACATAATCCTTTTATTAATTCATTATTTATTATTTTAATATTATTCATTTTATCCGACAAAATATTAATTATTTCATTTATATCCATTTCAATATAATTATTTTTTTCTTCATCATTTTCTTCTTTGTTATTAAATAATTCACAAATAATATTTTTAATGTCTTTATTTGACATAGTATATTTTTCCATGTTTACAATATCAATGTATAAATATTATAATTCACAGATATATATTATATTTAAAAATCAAATTTTTTTAATTTAATGTGATTTAAAATATTTGTATTTTCAATATATTTATTTTTTTTTTTTAAATTACAATAAAACACGTTATTTATTTTATTATTTGTTTCATCATTATTTGCTTCATCATTATTTGTTTCATCATTATTTATTTCATCATTATTTGTTTTAAAGTTAATTTTATAAATTGAATTAGTAATTTCGTAATTATCATTAATCCATTTTTTAAAAAATTTATTTTTAGATGAATATTTAGGAATATTTTTATATGTTTTACCATCTAAATCATTATTAATTATACAATCAAATTTATCATCAATTATACAATCAAATTTATCATCAATTATACAATCAAATTTATCATCAATTATACAATCAAATTTATCATTAATTATACAATCAAATTTATCATTTGTTTTAACATTCAAATCAATATATGTTTCATCATCTGACACATCATCTTCCAATATATTATCAATTTTATATTTATCATAAATTATATTAGAATTTATATATTTGCTAATAAATACATTATTCATAAAGTGTAAAGAGTAATGTATTAATAAAAAAAATCAATTTTTATTTAAATGATGAAATAAATACACAATCAAATCATATCAATAAATTAACATTATTTTTTTGTTGATTTAGTTTTTTTTGTTGTTTTTTTTATTTTAGTTTCTTCAGTCTCTTCTTGTTCTTCCAATTCTTGTTCATCAGGTTCTTGTTCTTCAGGTTCTTCTTTTTTAGAAGTTGATTTAGGTGTTTTATTTGTTGATTTTGATTTAGTATTTTTTTCTGTTTCCTTAACATTATCTACTTGTTCAACAGGTTTAGATTTAGTAGTTGTTGAAGCAGTTTTTTTAATAATTGATTTTTTTTCTACTTCTTCTTTTAATTTATTTTCCAAATCATCAATAGATTTGTTGTCATCAGAAACTGTTTCTTCATCTGAATCATTATTTTTTTTATTTTTAGATTTTTTAGTTTTTGATAAATTTTTTTTGTCTTTTTTTGTACTTTTAGTCTTTGGATTAATTTTTTCATCAAAAGATTCATTATCAGACTTGGCTTCAACATCAGGAACAACAACATCATTTATTACACCATTTGGTAATGTATTTAATTTATCATCGATATCATCTAAATCTACTTCAACTTCTTTTAGTCCAAGTTTTTTTTTATATATATTTTGTGTTATTCTAATTTTGTCTAAAAGTTCTGCTCTTTCTGTATTTTTATCAAAAATTTCTTTTGATTTTTCAAAATAACTGTCATTTAATTCTTCAAATATTTTTTTAAAATCATCATTAGATAATTCAGGTTTTGATACATATTTATTAAATTCAGCAATTGTGATAATACTTGGTTTAATCATTTTGTGTTTAGTAATTACTAGTATTCTGTTTTTATATATATTTATTTTTTCAACTTTTTTAATAATTCAACTTTTTTAATAATTCAACTTTTTTAATTTTAATATATAAATATAAATGTAAATAAATATATGAGTATAAATATACTATTATAATAAACCTATTGTGAATAACTAATTGGATTAATAATTCTATTCCAGTCAATATTATAAGCATTAGTAAAATGACTATCTGTTTTATATTGTTCTGGAATAATAAAATCAGATGTTCCTATTAATGTATCAACAGGTAATCCAACATTATCAGTATTATTAATTAAAGTATAATAAGCAATAAAATAATCTTTTAACTCTGCATTAATTTTATTTCCGTATAGATCTTGATAATAGTTTTTTAGATAATTTTTTATTAATGGAATATTTTGTTTAAGTACTCCAGTATTATAACAATTTGGACCAATTAATTTTTCTATATCATTTTTTAACATATTTTTAATATCCAAATATTCTTTACTTGATACATCTGTAAAATTAACACTATTATTAAAATTTTCTTTATTTTCTATATTTTCTTTATTTTGTTCATTATTAAAATCAAAAGTATTGTTAACAAGTTGTTTACCACAATTTAAATAAACTATATCAGAAATATTTGAAATATTAACTTTATCTGTTTTATTATTAGAAATATCAAAAATTTGTTGAGGATTTTTAAGGACTTTTAATTTATCATCTGAAAAAATAAAACTTTTTTGATCTATCAACCCATTAATTAATTTAGAATATTCAGGAGTTCTTTTAATAATAACTAAATCATCAATATCATAATTGTCAATATTACATTTTAAATTTTCTTGTAAATATTGTTGATTAAAAAAATTATAAATTAAATATATTATGACACCAATAAATATAAAGAATAATATTTTTATATATATATTTTCAATCATATGATTAATTTTATATTATATAATTAGATAGATAAAATAATTGTTAATATAAACAAAAATAATATCAAACATATTTAAAATAATATTGATTTATATTTGTTATATATAACATATTAAAAAAATGTATCTATTATACAATACAAATTTTTTAATTCAAAGAATAAAAAATTACAATAAATTAGAAGATTCATTAAGAGAATTACAAATAGATACGATATCTAGAACTCAAGATTACAATAATAAAATATATGTAATTCAAGAAAATGAACCAAATATTATATACATATCAGATGGTGAACATATTTATCTAATGAATTTAACAAATAGTAAAAAAACCAAATTATTTACAAATAAAAAAATTAATTATAATGGTAATGAATACTGGGAACAATATTATTTATCAAATACATCAACTTCAAATTTAGAACAAAATTCATTAAATACAATGGTTAATAATCTAAATAATAAAATTACAGATGAAATGAATATCACAATAGGTGAAAAAAAGAGTAAAAACATAAGATTTGAAGATGATAATACTTCATTTATAATTCAAAATATAGCAGATAAACAATCATTTGCATCAAATGATAAAACCAATAATCAAAATAATATTATAAATAATTTTAATAATAAAGAGAATAAAGAGAATTATGATGTAGAAAAAGAAGAAAAAAGAAATCAAATAATAAAAATGATAGAGGATGTGAATGATTTATATCAAAAAGAATTATCAAATATAAAAAAATTAGAATCAAATTTAAAAACATATGATTCCAAATTAAAAAAATTAGAAAAAATTAAAAAAGATGATGTGGTAAATGAAATAATAAGAACACAAAGTGAATATAGAACATGGAAAAAAATTAAATATGGTTTAAAAGATGATTCAGATGAATCTGATGTATTAAAACCAATAGAAGAATTAGAAGAATCAAATACAATAGTACCAATATTATTTTTATCAAAATATAATTATATTGAAAAAATACAAAATAATGCATCAATAAGAAAATTATTAGATGAAATAAACCAATTAAATTTAAATGATTTATATGCTAATAATTTATTACCTAATGAAAATATTGTTCAATTTTGTAATAAATATTTGAAACTATCAAAAGAATTACATTATCATTTTGATGATCATGAATGGAATTATTTGGAAGATGAAATGAATTTAAATTCAACAAATAAATTAGGTTCAAATATTATTAGTTCAAATAAAATTTAATTTTAACAAATAAATTATAAATAAATGTTATTTTATAATATAAATTATTTTTTTAATTTATATTAATCAAAAGTGTTTGTATATCATTATTTAAAAAATATAATGATTCCTCATACATTTTATTAAGTACATATGAAATAACATCAAAAGATTTAAAAATAAGTGTTTTATCAATAACAAATTTATTTTCACCAAATTCTAAATCATTTGAAATATTTTCAACATTTTCCATCAAATATTGTTTAGTTTCTAAATCATAAGTAGTAATAATTAATTTATTGCTCAATGTCCAATTAATGTTATCTAAACCAATAATTCTAATAGATTCTTTTAATTTTTGAATGTCGTTGATTATCATTTCAAAAACAAAATGATTTTTATCACATTTTGATTGTTTGTTTTTATGAATAGAACAAGATTCTTTGAAATTACAAAATTTATAACTTGATGTTTTAAATAATTTTATATTTGATGGATCAAAACTATTGTCTCTTCTCACAGGTGTAGCAAAAAATCTTTTAATGCTACTAGAGGCCAAAATTAACCAATCTAAATATTTAATAATCATGTCATGATCTTCTGATGTTAATTTTTTTATTTCTCCAAATTTAGTTGATTTATTTCTTATTAAAGTTCTTAAATGATTAGATATAAATGAAAGATATTTTGTTATCAATAATACATTTTGATTATTAAAACAATTTAAATCTAATTTAAAACAATTATCTAAATTTAAATTATTATGTGTATTACAATCTTTTGTTTCAACAAAATCATTTTTTTTCTTGTTTTTACTAATAATTGAATTTTTATTAAAATTTTCACAACTAGATAAATTTTTGTCAGAACACCAGTCTAATTCCATTTATATATTATCTTATATATAAATATTTATATCAATTATTTTTTATTTTAAATTTTTTCAATAATAAAAATAATTGATATAAATATTGAAAATAATTTATGTATATATATAGTATAAATATAATAATATATTATAATGTCATCAAATATTAAGAACAAAAAAAACAAATCAATTTTACCACAAAATGACAATAATATACCTCTTACAGATGATAAAATGATTAATGAAGTGTTAGGAAATATAGGCAAAAGAAGTAAAGATCCTGTTAAAAAATCATTGATTAATAATTTTGTGAATGAAAAAAGTAATGATGTTAAAAAAATTGTTAAAAAAACATATGTAAAAAATTTAAATAATACAGATGTTAATATTGAAGCTGATGATGAAAAAAAAACATTTACAAGTAATTTAACAAAGGATGAAATTAATGAAAAACTTCAAGATTATAAATTAGTAGACGATATATCTAAAGTTCCTTTAGGTACGCATTTACGATATTTTATAATGAAAGATGGTAATAAATTATTTAGAATGGGTGGTAATTTAAAAAGAAATTTAGATATACCAAAATTTGTTGTTTTAGTCAATGCTTTAGGTACTGAATGGACTGTACAGATAAAAGATACAACATTTTATAAAAAAATGTCTATTAATGAAATAAAAGACGAATATGATGGTATAATTGAAGAATTACATGAAAAAATAAAAAAATACAAAACAAAAATTGATGAAAAAGATAATATTATTTTTGAACTTCAAGAAACAATAAAAAAAATGAAATTAAAATCTAAATAATAATAATAATGCTAATGATAATAATAATGATAATATTAAAATGATATTTTTTGAAAACAATTTAAATTTTTATTAATTAAAGTTAATTAATAAAAATGAGTTCATATAATAATTATATTTATGATGGATTAACAGATACATTTTATATTCTAATTTATAAACTAGGTTCAGGTTCATATTCGACAGTGTGGTTTAGTTTAGAATTTTTAAATTTTTTTTCAAAAATAAAAAATAAAAAAACTTTAAAAATAAATCCACGAGCATTAAAAATTCATAATGAAGAAGATTATGAACAAGGAGAAACAGAAATGGATGTTAATAAATATTTAATTTCTGATAAAAAAAAATCACCCTATATAAATTATCCATTATCAAGTTTTGTACATGGTGATATATATTTTATTGTAGTTTATGAAGTTGCAATAGGTTCATTATATGACGTAATGAAAATTTTTGATAAAAAATTACCTATTGAATTTGTAAACAAGATAATACCTCAATTAATTAAACCAATTGAATTTATACATAAATGTAAACATATTCATACTGACATAAAACCAGAAAATTATTTATTAATGGGTTTAGACCAATTACAAAAAGATATTGTAGAATATTCAACAAAATATAATTTGGGAGAAAAATTAAAAAAAATATATGGATTAAAAAAATTGAGATGTGCTGATTTTGAAGATAAATCTATATTAGATCAATTAAATTGTTTTTTAAAAAAAGTATCACACAATTATGATTTAAAAAATAACATATTGTCCGAAGATTCTAATAATTCAGATGAAAATAATTCGAATAATAATTATGATATAAATGGTGATAATATATCAATAAAATCATTTTATTCAGTGATGTCTGATGAACAATTTGAAGAAGACTATCAAACAGTATCATCATATGATTCAAGAGATAATGAATATGTGAAGAGTATAGATAATTTCCACACTGAAAAAGTAATTAAAATATTATTTAATAAAGATATGGTAAATGATAAAAATAATAAATTTATTGAAAAGATTATTTTTAAAAAAGAACAAGAAAAGTACGAACAAGAAAAAAAACAAAAATCTATTTTAGAAAATTTTTTTAAAAATCCAATTGTTAAATTAACTGATTTTGGTACCATGATAAATTTTAAAGATGTGTGTGGAACAATTCAAACTAGATATTATCGTGCTCCAGAAATAATATTAGGAAATAAATTTAATGAAAAAATAGATTTATGGTCTCTTGGATGTACTATTTATGAATTGGCAACTGGAAAAATATTATTTTATACTTGTAAAGATTCATTGATTAATAAATATGATGTTGATTTAATTAATATAAGAATGATATTTGATAAAATTGAACCAGAACAAAAAAATATATTATTTAGAATGATCAAAAAATCCAAAAGAAAAAATAATTTTATAAATAATGATAATTGTTTAAATTTTTTTAAATCAATTGAAAATAATATTTGGATTGGAGATTTGGTGAATGAAACAGAATCTAATGATGATTTAAAAATAATTTACTCTCAAATTATTAATAATATAAAAAAATTTTTAAAAATTAATCCAAAATGTAGAAATTTTTAATTAAAAAGGCGATGGTGAACATTTTCCAATATAATTAGTATGATTTATACCAGAAATAATGTAATTATTTGGTAAATAATAATTAGCAAAAAATTCAATACCATTAGAATTTTGCAAATTATAACAATGATTATTAATTCTATCTTTTTTTATTATTCTATTAAATTCTTTTAAATATTTTTTTTGACTATAGGGTTTATTAGAATTAATATCATTTAATATTCGATTTTGATAGTCTAATGATTTCTTAATTTCTGTTTGAATTTCTTTAATTGTTAGACAAGTCATTTTTATTTATATATTTAATTAATATTAGTAATATTGTTTTGAGCTATTCTATTATTTTATTTTTCAATTTTTTTTATACATATGTATAATAAAAATATATTATATATATGAAATTTCAAAAACATATTTATCTGTATATTCTTGTATATATTTCGAATCACTTCTATACCTTTAAAATCATTGATGTATATAATCATGAAAACATTTTATTGTTTTTATTGTAGATGGAATATTTAAAATTTGATATTTATAATGAGTTGGTGATTGGATAAATTCTAAAAACTTTGGTAAATTATCAAGTAATCGATTAAATCTTAAATTTTATTCAAGGATTAATTTTTTAATAGCATATGATAAATTATTTACTAAATGATTAAAACTATATACAGAACATTTAACAATTTTTATTAATTATATTATCAGAAATACAATCAATAATTAAATCGTTTTTTGACAAATAAATAGGCATAGAACAGTTATATCTAAAATATATAAAAACATATAATAAAACAATTTAATTTTAAATTACTTTTAAACCATCAAAATCATTTATGTATCCATAACCATGAAAACATTTTATTATTTTTAGTCAAGGTGAAATATTTAAAATTTTATGTATATAATAATTAAGTAATTGGATTAATACAATAAATCTATGTAAATTATTCAGTGATTTATCAAAATTAGTGTTATTATTAAAAGTTAAATGTATGATTGAGGATGGTAAATCATCAACTAATTGATTAAAATAATTACCAAAAGTTAAATGTGTAATTGAGATCGGTAAATTATTAACCAAATTATTAAATTTATAGCCAAAATTTAAATGAGTTATAGTGTATTGTAAATTATCAACGGGTTGATTAAATATAGAACCTTTTAATAATTTTGAAATTTCAAAATTATCATTATAATCAGTAATATTATCCAAATTATCATCATATGAAATATGATAATTATATTCAGGTAATTGATAATAATTATTTTCATAATTTTTAAATATAAAATAGTGTAAATCAATATAAATATCAATATTAATATTACACCAACAATCATAATCACTAAATATTATTTTTTATAATTTTACAAAAGTTGTGCATCTAATGATTCATTATATTTAATACCAAATAAAATAGTGTCTTTGTGAATTATACATTTTTTTAACTACATGATATAGATTTGCGAAACAATTACCAATTATTTAATATTTATTGTTCATATTATAATAAAAAAGAATAAGAACATAAAAAAAATCAATTTTTTAAATGTACTTTAAAAAGTGTTTGTGTATAAAAAATTTATGATAATAATATTTAATCATCAAAATCGTTATTTTCAGCAACCTCAACATTATGTTCTTTAATTTTAACGCCTTTAATAACAATACCTCTATTAGTACCTTCTATTTTAAAACCATTATTGTCAAAATATTCTTGGAATTTCTTTCTAGCCAAAGGTTTTTTATCATTATAACTACCAGTATACCAAACTTTAAATGATTCATAAATATCAGATAATATGACATCTGACACTGGATCTTTTTCAAGAGATTCATTAAAAAATTCCATAATTGCATTAGAATCCGCTTTATATTTATTTGTAGCATCTTTAACTCTTTCAGGTTCAAGTTTATCTAAGCCTTTATTTTCTTTGTATAATGGATAATATATATTAATTAATAACCACATAAATGCTTGATTCCAATGTTTCATCTTTTCTCTAAGTTCGGGGTCGGTCATTCTTTCATTAGGTCCTTGAGGATTAGAAGTAAATTTAATCATAAAATCAATAACTCTAATGCGTCTCCAAGTTCCGCCATCATCAGATGGAATAGAAGGTAAATGATTACAAGCCAATAATAATTTGAACAAAGGAGTATATTGGAATGGGTCACCATATAAAGGTCTTGCTTCAATTTTATCTTGACCAGTAATATTTTTCATAAATCCAACATTAATTTTATCATCACCTTCTGGTTCTTGTAACACAATAACTCTTTTACCAAATTTGGTTGCTAATTCAGGAGTTGCCGCAGAACTAGAACCTCTTTTTTGTGTTAGAACTGTAGGGGGAAGAGTTGCAAAATATCCTTCATCAGTTCCATTAAATGTATTATCAATCAAGTCAATAAGACTACCTTTCAATACTTACTTTATTACACCAAATATTTTATTTTTGAATCAAATAGCCACTGTGACAGCATTTAGGAAATGTAATAAACTCCTCTTTTTATTAATTGAATAATTTATATTAATAAAACGGTTCCTCTCATTAAATATATATTAATAAGCAAGTATCCGACTGTACATTAAGCATTCCTTAATATGTTGTATTATATTAATAGAACACCAATACGTGCCAAAGTTGGTCTTCTCTGTCACTAGAGTACCTTATTTTCATAAGTTCCAACGCAGTCTGTAGCGATGATGTTAGTCACCGACGGTCTTTATAATCCTCTTTATATTGACCGTTTTCACGTATTTCGCCTTTGAATGTTCATTTTTCTAACAAAATTCAGAACACAGTTAATATTAAATAAGTTAATATTTAATATTTGTGACAACTGTCAAAGACTAACATTCTCAAACTCCAATTATTATGAAGTATATTTTGCAATATTTGAATGTTTTATGGCAATTCACAGATTTTACCATTTTGACCACAACCGGTCCAAATCATAAATTTTTGGTCTTTATTAGAACCTTCAAGAAAAGAAGCAATATATGCTCCTAAATATTTTCTCATATCTTCTTCTGGTTGAATACTTTCCAAAAATGCTTCAATTTCTTTAATAATTGGATCATTGGGCTTAAATTCTTTATAATTATAACCAACATTTTTTCTAATCAAATCACAGGGTTCACCTTTTCTAAATATTCTATTTTTAAGATCATAAACACCATTGGCAAATCCAACCAAATAAATATTTTGGTCTAATTTTGATTCAAAATCTTTTTGTAAAAATAATCCGGATGCTTCTTTAAGAATTCTATCTTTAAAAGTATATTTTTTAAGATTAAAAATTAAATCTTGTATAGTTTTTGATTTTTTTTGAAGTATATCTGCAGCTTGTCCTTGTTCCATTACAGATAATTTAATAATATCTGATTGAAGTTGAGCAAATTCAAGAGCTAATTCAGTACTTAATTTAATGGATAATGAATAACCTGTATCAATACGATTCCATTTATTATCAGCAAATTCCCACCAAACTTTTTTTTCAATACCACTACAAACATAATCATATTTATAATATTCATTGACAATATGTGCCACATCAAAATCAGTTCTTAAATCTCTACCATCTAAAGATTTATTTAATTTTTTTCTAACCAATTCTTTAAATCCCCCTATAGAATCTTCTTTTGCCCATTTAATTAAAGATGGTATTGAATACCCAGTTTTATCATTTCTTCTCATACAATCATCCCATACTTTTTCACATCCTGCTTTATCAAATTTTTTACCGGCAAGTTTTGAAAATTCTAAAAATTCAGGAAATAAACAGGGTGAAATATTATATAGACACCATCCAACACTAATCCATTCTTCATATGGACACGCTCTATCTTTACTTAATAATTTAACTAGTTCTTTAGCATATGCAATATTTTCTTGTTCAGTTGATGTTTTATTTAATATATTTTTTGTAAAATCTAATATTTTCTTATTAGTATTTGATTCAATATTATATGGATTATTTGAATTATTTAAATTATCTGCACCACATGGTTTTATAAATAATTTATCAATATCAAATACACCACCAACACCACTAGATGTTTTTTTTATATATTTTGATTTCACTTGTTCAATTAGTTTATCATATATTCCAGATTGTTTTGGTTTAATTAGATTAGTTTGATTTTCAGGTTTTCTTATTGATAATAATTTAACTAATTCTTTTTTACTAGGTTTCTCTTCTATTTCATCTATATTATAATCAAAAATATATGCTAATTGATAAATATTTATATCACCATCAATATTTTTACCACTTCCATAAAGGAACCATTTATTTTTAATAATGACACAGGGATCAAAAATTTCATCATTAATTTTTTCTTTTTCCTTGTCTAACAAAGTATAATAATTATTGGTCTCTTCTGAATCTAAATCACTTTCCTCATTATCAGATTGTGTATCTGAATTATCTTGTTTTTTATAATTATTTACTTTTACTAATACCGCATACACATCTGAAAATAAATCTTGTCTAATAATCTCTTTTCTAGATTCTTGATATATTAAAAATCTATCTACTGATGATAATATTAAATTTGGATATTGGATATGAAATCCATCTGAATAAACCATTTTTTTTTTGTTAAAAAATGGTTCTGATTTCATCAAAATATAAGAATCCAAAATATTTTTATCATTAATTCCAAAATACGTTGTAACTATATTATTTATAATTCCTATAATATGCATAATATTGTCAATACATATTGTTCTTTCAGGTGTAGTTTGTTTAAAATCAAAATCTAAACATAAAGGACCAATTTCCATAGGTTGTTCCATAACATGTAAAACATTATTATCACCAACATTTTTCAATTCCTTAATGTATACTTTTAAAAATTCATCATAACAATAATCGTCAATTTTAAAATTTGTATTACCTTCATTATCCCACCATTGATGTGTTAAACTTTTATCACCAAATTGTGTTTTTTTAGATTTTATATAATTTGATAATGTTATATTGCTTATGGATAAATTATCTTTAAGTTCATTAGATTTTTTATTATTTATAGAACTTAGTTCTACATCGTATCTATAATAATTACTATTGCTCATATTTAAATTAATTATAATTTATATATTAATTTTATTTTTTAAAATCAATTTTTTTAATCTTTTTAAAGATAAAATTTTGTTGAATTATAAACACATATGATAATTGTTAAAAATATTATATAATAAAAAAAAATGAATTTACAATAATATATATATTGATATATATATAACAATAGATTATGTCATTTTCTATAGTAGAAAGTTCATTTTGCAAAAATTGTGATAACTTAATGGATATAACTAATAATATATCTAATACATTAGAAGAAATGCAAACAGGTGGAAATAATGTATTGGATAACATGGACGATGCAGAAATTGAATCATCAGATTATGATGTATCCATTTCTGAGCCAATAAGTGGAATTTATGGTGGTACTAGTTCAGATAATTTATCAGAAAATGATATATCAAATATATTAAATGGTTCTGATACAAATGTATCTTTATCAAAAAATTTCAATATAAATGATTTAAATAAAAATTCAAAATTTAATAAATTATCAATAGAACAAAAAACTCTTGTAGTTAATAGAATTCTGGAAAATGTTCCAAAACAAAAACAAACAAAATCAAATCTTCAATCCAATAAAAAATCATATTTTTATTGTAAATCATGTGGATATAATGAAAAAATACCTAATAAAAAATTTATTTTTTCAAGAGGTAATGAAAATAAAAATGAAATATTTAACTATAATTTTGTAAATTTTGTTAATGATAATACATTACCCAGAACTAAAAATTATAATTGTATAAATCCAAATTGTTCATCTCATTCAAATCCAGAAGTAAAAATGGCTGTATTTTATAGACACGCTTGTTCTTACAATGTAAGATATATATGTCAAATATGTAATAAATATTGGGATATTTATAATGATACAAAAAATATTTATATTTAAAATTTTTATTTTATTAAAAAAATTGAAATTAATTTTATAATGTAAAATTTTTATATATAAAATATATTATTATTAATATTAATATAGATGGGAAGAATATCAAAAAAAAATTCTGTTTATGCAGGCAAAAAAAATGTTGATATAACAAATATAATTAATTCAAATCAAATGGGAGGTAGTTATAATAATAAAAAAGTTAAGACTAAAAAAAATATTTTAAATGAATCAGAATTTGGTTCTGATGATGATTATGATGAATCAGATGATGATGAAACTGATGATGACGATAATAATGATGATGATCAAAACAATGTGGACAGGGATAATGATGATATCGATAATGATGAAAATTATAATAATGATAATGATGATAATTATTCTGAAAAATCAGAAAAAGAATCTGATATAGGAGACAATGAAAATATTATTGATGGTGATAATGAAAAAAATTATATAGATGATGAAGAAACGTTAAAAACAAAATGTTATTCTAATTATGCTAAATTAGATTGTGATGAATTAGATTTTGATGAATTATTTGGAGAAGAACCAGTATTGGTCGGTAAAAATATTAGAGTATCAAAACCAGTATTGACAAAATACGAATTTGTTAGATTATTAACTGATAGATCTAAACAATTAGCACAAGGAGCAAAACATATGTTAAAAAATACACAAGAATTAAGTTCAAAAGAAATTGCTAAATTAGAAATTAAAGAAGGTGTTATTCCATTAATTATTGAAAGACCTATTCCAAATTCTAAAAGTGAAAGATGGAAAGTTTCAGAATTACATGTACCTGAACACTTTTTTTCTAAGAAATTAAATTATTAAATTGTTCAATAATTAACCTATTTTTTATATCAAAATAATAAAACTATAATATTCAGAAATTACATATAAGTTTATTGTGTATTTATAATTAAATTTTAATTATAGTTATTATAATATTTACCTTCGCGTATAATACTTTTTTAATTAAAAAAGTATTATAATAAATTAAATGAAAAATAATATTAATAATTTAATTGTAAATTCTATATACAACAATATTAAAAATAATTATAAATCATTATTTAATACTTATCAATTTACATCCTTGAAGATTTAAAATGGGACAATATTTGATTTGAAATATTCACATATTTTTTCTCCATTAATTATTAGTTCAACTACTTCACCAATTTCTAAGTCTGTTCAATATTTGGATAATAAATAATTTTTAATGTCATTTGTAATATTTTTAGAACATATAAACAATATTGAATAATCTTTAGTTAATTTACTTACAAGTCAATAACCTGGATAAAAATTTACTAATTGAGCTAAAAAATCAGTATCTTTAGAAATCTTTATTAATTTATCTGTTGTTTGTTCTTTAATGACAAAAAAATCATTTTCTGTATAATATAGTTTTTTGGCTAATTGTAAACTTGTTTCAAGTGTTTGTAAATTTGTGTAAAAATCCTTGTTAATTATCATTAATATAACATAAATCTAATATTATTATTTAATAAATTAAGTGCTTTTTGTCCAATTTTAAATTTTTACTGCGAAGTCAATTTAAAATGAGACAAAAATTAATCCTTGTATTTTTTTGGTTTTTTATGTAATCTATTGTTTAAATTTTCTGTCTTGGCTTTTAATTTATTTTTATCATAAGCATTATAAAAATAATTTTCATAATGT
>Ga0247841_10005221_pt1 | contig 21299 bp, 15 predicted proteins | sample LaCruzMarch2015__2_FD_192410 | JGI IMG/M metagenome (GOLD analysis project Ga0247841, IMG submission 192410) | Freshwater microbial communities from meromictic Lake La Cruz, Castile-La Mancha, Spain - LaCruzMarch2015_18m | ecosystem: Environmental > Aquatic > Freshwater > Lake | place: Spain... | reverse complement strand
GGGAGTGTCGGGCGGGCGCTCCCGCGTCCGGTCGGCCCGCTGGACGCAGGAGCGCCCGCACTTGCTCCCACGCGGGAGCATGGGAGCCAGAAGAACTCCCGGCCCCCGCGGGCTCAGCGGCTCGGGCGACTCGGCCGGTGCTGCTTGGCGCCCAGCAGCCGGTCGAGCCCGCGGATCAGGGGGGCGACCTGGGGCGGTGGCTCGAAGGCGTCGAGAAAGTTCTTGAGGTAGCGCGGTTAGGGCGGATGCCCGCAGGGCGATCCGCCTTTACGCGGCCACCAAAGCGGCGGAACCGCCGGCGGCGTTCCGCCCTACTACGCGGGCTCGTAGGGGTCCGCAGCTGCGTCTCGTGGTTGAGCTTGCGCACCAAGGGCAGGATCTCGCTCGGCACCCCCTTCAGTCAGGGCGACCGTCTGGCCGGACTCCAGGCGCCCACCCGCGTCTCTGGTCAAGGCCCCGACCAAGCCTTCGGCATCGTGCTCCAGCCGCGCGAGCACGAAGGCATCCGCCGTGCGGTGCCGATCAAGCCACGTCGATTGCGGATGGCTCCGCGCGACTGCTCGAGTGGGTGCAGTCTGAGCACGCAAGCTGAACTGCCGCTGAAAACCAGCCGTGTCTTTCATCATCCGGGGAAGTACCTGAGCCGGCGACCCGGCGGGAGGGGTCGAAGCGGAACTTTACTGCGCTTGGTCTCGCAGCACACCGCCAACCTGCGGGCGGTGCAGAACCCGCTCGCGCGCAGCCGCGGGCGCTCCCCGGGCGCCAACGAGCTTCACGCGCCCGCTCGATGGCGATACCGCGCCTGCCGGTGTCGGCGAGCCGTCTCAGGCGACGACTGGCGCCGGAGCGACGCCCGGTGCGGCTGATCGCTAGCGCTCGCGCATCCGCTCTCACGGGGCGCCCCGGCACCCCCGCGGAACGGCCCGCCGCAACCGCTGATCCGCTTGCCAGGCGTCCCGCGCGTGGCTTGAGGTCGCGGCTGTAGCGAGTCGCGGGCGCTTGGAATGTCCCAGGACCGGCAAGGACGCGAACCGACGAAGAGCACGACCGGGCCGACCGGCGGGTTGTCGCGGGAGAGAACTTTTCCTGCGCCGCAATGTCTATCGGAGTTCGGTTGCGCTCGGAAGCGTCCGACGCGCGCAGGGTGCGCGTTGTCGTTGTCGTAATCGTGGTCGGATTATCCGATTACGACAACGACAACGACAGCGTACCCGGAATCTCGGTCACCACATCAGTTTTGACCGCACCCGCGCCCGGACTTGAATAGTTCCCGATATCACCCTCCATGTCCCTGTTTCGATCAACCATCCACCAAGAGGAAACGATGATGAACTGGAAAGAGCAACTCGACAAAGCGGTTGCGGCTGTCAAAGAGGCCGCCACCAGCGAAAACGCGCGGGAGATCGCGGGCAAGGCCAAGACGGCGGCCCTGGGTCTGGTCGAGAAGGTCAAGACCGGGGCGCTCGACGCGGCCGATGCGTTCGTCGAGGCCAATCGCGATGCCTCGTCGCTGTCGGTGCGCTTCCTGAACGCGGATCTCACCGTCCTTTCGCCCGCGGAGGGCCTCTCCGTGACCAGGCCGGATGCGGCCACGCTCGTGGTCGATGACGGGTCGGGCAATGGTCTGGTCATCAACGCCGGGGCCGATCCCGCCTTTGTTGCCGAGACGATCGGCTCGGTCGCCAAACTCAGCGACAACACCTTCGACCTGGGCCAAGAAGACGGCGTGAACGTCGTCGTAATCAAACTCTGACCCGGTGCGCGGCAAGCCCCGTCGTTCAGGGCGGGGAAGGATAGCGCGGGGGTGCGTATTCGGGACCGGGGCCGGTCCCGTCTTAGTGCGGGGTTTGCTGTGGCCATCGGTTGGCCTTGCGGGCAACCACCGCAGTTCGAGTCGCCCTGAAGGGCGACCTACACCGGCGACCTGCACCGGCCCGTGGCCGAGATGATCACGGCCGCCGCTTGACAGCGGCATCGCCCGTGCTGCTGTCCACTGCCCCGCCGGCCGTCCCGGCCCAGGCGCTACCGGTCCCGTCTACCGCGAGCCGGCCGCGGACTTGCGCCCGACCAGCAGCCACCTAGTCAGGGCGATCAGGCCGGCCGCGAGCCCGGCCACAGTGACTGCCGCCGCCCAGGGGTTGACCTTGCGGATCACGCCAATGACGGTATAGAGGTGTTCGTCCAGGTAGTAGACCCCGAAGCCCCAGACGCCCACCCACAGGGCGGCACCGATCATGGTGAACAGCACGAAGCGCGCCAAGGGCATGGCCAGGACCCCGGCGGCGGGACTGAGCAGTTGCCGCGGCCCGTCGACGAAGCGCCCGAAGACCACCAGCCAGCCGCCCCAGCGGGTGAAGCCGGCGTTGACCCGGGCCAGGCGCTCCTCGTTGATCCGCCAGCGCGCCAGCAGCGCCCGCCCGCCCCGGCGGCCGATCAAGTAGCCCAGGACATTGCCGAGCACCGAGGCCAGATAGGTAAACAGCAACAGCCAGCCGATGTGCAGCCGCGGGTGGGTGACGGCATCCAGGGCCGCGACCGACAGCAGGGTCTGCCCGGGGGTCGGCAGACCGGCCCCCTCGGCACCCACCGCGAGCGCGACCGCGGCATAGCCGTAGCGGTCGAGCCAGGGCTGGACGCGGGCGACGTCCTTTTGCAGGTCTTGCGCCAGGCGCTGGTGGAGGGGCGAGTGCGTGCCCGTCGGCGTGGCGCCCGGGCCGGCAGGGGCCGTGACCGGCACCCGGTCGGCACCGGCCGGGTCCTCGACCGCCACCGTGGTGCCCATCCAGAACCCCAGCAGCAGGGGTAGCAGCAAGGCGAAGCGGAGCTTGGGTCTCGGGTTGCGCATGATGCTGGTTACCTGTTGGTCGAGGCCGACGGGCGCCGCGCGGCCGGGGTTGGGTTCGGTCCTGAAACAGGATTTTACCCCGGCGGGCGGGTTCGGGCGCGACCTGATCCGGGCCCGGCACGGCGGCGCACCGCACGACCGGGTCCGGCGGCTGGACCGCGGCAGCGCCGGTGTCGGCGAGGTCCGGGCCTGGCGGTTGGTCCCCTCTAGCGGGCGCATCGCGAGGGGCCGGTCCGCACAGCGGACCCTACGGGCGGTTCGCGTGCGGTGGGCGGACGCAACCGGTTTGGGAATCGCGGCGGTCCGCGCCGCTCCCCGCCAACAGGGCGCTCACCCCGCAGTTCGTCGCGGCTGAAGCCGCTCCCACAGCGTCGCTGCGCGACCGTCACGGTAACGGCCATGTTACTGTCTCGGACACCCCGGCAAATGAACGGGCGGCCGTGGGGCGGGTTTGAAACCCGCCCCTACGGGTTTCATCGCGGGGATGAGCCCGACCTGAATTTCACGGTAACGCCTCGACCTCCAGTGGCCGGAACGCCACTCAAGGCCCGGGGTGTGTCCGTGCCGCCGGGGGAAAGGCGTCACGGTACCGGCGCAGCCAGTCCTCGAACAGGGGTACGCGCAGGCGCAACCGGCCTTGATCGGCGAGCAGGTAGCCGTTCTCCACCAGGCGCAGTTGCGCCGCGCGGTCGGTGGGGACCTGGCCCGCGAGGACCTGCTCCAGGCAGGCGCGGCAGGCGCCGTCGCGGCAGAACTCGTTCCAGAAGCGTTCCATGGGGACCGTATCGCGGTTCAGCACCGCGGCGACCGACTCATCGAGAGCCGCCATGGTCATGTCGTAGCGGCCGTCCCGGTTGGCAATGTCGACCAGGTTCCAGCACAGGCGCTGGAGCAGGTCCGGGTGACCCTGGGTGAGGTCGAACAGACGCTCGGTAACCGCGGACGGGTAGCGCAGCGGCACTGGCTCGGTGATGAGGCGCAGGGCATCGGGGCGGGCGAGATAGTCCACCCGCAGGGTCTGGGTGTGGACGAAATAGCGCGCCCAGTCCGGGTCGCGCAACTCCGCCAGGGGCGTGGCGCCGACCAGCAGCAGGACCACCCGGTTCTGGTGCTGGGAGAAGCTGCGCATGGCGGCGAGCAGGCGCGCGCCCTGCTCCGGGTCGCGCTCCAGATACTCGTGTAGGGCCTCGTATTCGTCCAGGGCCAGGATCAGCTTGCGGTCGCCGTCCGGCGCCAGCCCCTCCAGCCACTCCCGCAGCCCCCGCCAGGCGGCGAGCCAGTCGGCCGGCGGGGTCCAGTCCCCGTCGCGGCGTTGCAGCCGCTCCGCGACGCGGCGGCGCAGGTCCGCGAGCCAACTGGTCACGCCCTCGACCCGATCGTCCTGGAGGTCCTGGACCACCACCGTGAAGCCGCTGCCCAGGAGTTCCGGCAGGAAGTTGAGCAGACTCGTCTTGCCCACCCGGCGCTGGCCCAGGAGCAGGAAGAGCGGCAACTCCGCGCTGGTCAGGACCCGGCGGGCCAGGGTCTCACGCAGGTCCTCGCGGCCGAAGAAGACCGGCCGGTCCGACTCCGGGCGCAGCGGGGTGCCGGCGCGGTAACGGTTCTGCGCGATGGGCTCCAGGGTCGCCGCCTGGTCGGCGAGGTTGAGGCGCTCCTTCGCCGCCTCCGACTCCCAGACCGTCAGCGCGTCCAGGTACCAGCGGTTCCAGCTGGGCGACTCGCCCGCGGTCAGTTGCCGGAACTCGGCGAGCCGGGTGCAGAAGCGCTCGAAGGCGTCGCGCTTGAGGGTGATCTGGGTCTGGGTGCGGAAGGCCATCAGGTCCGCCCGCAGCCCCGCCAGGGCCTTCACCCAGCCCGGCCGCGGCTGGAACTTGGGTTGATCGTCCGGCAGCGGCACGGCGGCCAGGACCTCGGCGTCCAGCGGGCGCAGTCGCCAGCGCCCGGCCTGAGCGGCGTGCAGGACCGCGGCGGCCAGGGCGCGTTGGAGCGGGCGATATTCGAGCAGGAAGGCGGCGAAGGCGGCGCCGGTTTCGGGGTCTCTGAAGGTCTCCGCCGTTAGTCGGCGCTCGGCGCCCCAGATGGGCAGGCGCACGCCGGCATCGTAGAGATAGGGGTTGTGGCGGAGATCGAGGCGGACCAGGGCGGCCAGTGACTCCGGCAGGTAAAACGGGACTCTCAGAATACTGAGGACCCAGCCCGCGAAGAGTCCGCTCCCAGTGACAATGCCTACTGCCAGGCCCACTGCCAGCCCCCCTACCAGGCCCACTGCCAGGCTCCATGCGAGGCCAAACGCCAGACCACCTGCCAGGCCAAATTCCAGGCCCGCTGTCAGGCCCATTACCAGGCCCACTACCAGGCCTACTGCCAGACCCCCTGCCAGGCCTACTGCCAGACCCCCTGGCAGGTCCCCTGCCAGGCCCCCTGCCATGCCCGCTGCCAGGCCCACTGCCAGGCCCACTGCCAGGCCCACTGCCAGGCCCCCTGCCAAGCCCACTGCGAGGCCCCCTGCCGACAAAAGCGTCAGACCGATGACAAAGTCCGCTCCGGTTGCCGCCAGCAGACCCGCCAGTCGTCCGCCGACGTGCGGCGACGCCTGAAAGGCTCGGACGACAGTGTCGCGAAACTGATCCGGTAACTGTGACGGAAGATCGAACGCGGTGATGACGACCATCGACAGCGCATAGAACGCAAGGGCCATCAGGACCAGCCAAGGCAGCGCCCGCAGGTGGAGCACCGCCACACGCAGCCGCGGCAGCGCCTCAGACCAGGCTCGCAGCCGACGCCACTCCAAGAGGGTCCACCACACCAAGTCCAGCCCGGTGCGGGGCTCGCTCGGCAGCCTAAAGGAGTCGCGTTTGGTCAATGCTCAGCCCCCCTTGCCCCTGTTGTTCAACCAGCGCTCGATCGCCTTCCCTATCCCAGCCAGCGGCCAGCGGACGCGGTGCAGCCCCAAAGCGCGCCCCCAGGCCCGCAGCGTCCGCCGCAGACCCAGCGCGTCGGCGGTGCCGATCCCACGGCCCTGTTCGGCAAACTCCCGATGCCAGCCCTTGAGCCGGCGGGCGAGTCGACGGCCTTCACCCTCGCCGTCCTCGATCCGGCGGGTTACGAACTTGAGGAAGGGCACCGGCAGCGGGTGCTCCAACACGCAGCCCCCGAGCCGGGCGCGGTCGTCGTCGCCCAGGGCCGGCAGGCAGCGGCCAAGCTCCGCGGCAATCTCGGCCTGGGTCAGGGGCCGCAGGTCCTCGCGCTCCAGGACCAGGGTCGAGAGCCGGCGCTCCCCGGCGCGGGTGACCATCACATAGCGGGCGTGGGCCTGTTCAGTGACGCACAGGAGCCCGATCCCGCGGTTCTTCAGCGCGTTGAGCGCATCGAGAAAGCCGACATCGAAGCCCGCGCCGACATCCGGCTCGTTCAGCACGGCATCGAAGTGGTGCAGCAGCAGGCAGGCGGGCCGGTCCTCGGCGGCCAGCCGCTCGACCAGCGTGCCCAGGGTGCGGGGCTGGGCGCCGGGCAGCCCGGTCTGGTCCCAGAGGGTCTTGAGCAGTCCGGGGAAGCTGTAGCGGTGCGCCTTGAGATCGGCGCAGAGCCAGCGGGTGCCGCCCTGGTCGAGCCGCTGGAGGTCGGCCAGCAGCCGCCCGCGCCCCTGACCGGGCGCACCGATCAGATTGAGCGGGCGGCGGTCCGCCAGCAGGTCCTTGGCCAGGCGCCGGGTGAAGTCCGGGCGCAGGCAGTGGTCACAGGTGGGCGCGGTCATGGCGGTGGACGGGTCCCCAGGGTCGCGGCGGTTGCCGTGGTGGGGTGCAGTCTATCCAAAACCTGACGGGAGTTGCGCACAATAGCCTCGCGTCAGGCGGTGCCTCACCGCCGGGCGTAGGGCGGATGCCCGCAGGGCGATCCGCCGCGACGCCCGCGAACACAGCACAACCGCCCGCAGTGTTCCGCCATTAAGGATATGATCTTGAACCCGATCAGTGCAAGACATCGTCGATCTTGTCCGCCGTGATGATGCGGTCGGACCATTCGAGCAAGGTATTGGGGTCTGCCGACTCGACGCGGTGCAGTACGTCCGGCGACAGCTCGCCGAACTTGCGGTGAAGCTGGCGCAACAGGATGTCAGATACCGCTTGCTGACGGGCCTCTTGGCGGATGAGGTCGAGATAGGCACTCACGTTGTTGGCCTCCGGACTGTAGGTTTGTTGATAGGTTCGCCGCTCGTCTGCATCAAGGGCGGCATAGGTTTCTACGAAGTCGAAATATTTCAGCCGCTTCTCGGGGTCCGGTTCAAGCCGTTCCAGCCCGCGCAGGGCAGCAGCATAGAGTTCCACGCGTTGCCCCGGGGCCTGGGCCATGTTCGGCAGGTTGACGCAGGCGACGATGTTGTCACTGTTACGATGTGCTGCCGCTGGGATTGCGGCCAGTTCGCAAGCCAGGTATCTGAAGCTGAGGTAGCTGTAGCGGTCGCCGCGCAGGTCCAGCAACCGCGGCGCCTCCCCGGCACGCAGGAAGATGACCACCGGCACCACGCGGTCAGTCTCGCACAGTTCAGCGATGTCCAGGCAGTAGTGGGCGAGGCGGTGGATGGAGAAGCGCCTGACCTCGGTCTCTTCCTCCAGCACGAAGACGATAGCCTCGCGCCGGTTGTCGGACCAGGTGACGAGCAGCGGCACGTCGAGTTCGCGGAAACGCTCCCCGAGGCGCTCCTTGAGCTGTTCCTGGCGCAACGGCGTGATCTCGGCCGCGGCGAATCCGTCACCGGCCTCCTCGGCGGCGAAAAAGGCCAGGGACTCGCGTGGGTAGTCCAGGATCAGGTTCTTGAAGTTCTGGTCGTGGCTCATCGATGATCGGGCCTGTGGAGAAAATTAAGAAACGGATCATTGTTTGATCAAATCATGACGAACGAGGCCGCGGCGCTCGCCGAGTTCGGCCATCGCCTGCCGCAGGTCGGCTGCATTCGCCGGCGAGCGCAGCAGGTAGGCCGTCTCCTGCCAGGCGTCGAAGTCTTCTTGCGAGATCAATACGGCGTTCTTGCCGTTCGCGCGCGTGATGATGACCGGCTGGTGGTCGTCGATGACCCGGTCCATGGTTTCGCCCAGGTGTTTGCGCGCCTCGGTGTAGGTGATTGCAGGCATTGGCGGACTCCGGTCAACGGCTTGAAGGTGTGAGTGTAGCAAAGGCCTGCGCTCGTACGCGCAGGGGGCACCGCCACCGCGCGCGCTGGGTGCTGCGCGTACGGACGCCGGGGGCGGCCTTGATTGTAGTTCCGACCACCGGGCTCACCGCGAGGCCGTTGGTCCGCACAGCGGACCCTACGGAGCGCGGGACGCCCCGTCGCGGCTGAAGCCGCTCCCACAGCGTCGCTGCGCGACTTTCACGGCAAAGCCCCTACAACCCCAACTCCCGCCACCTAGCCTCGACGCGCTTGACCGAGACCGGATGGGCGGTGCCGAGCGACTGGGCGAAGAGTGAGACGCGCAGTTCTTCCAGCATCCAGCGGATTTCGTCAAGACGCGGGTCTTCGCGGCCGGCGCGCTCGGCGGCGCTGGTGCGCTCGCGCCAGCGGGTCTCGATGGGGGCGAGTTCGGCCAGGCGCTGCTGGTCGCGGGCGGCGGCGTGCAGGAGGCGTTCGCAGCGCTGGTCGGCGGCCTTCAGGTAGCGGGGGTAGTCCTTCAGATGGGCGAAGGGGATGGCCTGGAGGAAGCCGCGGAAGACCAGGCGGTCGAGTTGGTCGCGCAGATCATCGACCGATGGCTTCCAGTTGATCTGGGTAATGGCGGCCAGGCGTTGGCGTAGGCCCTGGTAGGCGTCGAGGATGACGGCGGCCAGGGCGCAGACCTCCTGGGCGGTCTTGGCCAGGCTGGGCTTGCCCGTGGCGAGGCGGGACTCGAAGGCGGCTTGGGTGCGGATGGGGTCCAGGCCCTCCAGGAAGCTCAGATCCAGGATCAGGGCCAGGAGTTCGTCGGCCAGGTCGGGGGGCGGGGGCGATTGGGCGCCGCCGGACTTGCTTTGCGCGGGCTTTAGGGGCGCGGTGGGGACGGGCCGCACTGGGGTGCGGCGCTCCCAGTGGGGCTCCCGGGGCGCCTTGGCGTATTGCAGCGACATGCGGACCAGGCCGGGGAGGTTCCTTTTCAGTGGGCGCAGTTCCGCGCCCAGGTGGAGCATGAAGAGGCGGCGCAGGCCGGCGCGCATGGCCTGCTCCGCGCCCTCGGCGGAGTCCAGGACGCGGATGGCGACGGCCTCGCCGGTGTCCACCAGGGCGGGGTAGCCGCGCAGGCGGATACCGGCGCGGGTCAGGTCCACCTGCTCGGGCAGGTCGCCGAAGGTCCAGCGGGTCAGCCCCTCGCGCTCCAGGCCGCTCGCCGGAATCTGGGCGAAGCTCTGCTGGCCCTGGCCGCCGTGCGCGCGCTTGAGTTCCAGCGGGTCGGCGCCGGTGGCGATTTCGTGGCCGGCATCGTCCACCAGGCGGACCTTCATGCGCAGGTGTTCGGGGATGGCGGCGAGGTCCCAGGCGCCTTCCGGGACCGCCACCCCGGTCAATTCGCGCAGCGCCTCGCCCAGGGCCTGGATCAGGGGCCGGTCGCTGGGCTGCAAGTGGGCGGCCAGGCGCGCGGCGGTGTCGGGGATCGGCACCAGGGACTTGCGGATGGCCTTGGGCAGGCCGCGCAGGAGTTCGGTGATGCGCTCGGTGAGGAGCCCCGGGACCAGCCACTCCAGGCGCTCGCCGGAGACCTGGTTGATGAGCGGCAGCGGGACGACCAGGGTGAGGCCGTCGGCGGTACTTCCTGGGTCGAAGTGATATTCGAGCGGCAGCCGGGTGGCGCCGACCTGCAGGCCGTCCGGGAAGGCGTCCTGGGTGACGGCGGCGGCCTCATGGCGCATCAGGTCGGCCATGCGCAGGTGCAGGACCTTGGGGTCCGTGCGGGTCGCCTCGCGCAGCCACTTCTCGAACTGGGCGCTGGAGTAGATGCCGGGGGGCAGGCGTGCCTCGTAGAAGGCGACGATCGCCTCCTCGTCGACCAGGATGTCGCGGCGCCGCGACTTGGCCTCCAGGTGTTGGACGTATTCGATCAGCTCGCGATTGTGGCGCCAGAAGGGGGCGCGGGTCTCGAAGTCGCCCTCGGCGAGCGCAAAGCGGACGAAGATCTCGCGCGCCTCGGCCGGGTTGATGGGGCCATAGTTGACGCGGCGGCGCGGCACCAGGGTGACGCCGAACAGGGTCACCTTCTCAAAGGCCGCGACCTGGCCCGAGTCCGCCTGCCAGTGGGGCTCGGCGTAGGTGCGCTGCAACAGGTGGGCGCCGGCGGCCTCGATCCAGGCGGGCTGGACGCGGGCGACGATGCGCCCGTAGTGGCGGGTGGTCTCGATGCGCTCGGCGGCGACGATCCACTTGGGGCCTTCCTTGTGCAGACCGCTGCTGGGGTGGATGAGGAAGCGGCTGTTGCGGGCGCCCTGGTATTCGCGGTTTTCGTCCTTGAAGCCGATGTTGGCGAGGAGTCCGGTCAGCAGGGCGCGGTGGATCTCCTCGGGGGTGCCGGGGGCGGAGGCGGCGGCGAGGTCGGCGGTTCGGGCTTTAGAGCCCGCTGGCGCTGACGCGGCGCGCGGTGTGGTGCTGGGGGCGGTCCGCACAGCGGACCCTACGGACGCCGACGCGACGCGCGGCCTGGTACCGGGGGCGGTCCGCACAGCGGACCCTACGGGCGCAGGGCCATCCCGTAGGGTCCGCTGTGCGGACCGCTCGCCGCGGCGTTCGACGGCGGGCGCGACGGCCCCGCGGGACTGCCTCAGGGCCTCGATCTCGTGCAATTGCTCGTGCAGTTGGGCGTGGATGTCGTGCCACTCCAGCACCCGATTCCAGTTGAGAAAATGCTGCTGGCAGAGCTTGCGGAACTGGTTCTTGGACAGCGCCTTGCGCTCTTTCTCGACGAAGCGCCAGAGGTTGAGGAGGGTGAGAAAGTCCGAGTCCGGGTGGCTGAAGGTCGCGTGGATCTGGTCCGCCGCCTGCTGCCGGTCCAGGGGGCGCTCGCGCGGGTCCTGGATGCTGAGCGCGCTGGCGATGACCAGGACCTCGGCCAGGCAGTGGTGCTCGGCGGCGGCGAGCAGCATCCGCCCGATGCGCGGGTCCACCGGCAGGCGCGCGAGTTCGAGCCCGAGCGGGGTCAGTTCGCCCCGCGGGTCGATGGCGCAGAGTTCCTCGAGCGTGCGGTAGCCGTCGGCGATCAGGCGCCCGTCCGGCGGGTCCCGGAAGGGGAAGGACTCGATGCCGCCGAAGCCCAGGAGCTTCATCTGCAGGATGACGGCGGCTAGGTTGGTCCGCTGGATCTCGGGCTCGGTATACCCGGCGCGGGCCTCGAAATTATCCCGTGTATAGAGCCGGATACAGATGCCGGCGGCGACCCGCCCGCAGCGCCCCTTGCGCTGGTTGGCCGAAGCCTGACTGATGCGCTCCACCGGGAGCCGCTGGACCCGCGCGCGGTGGCTGTAGCGGCTGATGCGGGCAAAACCCGGGTCCACCACATAGTGGATGCCGGGGACCGTCAGCGAGGTCTCCGCCACATTGGTGGCCAGCACCACCCGGCGGGTGCCGTGGGGCTTGAAGACCCGTGCCTGCTCCTCGTAGCCCTGGCGGGCGAAGAGCGGCAGGATCTCAGTCGAAGGCGGGTGCTGCTTGCGCAGGGTCTCCGCGGTCTCGCGGATCTCGCGCTCGCCCGACAGGAAGACGAGCACGTCCCCCCTGCCCTCCCGGGCCAGTTCGGCGACGGCGTCCGAGATCGCCTGCTGCATGGCGTCGTCGCGCTCGCCGGCGCTCTCGTCGTCCGCCGGCGGGTGGTAGCGGACCTCCACCGGGTAGGTGCGGCCGGAGACCTCAATGACGGGGGCCGGGGTGCCGTCGGGACCGGCGAAGTGCCGGGCGAAGCGTCCGGGATCGATGGTGGCGGAGGTGACGATGAGTTTGAGTTCCGGGCGGCGCGGCAGCAGGCCCTTTAGATAACCCAGCAGGAAGTCGATGTTGAGGCTGCGCTCGTGGGCCTCGTCGATGATCAGGGTGTCGTATTCCAGGAGTTGCCGGTCGTGCTGCACCTCGGCGAGCAACATGCCGTCGGTCATCAGCTTGATGCAGGTCTGGGGGCTCACCCGGTCATGGAAGCGCACCTTGTAGCCCACCAGCCCCCCGAGTTCCACGCCCAACTCCTGGGCCACCCGGCTCGCCAGGCTGCGGGCGGCGATGCGCCGCGGCTGGGTATGGCCGATCCGCCCGAACCGGCCGCGACCCAGGTCCAGACAGAGCTTGGGCAACTGGGTCGACTTGCCGGAGCCGGTCTCACCGCAGAGCACCACCACCTGGTGGGCCTCGATCAACTCGGCGATCTCGGCGCGCCGCTCGCTCACCGGCAGGTCTGGCGGGTAGGCGACGGCCGGGACCAGGGCGCCGCGACGCTCGGCAAGTCCCTGGGACGCGCGCACCGCCTGCCAGAGCCGGGCCAGCCCTTGGTCCAGCGGCTGGCCCTCCCGGGCGCGGCGCCGCAGGCCCTGCCGACGCCCGCGTAGGGTCTGGCGGTCGGCGAGCAGGCAGCGCTCCAAGTCCTGGTCGGTGGGCAGTGGGTCGGCGTTCAAACTGGAGGGTGCGGGCAAGGGGTGCTCTGATGACATGCAACGGCCATTGTCGGCGAACGGATGTCAGCATTCGCGCTGGAAAGCGGGTATGTTACCGCGCCGACAGGAGCCGCGAGAACGCCCCCGCCCGGCACCCCAGACAAAGCTCAAGAGGATACGGATACGTGAATGCCCACCCGCTGCCGCGCGCCCGGTGGCCCCTGGCTACCCCGCCCCACCATTTGCGCGGCCTCCGACGGCTCGTCGTCGTCGGCTGCTCGACCCTGATCCTGGCAGCGCTCATGGGGGGGCCGGCCCCCGCCGTCGCGGCCGATCCGGCGGCCGGGCCGGCACACGCGGGGACGCAGTCCACCAAGTCGCGCACCGGCACCGCGCCCGCCAAGGCCAAGGCCGCGCCCGCCAAGACCACGACCGACGCGTCCGCCAAGTTGAAACCCAAGACCGCCGCGGCCAAATCCAAGTCCAAGACGGAGGCCGCCAAGTCCAAACCGAGCACCAAGACCACCGAGGCCGCCAAACGCCAGCCGCGGCGCCCGAGCGTCGGTCACGCGGCCAATCCCGCGCCCCTGGTCGCCTTCGGACCGGACCTCGGCCAGTCCACCGCCAACCGCGCCGTCTTCGAGCACGGACCCGGGGTGCTGGGTATCAGCCTGCGCACCCTGCGTCAGCAACAGATTAGAGAGTATGTGACCGAACCGGTCGCCCTGGTCGCCCTGGCCCTGGACGACCTGCGCCTGGGACCCGTCAACAAAGGTACCCATGTCGAGGTTAACCTGGGCGACCGCATCCCCTTTGACGGCAAGGGCGACAAGGTGTCCCCCAAGTCCCGGCGCCTGCTGGACGTCATCGCCCGAATCCTCACCGACAACCCCCAGACCCGCATCCAGGTCCTGGTCCACACGGACGGTACCGGCGAGGCGGGCGCCAATCTGGCCCAGTCTCAGCGGGCGGCAGAGGCGGTCAAGGCCTACCTCATGGCCAAGGGTATTGCCGCCACACGGATCTCCGCGATCGGCCGCGGGGACGAGACACCCCTGGTCGCCACCGGCAAGCGGACCGCCACCTGGCGGGAGCGCAACCGCAACCGACGCGTGGAGTTGATCGTGGAGCCCTTGCAGCCAGTCGCGGCGGCCCTGCCCCCACCACCCGCGGCACCCATTCCCGCGCCGCTGAATGACCAGGCCGCACCGCCCATCCCGGTGACGCCGACCGACTAGCCGATCGGCGAGAAATGGCCCCCGGACGGCCCCAAATAGCGGACTCGAACGAGCCGGGCTGAACCATCCGTCAGGCCCGGACCACCCACCAACACTATTGGAGACTCCGCGATGAAAGTGACCGCCTCGATCCTGGTCGTCACCCTGGCCGCCACCCTGTCCGGGTGCGGCACGACCGCCTCACGGGTAGGCACCGGCGCCGCCATCGGCGCCGCCTCCGGCGCCGCGATCGGCTCCCTGAGCGGCAACGCCGGCAAGGGTGCCGCGATCGGCGCCGGGGTCGGCGCCGTCGGCGGCGCCGTGTACGACCAGAACCAGCGCAACAACAACCGCAACCGCTACTACGACGAGCGCAACTACAACAACCGCAATTACAACAACCGTACCTACAACAACCGAAGCTACAACGACTACTGACACCCAGGCGGATCGCCGGCGCGCGTGCGGGCACCAGGCCGCGTGCAGGTGCGGCGACACGAACGTCGAAGGGGCCGGAGCGTCTTGATCAGTATCCCGGCCATCAGCCCCGCCAATGTAGATCGCCCTTCAAGGCGACCGGCCGACGGCGCGGGCGCCTCGTCGCCCTGAAGAGCGATCTACGCCTGCCCGTGGCCGGAGTTGCGATCAAGGCCCCTGATGATCCGGAAAAACAAAAGGCCCGCGGATGCGGGCCTTCGGTTCTGACTGAACATCGCGAGAGTGACGGACAGCCTCCCGGCAACCACCACTAACCGATTGTTTTAATTGGCGCTCCCTAGGGGTTTCGAACCCCTGTTACCGACGTGAGAGGCCGGTGTCCTAGGCCACTAGACGAAGGGAGCGGTACGGGCGTCAAGGAAGCGCGTATTATACGGAGACTGCGCCGTACAACAAGCGCCGGTTACACTATTGCGATCCCAGGCCGCCGCCCGGCGCCCCCCACGACCTCAATCAAGCCCCCAACCAAGCCCTCAAGGAACCTCCCCGTCACGTGATGCAGGCAACCCACCCCGAGGCACCGAACCGCGCGCCGCTGCCCTTGATCGTGCCCCGCGCCGAGCACAGCATCTCGCGCGCGAACATCAGCGAGTACGCACTCAAGGTCCTCTACAAGCTCAAACAGGAGGGTTACGCCGCCCACCTGGTCGGGGGCGGCGTGCGCGACCTCCTGCTCGGCCACGAGCCCAAGGACTTCGACGTCGCCACCGATGCCACCCCGGAGCAGGTGCGCACGGTGTTCCGCAACTGCCGCCTGATCGGCCGGCGCTTTCGCCTCGCGCATGTCCACTTCGGCCGCGAGATCATTGAGGTGGCGACCTTCCGCGGCACCGGGGCGGACGACGACGACGCGGACCGCCACGTCGAGAACGGCATGATCCTGCGCGACAACTCCTACGGCAGCATCGCCGAGGACGCCCTGCGCCGCGACTTCACCATCAACGCCCTCTACTACGACATCAGCAACTTCTCCCTGATCGACTACGCGGGGGGGATCGACGACCTGCGCACCGGGCAACTGCGCCTGATCGGCGACCCCGAGCAACGCTATCGGGAGGACCCGGTGCGGATGCTGCGGGCGGTGCGGTTCGCCTGCAAACTCGGGTTCCGGGTGGAGCAGCGGACCGAGCAGCCGCTTTTCACGCTCGGGCACCTGCTGGGCGACATCGCTGCGGCGCGCCTCTTCGACGAACTGATCAAGATGTTCCACGCCGGCTACGGGCTCGACACCTTCGAGAAGCTGCGCCACTACGGGCTCTTCGGCCACCTCTTCCCCGACACCGAGGCCTGCCTGGCGCTGGAGGACCAGTCCTTCCCCATCACCTTCGTGTGCCGCGGCCTGGCCAACACCGACCGGCGCATCCTGGGCGACAAGCCGGTCGCACCCTTCTTCCTGTTCGCCGTGTTGCTGTGGGAACCGGTGCGTCGCCGTTACGAGCAACTCCTGGCCAAGGGGATCGAGGAGGCCGAGGCGATCGAACAGGCGGCGAGCGAGGTCTGCGCCCGCCAACAGCCCCTGGTCTCCATCCCCAAGCGCTACTCGCTGCCGATGCGCGAGATCTGGTCGCTCCAGCCGCGCCTGCTGCAGTGCGAGGGCAAGCGGCCGGCGCGCCTGGTCGGACACCCGCGCTTTCGCGCCGCCTACGACTTCCTGGTGCTGCGGGCGGAGGCGGGCGAGGCCGACCAGGACCTCGCCGACTGGTGGACCCGTTTCCAGGACGCCGACCTGACCCAGCGCACCAGCATGACCGAGGGCGGCGCCAAGCGGCGGCGCCCGCGGCGGCGGCGGCGCGGGTCAGGGTCCGGCTCCGCCGATGCCGATTCCGGGTCAGGGGGCACGGCCAACGCCGCCGAGGTGTTCGATGGTGGGACCTGAGCGTCCGCCCTCCTGTATGGCCTATGTCGGGTTCGGCAGCAACCTGGCCGACCCGCGCGCGCAGGTCCGGCGCGCCATCGACGAGGTCGCCGCACTGCCCGGCTGCACCCTGTGTTTCCGCTCCTCGCTCTATGCCACCGCCCCGCTGGGGCCGGTGGCGCAGCCGGAGTTCGTGAATGCCGTGGTCTCGCTTGCCACCGCACTCACCCCGCTGGAACTGCTCGCGGCCCTGCAGGGCCTGGAGCAGGCCCACGGGCGGGTGCGCGACGGGACCCGCTGGGGACCCCGCACCCTGGATCTCGACCTGCTGGTCTTCGGCGAACTGCAGCTGCAATTGCCGGGGCTCACCCTGCCCCACCCCGAGCTCGACCACCGCGCCTTCGTCCTGATTCCCCTGGCCGAGATCGCACCGGCCGGACTCCTGATCCCGGGCCACGGACGCCTGGCGGACCTGCTCACCGCCCTGGGCGAGCCGGACGGCATCCGCCGCATCCCGGATACAGCGCCGGGGTGCGATCAATGCTGACCTGGCCGGCGGAAGAGCAGTCAGCCGTCAGCCATCAGTGCATCAGCAGCTTACGAGCCGTCTTGGAGCCGCAGGCGCCCACCCGACAGGTGATGCGCCGGGTGGTCAGAAACTTTTGAAACGCAAAGCTAAATGCTGAAAGCTGATCGCTGACTGCTCTTTTTAGGTTGATTGTGGGATGGGCAAAGCACAGCGTGCCCAGCCTCCAGACCACGACGCGGCCCTCCGGGAAACAGCGCCGACTGGCGTCCCGGTGCCCGGGGCGTTATCCTATAATAACGATTACTACGTGAACGGCACTGCGATGTGATTTACCGGTGACGGGTCGGCAGCCTGCTTCCCACGCGCCGGCCGACAACTGCCCGTCGCCCGCCGCGCCCCGGCAAGGCGCGATAGCGCCGGGGGTCGCGTTGCGCGCGGACCCGGCGACTGAATCCCGATCGACCCTCGCACCCACGCACCCACCGGCGGGCGCACTCGCCCATCCGCGACCATCCGCAGCCCGCACTCAGCCCTCAACCGCCCCCCGTAACCAACCCCCGGAGCACCCATGCCCGCCGCGCCGATCTCAGTCGCGACCCTCGCCGCCATGAAGGCGCGGGGCGAGCGCATCACCTGCCTCACCTGCTACGACGCGAGCTTCGCGCGCCTTCTGGAGGCCGCCGGGGTCGACGTCCTGCTGGTGGGCGACTCACTCGGCATGGTCCTGCAGGGGCATAGCACCACGGTGCCGGTCACCATCGAGCACATGGCCTATCACTGCGCCTGCGTCGCCCGCGGCCGCAGCCGCACCCTGTTGATCGGCGACCTGCCCTTCCTGACCAGCGCGACCCCGGAGCGCGCCCTGCAAGCCGCCGCCCGGCTGATGCAGGAGGGCGGCGCCCAGGTGGTCAAGCTCGAGGGCGGGGCCAGCGTGCTGGCAACGGTCAAGTGCCTGACCGAGCAGGGCGTCCCGGTCTGCGGCCATCTGGGCCTGATGCCCCAGTCGGTCAACCTGATCGGCGGCTATCGGTTCCAGGGACGCGACCCCGAGTCCGCGCAGACCATCCAGCGCGACGCCCTGGCGCTCCAGGACGCCGGCGCCAGCCTGCTGGTGCTCGAATGCGTGCCGGCGGCCCTGGCCACGCAGATCAGCCAGACGCTCCGGATCCCGGTCATCGGCATCGGCGCCGGGGCCGGGTGCGACGGCCAGGTGCTCGTCCTCTATGACATGCTGGGTCTGAACCCCGGGCGGCCCCCGCGCTTCAGCCGCGACTTCCTGGCCGGCCGCGACTCGGTCCCCGCGGCCCTGGCGGGCTATGTGGCGGCAGTCCGGGACGGGAGTTTCCCCGGCCCCGCAGAAACCACTTACTAAGGAGCGCCCCCGTGCCCAGCAACAGCATGGCCATCGTCCAGGCCCTTGCGGACCTGCGCGCCCAGGTCCGCGCCTGGCACACCGCCGGCGAGCGGGTCGCCTTCGTCCCCACCATGGGGAACCTGCATGAGGGACACCTCACCCTGGTGCGGGAGGCGCTACGCCTGGCCCCGCGGGTGGTGGCAAGCATCTTCGTCAATCCGCTCCAGTTCGGCCCCACCGAGGACCTGGCCGCCTATCCCCATACGCCGGAGCAGGACCGCGAGCGGCTGGCCGCGGCCGGCTGCGCCCTGCTCTTCGCACCCGCGGTCAGCACCATGTACCCGGGCGGCCAGGAGGCCCAGACGCGGGTCGAGGTCCCTGGCGTCTCGGACATCCTGTGCGGGGCCAGCCGCCCCGGGCACTTCATCGGTGTGGCGACCGTGGTGTGCAAGCTCTTCAACATGGTCCAGCCGGACCTTGCCCTGTTTGGGGAAAAGGACTTCCAGCAACTCCTCGTCATCCGGCGCATGACGGCCGACCTGGCGCTGCCGGTTGAGGTCATCGGCATCCCCACGGTCCGGGAGCCGGACGGCCTGGCCATGAGCTCGCGCAACGGCTACCTCACGCCCGGCGAGCGCGCCCAGGCACCGGCGCTCTACCGGGCACTCACCGCCGCCGCCGCGGGGCTGGCGGCCGGACAACCGGCCCCCGCGGTCGAAGCACAGGCCGCCGCCGCCCTCGCCCAGGCCGGTCTCAAGCCCGACTATGTCAGCGTCCGGCGGGCCGCAGACCTGGGCGAACCGACCCCGGCCGACCGGGACCTGGTCGCCCTGGCGGCGGCCTATCTGGGCCGCGCACGGCTGATCGACAACCTGCGCGCGAGCGGACCGCCCGCCTGAGGAGCAGCGCCGCCCAACACCAACAAAATCCTTGATGCAGCGCAGCAATGTCTGCGCTAGAATCCGCGTCCAACCAAAATCATACGGGTTTTCTTGAGGTTTCCCCGACCCGAGCGACCCAAGGCCCACCGTGGTCTTACCGAGGATTGAGCTGATGCAACTGACCTTGTTGAAGTGCAAGCTGCACCGTGCCTGTGTGACACATGCCGAAGTGGACTACGAAGGCTCCTGCGCCATCGACGAGGACCTGCTACGGCGCACCGGGATCCGCGAATACGAGCAGATCCAGATCTACAACGTCACCAACGGTGAGCGCTTCACCACCTACGCCATCCGCGCCGCGGCCGGGTCACGCGTCATCTCCGTCAATGGCGCCGCCGCCCACAAGGCCGCCCCCGGGGACCGGGTCATCATCTGCGCCTATGCCGGCATGACCGAGGCCGAGGCCCGCGTCTTCCGCCCCAGCCTCGTCTATCTGGACGAGTGCAACCACATCATCCGCACCGGCGAGTCGATCCCCGCGCAAGCCGCCTGAGGCGTCCCCGCGCGGACCAGCCGCCGCACGGCGACCCGCAGGATCCGCGGGGCCTTGATCGTTTTCCGGCCACCTTGATGGTCACATCCGTCGCGGCCGGGGGGCCGCTCCTACGGCGTAGGAGCGGCCCCCGGCCGCGACGGGTCGCCGTAAGGGCGCTTGGCCGGAGTTATGATCACGGTCGGTCCGCTGTGCGGAGCAGCGCCCCCACGACAACCCTGCAGCGTCCGCTCCTGGTCTGCCCGCGCAAAGCGCCTCAGCAACACACCTGTCGAATCGCTCCCCGGAGTCCCCGGTTTCCCCGGCGGTTGAGACCTGAGCCGCCGGTGCACCCCGCCGGGCGCGGGTCCCCGGGACCACGTCCCTTGCCGCACCGGCGACGCCTGCCTACACTACCACCATGCGCCATCCCATCGATCCCAAGGTCGACTGCGTCTTCAAGGCCCTGCTGGGGGCCGAGTCCAATCGTGACCTGCTGATCCATTTCCTCAACGCCGTCCTGGGCGCGGACTTGCCCCGGCCGATCGTCGCGGTGGAGATCCAGAACCCATACAACGAGAAGGAATTCCTTGATGACAAACTCACTGTCGTCGATGTCAAGGCCCGCGACGCGACCGGGCGGATGTTCCAGGTCGAGGTCCAGCTGCTCAATCACCGCGACCTGGCGGCGCGCATCCTCTACGGCTGGGCGGACCTCTATCGCGGCCAGATCAAGGAGGGCGAAAGCTACCGCAAGCTGCGCCCCACCTACGCCATCTGGCTGCTGGGTCAGACCCTGCTGCCGGATGACCCGGACTACGCGCACGAGTTCCGGATGCGCGACCAGCACGGTCGCGCCTTTCTGGACCACGGCGGCATCTGGCTGCTGGAACTGAGCAAATTCGCCACCGATACGGTCGAAACTGAAGAGCAGCGGTGGCTGAAATTCTTCAACGAGGCGGAGCGCCTGGACGCGGACGCACTGCCGGTCTGGATGCAGACCCCAGAGATGAGGCGAGCCATGAGCACACTGACGGCCTTTTCCGAGAAAGAGCACGCCTACCATGCCTACCAGGCGCGGCAGGAGTATCTGCGCGAACAGCAGAGCATCCGGCTCGAGTTCGACGACCTGCGCGCAGAGGTCGAACAGGCGCGGGCAGACGTGGAGCAGGAGCGGGCGGCGAAGGAGCAGGAGCGAGCGGCGAAGGAGCAGGCGCGGGCGGACGCGGCGCAGGAGCGCGCGGCCAAGGAGCAGGAGCGGGCCGCCAAAGACGAAGCCTTGGCCGAAAACGAGCGGCTGAAGCGATTGCTCGCCGACAAGCCGGAATCCCCAGGCCTAAGGCCGGAATGATAATCAGCGCCCGCAACGAGCGCCAACCGCCACTGCTCCGGAATAATGACCGAGGCCCCACACCGGAGTCAGGCGATAAAGTTGACAAGGAGAAAGCAAGCCCCCCTACGACGGACCGTCAGCGACCCCGGGACCAGCAGACGCACACACGGGACGCCGGTTTGCTTCGCCTCCATGCCGCATAAATCACCGCTTAGTCGGAAGGACGGACCGCATCATCTTGTTTCCATGATTATTTAACTCGGACGTCGGCGCACCAAGTTAGGGTTTCGGCGGCACGCGTCGTCACCGCTGCGCAGTCGCGCGGGAGCGTCGCCGCCTAACGCACTAAGGGTCCAGGCCGGCGTCTCCTCTATAACATTGTTATTTCTATCAGTTTTCCATCGACTCGCACACGGCTCCCAGTTTATCAGGCAAGAATTACGGTGACAGTTTACTAAATGCACCGAATACGGAAGCGCAAGGGGAAGCAGAGACCGGACTTGCCTGTTGCCGTGACAGGCCCAATCATGAATCCTACGCGTGCCTCCGCCGTAGGAACGCCGGTTACCCGGCGCCCCCGGCGCAATCCCGGACGTGCAGTTTTCCCGCATCCGGTTCCTCGGTTGTACTCACATTCGCGCGGACCTTCACAGTTACCCGTTACAAG
>Ga0247841_10005217_pt1 | contig 21318 bp, 23 predicted proteins | sample LaCruzMarch2015__2_FD_192410 | JGI IMG/M metagenome (GOLD analysis project Ga0247841, IMG submission 192410) | Freshwater microbial communities from meromictic Lake La Cruz, Castile-La Mancha, Spain - LaCruzMarch2015_18m | ecosystem: Environmental > Aquatic > Freshwater > Lake | place: Spain... | reverse complement strand
TAGTGTCCGTCCGGAAACCCCCATTTTCGAACAAATTCCTTACCCATCCTCAGGGAGCTCTATGATCTATCCCTGTTGATTTTACCTCATGCGTTAGATTTCAGCGCTACCGCGCTGTTCCTTGCCGATTTAAGACATAGTAACTCCATATATTTGATAACGTTACTCCCATGATCCTTCATTACGCCGAGGTCAGCCTTATCCGGGCAATGACCAGGAGATTATAGGAGACGATGCCGGAGAGGACATACCGGGCAAATCCTTCCCATCCCGTCCACGTTGCCCGGTCAAGACCGAAGGCCCGTTTCAATGTGGAGATACCTGCCTCGATGCCGGCGCGGAAGTTCCTGAGCTTTTTGTAGACCCAGTTGCTCTTTGCCATATCGAGAACAGAAAGCCCTCGTTTCTTAGCGAAGACGGCGTCCTTGATGTGATTCTCCTTTGCATAGGCAAGATTCTCCTTTGATGCAAAACCACCGTCGGCGCTTACCTGACGAGGCATCTTCCCGTACCATTCCTTATGCTGTTCGAGTAATGGTTGATACTGATCGGTGTCCGCCGGGTTTCCGGGTACAATGAGGCAGCCCAGGATCATAGTGGAGCTCCCACCGGTAAGGAATACTTTATGCCCGTATTCGGTATCTCTTTTTCCTTTTACGATGATGTCGGTATGGTCCTCGAAGAAAGAGACTATCTTTTCCGATGCAGGGACCTTCTCTTTCTTGAAGACCCTGCGGTCTGTCTGGTCGATTACCTTGCCGAGAATACCTGTTGCCCGTTCGAGCCTCCGGGCAAGCTCATGGGCGGCAAAGGTGTCGGTGATGGTATTGCCTTCATAGACGATAAGTTCGTCAATTGCGGCTACAGCATATCCTTTCACCAACCCTGCATAGTGGAGAAGGTCCTTGTAGGCGCTTTGCCGTACCGTATCCTTTTTTGCATTGAGTATCGTCATGACTCTTTTTTTCACCACTCGCCGGTGATCGCTGAACCCATATCTCGGTTGGGGGACAAGTTCCTTCCCCTCGGTGAGCCAGCGGGTAATAATACGGATACCATCGGAAAGAAGGGTCGAATCCGTGGGGTGATGAATATTAGTCTCTACCGCGGTTGAGTCCACCCTCACTGTTCTGCCCGTCTCAATCTTTTCACGGATAGCAAAGGTTGTGATCTCCTGAAGAATGGCTTCCCATGTTTCTTCCCTGATTGCCTTTATGTTCTCCTGAAGGATTGACTTCGAGGGATATTGTCCCACCTCCAGGCGGGAGAAGCTGCGGAAGGAATCAGAGTCTTCCAGATGGAAGGCGAGTTCTTCATACGTAAGCTGGCGGTACTGTTTGAGTACTGCGCATCGAAGAACCTGCTCGGCAGTCATCCCCTGTCTCCCCGTATCAGTGCGGGAAAGAGAAGTCATGTCCTGAAAGACAAGGTCCATAAGCCTCGGGTTGTCATCGAGGACCTTGGACATCTCTTGGAGCTCCTTCGCAATCGAGTATCGCATCATAGGACTGAAGAGGCCTGTCTGGGGATTGAATTTCTGGCGCATTTTGGAACCCCTCTTGAGAGTATTGTGTAATTATACCGGCATGTTACATAACATATTGTACCATACTGAGCAGGAAAACGCCAGGGTAATATTGGGTTTTTGTGAAATATTTCAGGGAGTTGGGGTTTCCGGACGGACACTAATTAGTCTTAAGGTAGAACTTGAGGTCTTTCAGTACCCCTTTTTTGATCATCCTGTCAATCTTATCCATGATATCCAGTTTCATGTATCGCAACTGGCTCAGCCATAGGGGATCATCGACTTCTACATAAAGAATACTTTGGTTAATCCTTATTGGTTTTGTATGGTGCGCTGTTTTCCCTCCAACAATATCTTCCCAGAGATGAAACACCTTATAGGCGTCGATATCACCTGCAAAGTGGTACTCCTGCAAAACATTTTCAAGGGCCTTTCTTACGGATACAAAGGACACGTCAGTCTTCAATCCTCGGAAAAATTGGGGCTATTTTCCCTATTGCGGCCATATCATCGATACAATAAAAAGCCTTTTCTTCGTCGAACGATACCTTTTCTATCATTTTGCCGATACCAATCGCGTTCCAAATGGACTGGGATTTGACAGGCATAAAGGGATAAAGAAGCATAGCGGTAACCCTTAAACCATTCCAGAGATTATAGAGAACCGTTTTAATCCTTGGGTCACCTTCTTTGGCAAGTTTCCATGGTGTTTCAGAGTCAATATATTTGTTGAGTATTGATGTTATCTCAAAGACATGCTGCAATGCTTTGTAGTATGAAAATTTTTCCATCTCCTTTTGATATTCATCGATGAGTTGTCTTAAGCGCTCCTCCACATACTCATCCATTCCACCCTTTGTTTCCGGTTTCTCTATTTTACCTTTCAGGAATTTTCCGATCATGGTAACGCTTCTGCTTACCAGATTTCCGAGATCATTGGCAAGATCCCCGTTAATCCTGTGTTTAATGGCATCCTTCGAAAAATCACCATCCAGTCCGAAGGGCACTTCCCTGAAGAGAAAAAACCGGAACTCGTCTACACCATATTGTTTTATCACCTCATTGGGATCAATCACATTTCCTAACGATTTTGACATTTTGTGACCCTCTGTGGTCCACCAGCCATGGGCAAAAATGTGCTTCGGCGGCTCAATACCAAGAGACATTAAAAAACTGGGCCAGTAAACAGCGTGAAACCTCAAAATGTCCTTACCAATGAGGTGTGCATCACAGGGCCAGAAGGCATTAAACAATTCCTCATCTTCAAGAAAACCTATCCCGGTAAGATAGTTTGCAAGGGCATCAAACCATACATATACAATATGGTCAGCCTTCATGGGTACAGAGATGCCCCATGTGAAGCTCGTCCTGCTCACGCTTAAATCTCGTAAGCCGCCTTTCACGAAACTCGCTACTTCGTTGTAACGGACCTCCGGCATAACAAAATCCTTCTTTTCCTCTAAAAGCTTGAGTAATTTGTCTCCATACTGAGACAATTTGAAGAAATAGCTCTCTTCCTTCAACTTCTCAGTGGGCCTGTGACAATCAGGGCAGTGTATCCCGTCATGCAGCTGCAAATCTGTAAAATAACTTTCACAGGGTACGCAATACCAGTCTTCATAAGCTCCGAGATAGATATCTCCCTTCTCGAAAACCTTTTGAAAGATATATCGAACAACCTTTTTGTGCCTCTCTTCTGTCGTTCTCACAAATCCGGTATTAGAAATGTTAAGCACCTTCCAGAGGTCAATAAACCGGTGTACTGTTCTGTCGGCAAGTTCCCGGGGGGAAATTCCCTGCAGTTCCGCTGCCTTTTCGACCTTCTGCCCATGCTCGTCTGTCCCTGTCAGAAAGAACACATCATATCCGTGTATCCTCTTATATCTGGCCATAATGTCTGCAGCCACAGTGGTGTATGCATGACCTATATGGGGTACGTCATTAATGTAATAGATGGGGGTGGTGATGTAATATTTTTTACTCATATAACAACTCCGTAATGTATGCTCTATTGGTTTTAACCAGTATCAAGTATCCGGCATCGAGCGTCAAGCTTTTATGTCTTTCAGCCCTGCAGTAACCTGCTTTCCGTCGTCGAGCTCAACGATTAACGTCGAACTTAATGTGTTGTGTTTTACAACTTTCCCCTCGCCCTGCGGTATCGTCACCCTCTTCCCTACTTTTGGAAAATTCTTTTTATAATCAGCGTACATGTCGTATTCAAAGGAGAGGCAACACATAAGTCTCCCGCAAATTCCTGATATTTTTGCAGGGTTTAATGCAAGACTCTGTTCTTTCACCATTTTAATGGACACAATAGAAAAATTATTCAAAAACTTCCTGCAACAACACACATTTCCACAATTTCCAAGTCCCCCTATAATTTTTGCCTCATCCCTGACACCGACCTGCCTCAATTCTATTCTTATCTTGAATTCCTTGGCGAGCTCTTTTACAAGCTCTCGAAAATCCACCCTGCTTTCCGAGACAAAGTAAAAAAGAAGTTTTGTACCGCCAAAAAGATATTCGGCCCATAGTAACTTCATGGGCAGATTCATTTCCCGGATCTTCTTTCTACAAAAATCAAAGGTGTACCGTTCTTTTTCTTTCAGAGAGATATATTCCTTGATTTCCTCTTCAGTAGCCTTCCTCGTTATCTTTTTCAGCCCTGTCCTTTTTGTTTCCTCCGGCTCAGTAATAACAACACCGAGGCAAACACCCTTGTCAAGCTCACTGACTATATAATCACCGGCCTTTATATCTTCGGATGCTTCCATTTCTACTATACCTGTCAATTTATCAATCCTTACGCTGCATATCATCATGCTGACTCCATTAGACGTAACATTAAATTTTCAAAAATAAGCCACTTGTTTACATTATACCGTAAAAGATTAATGGCATGCTCTATTCTTTGTATCGAGGCGTTTATCCTGACCAGATTGATCTTTTCCCATTCCAGGAGCTCCCGTATATCCTTATTAACGATCATCAAAGCATCACCACATTCACGAACACAATATACATCTCTGTAAAGCGAAAGAATGAATGAGAGAAACATGGTCATTTCTCTCTGGTTTTTTGCAACCTTCTCTGCAATCACGCTTGCCCTTAAAAAGCTTTTATTTTTACCGAGCACCAGCTCCGCTATCTTTCTCCGTAGTGAAAAGTTTTCTTCCATTGTCCAGAAAAGCCCGCTTCCGATACTCCCATGTGAGATATACGAGAGCAGCTCCGCTTTCTCATTATCCACGAGTAAAGTGCCTTTAAAGTACTCTTTGAGTTGTTCCCTGTGAAGCGGACTGAAGACGAGTCTCATACAGCGTGACCGTATGGTGAGAGGGATATCCCTTTCTGATGGCGTTATAAGAAAAAAGATATTAAATGACGGCGGCTCTTCAAGGGTCTTCAACAGCGCGTTTTTTGCTTCACGGGTCATTCTTTCTGCATTGTCAATAATAATTATGCGTCTCTGGCTTTCATAGGGGTATTCATATACTTCCTTGCTTATACTTCTTGATTGTTCTATTCCTATCGATTCCTCGTTTCCCGCATGTAAAATATCCGGATGGCTGCCACGGTCAATTTTAATGCAGGGGCGACATACACCGCAGGCAACCCCCTTATCGCAGAGAATGTGCTTTGCGAATTCTAAAACAACCTTCTTTTTCCCGATCCCTTCCGGGCCGGAAAAAAGAAACGCATGGTGCAGACGTTCCTTCTCAAGCAGGGAGAGGAGTATGTTTTTCTGTTTTTCGTGGCCGATAATACTGTCAAATCCCATGATTTTTTAAAAGTTTTTCAACCTTATCCCTTATCAGCATGTGTATATCATCAACCTGTTTCTTCCCATCCACAACAAAAAATCTCTTCGGGTCTTCCGTTGAAAGCTTCAAGTATGATCTCTTAATCTTCCTGTGAAAGGCTGCATCTTCCTTCTCGAATCTGTCCATAGAGAATCCGTTGGCTACCTTTCTTTTGAATCCCTCGCTAACATTGCAGTCCAGAATAACGGTAAGGTTCGGCCTGATACCTTTTGTGACAAGCCTGTTCAGGGTCTCAATAATGCCGAGATCAATACCCCTCCCATACCCTTGATATGCGTATGAAGCATCCACAAACCTGTCGCACAGAACTATTTTACCGTCATGAAGCGCCGGCATAATGAGCTCCTCAACGAGCTGTGCACGCATTGCCATAAACACAAGGAGTTCTGCTAAAGGGAAAATATGAACATCCTGCTGGAGAAACACCTTTCGCAAGTCTTCTCCGAATACTGTCCCGCCAGGTTCACGCGTTTTAACAACATTGAATCCCTTTTCCTTCAGATAATTGTATAAAAGCGCTATTTGTGTCGATTTACCGCTGCCCTCTATGCCTTCAAACGTTATCAGCATATTCCCTGCCTATTTCACACGTTCCATGTACTGACCTGTCCTTGTGTCTATCTTTACCTTGTCTCCTTCATTAACAAATAAAGGAACCTGTATCGTATGTCCCGTTTCCAGCAGAGCTGGTTTTGTAGCATTCTGGGCAGTGTCTCCCTTTGCTCCGGGCTCTGTCTGTTCGATGAGGAGTTCTACAAAATTTTGAATCTCCACCCCGATTGTCCTCCCCTTATAAAAAAGTACATCAATTACAATACCCTCTTTCAGGTAATTCTTCGCATTACCGAGTTGCTCCTCATCGATGTATAGCTGATCATACGTGCTCGTATCCATAAAATGGTATTTATCGCCTTCCTTGTAAAGAAACTGCATGTCTTTCTCTTCAAGTTCCGGCACCTCAAATTTATCGCCGGACCTGTAAGTCATATCGAGAACATTGCCCGTAATAAGGCTCTTTATGCGTGTTTTGACAAAGGCAGCTCCTTTGCCCGGTTTTACGTGCTGGAATTCAACAATCACAAACGGCTCATTTTCCCAGAGGAGCCTGAGGCCCTTTCTAAATTCTGATGTGGCAACTATCATTATGTCCTCCCTTTCCTTTAGCATATAGCGCGTAGCGTATAGCGTTTAGTTTTAAACCTATCCGCTCTACGCTCTCTGCTCTACGCTATCTTTACTCTACACTATACGCTAACACTCAGCATATCCTTCCTGATACTTGTAAGCACTCTCACACTGTTCTCTGTTATAAGCAACATATCTTCAAGCCGAACCCCGCCTACATTGGGCAGGTAGATGCCCGGCTCAATAGTAATGACCATATTCTCTTCGAGAACACCTTCCCCCGTACTATTTATGGCAGGTGCTTCATGGACTGCTATACCGATTCCATGACCTGATCCATGCCTGAAATATTCTCCATATCCTGCATCATCAATAAACCCTCTTATGATCATGTCCAGCTCTTTAATTGAAATACCCGGCCTCGCCTTTTCCAAACCAAGCTTCCTTGCATCATCAACGATCGTGAAAATTTCTCCTAATTTTCCATTCGTTTCGCCCATTGAGACCGTACACGTTTCGTCACTGCAGTAACCGTCAACCCGGGCGCCAAAATCAATAATTACCGTCTCGCCCTTCTTGACTTTCTTGTCCGTGGGAATTGCATGGGGCAGGGCAGCTCTTACACCCGATGCGACTATAGTATCAAAGGAAGGGCAATCAGCCCCCAGCATTCTCATGGCATAATCAATCTCATTGGCGATCTCTCTTTCTGTCTTTCCCGGACGGATCTTTTCAAAAACATCCACAAAGGCTTTAGTTGAGATATCCACCGCCTTCATTATTGCGTCTATTTCCTCAGGTTCTTTACACTTCCTGATTCCTTCGATTTCATTATCCATAGGGATTAAATCAACACCCCGAACAGCATCTCTCCATCTGCTGTACGTGAAGTATGTTGTATGTGTGCTGTCAAAACCCATTTTTTTAATACTGTATTTCCTGCAAATCTCTTCAAGGGGGCTTTCCTTCCGGCTTAATTCTATTACCTTAACGTCTTTCGCAACCTCTTGCGCATAGGTAATGTATCTGAAATCCGTCAGGAGCAGCACATCACCTTTTGTCACAACGAGGGTCCCTTCGGAACCTCTGAACCCGGTCAGGTAAAAGATATTATCCATACCCTTCATGATGAATGCATCCAACTCTTTATTAACGAGGAGACTGAAAACCTTATCAATCCTGCCCTGTCTCATCTCATATCTACCATAGCTTTTTCTGTAAGATTTTTTTAAACCCGGGAGATTTATTCTTTTCTTTTAGTTCTTTTTTCAGAGATGAAAGCCTCTGCTTGTAGAAGGTATTCTCCGGTTCTTTCTTTGAGAGTTTTTCGTATATCTCGATCGCCTTTTCGATATAACCCTGTTCAAGGTATATATCTGCAAGTGTTTTAGATAATATTTTGCTTTTTTCCAGGTCCATGTGGGCTAATTAAATGAATCTACCTTTTAAAATCAAGTCAAATCATTGTAATACAGTGAATAGTATACAGTGAATAGCGAAAAAACACAAATCATAAGGATGGTAACAAGACTGCTTTATGTTTCACTCACCATGTAAAAAACACCAAAAAAAGAGCTTGCGATGATAACGTTCTGAACACTTGTTATACGGATAATCTCTTTTGCTAAATTCAAGGCAGTCCCTTTATCGCGCAATAGATCATATTTGTTTATAACTATCGTATATTTTCCGGTATCAACACCTTTTAACATTACATCATTCGAGAAAAATCGCAAAAAAATCTGAGGTGTTATTATATCAGTGCCTTTTATTCCTGTAGCCTGATGAAAAAGCTCCCATCTGAAAACTTTATCTTCAATTTTGCCGTAAAGAGCATCGAATCCGCAAAGCACACATATTTTTTCCGAAAATGGTGGTATGGCAGGCTCATAGGGTGCAGGAAATTTCATGGGCTTGCCTTTTGCCCCATCCGCTTCAATGAGAACAAAATCGTATATCCTGCCAAGCCATTCAATTTCATCAAATTCCAGCCCTGTCAGTTTCCCATGGCTTACAGTTTTTCCAATTCTGACGAATCCCAGGTTTTTTGTCCATTCAGATCCATCCTCGACCAGCACATATGGTTCCCTCGCAAATATCTTTGTTGTCGTCGTAATGGCTACACTTTTTCCTCTTCTCGATAGCTCCCGGGCACACAATTCTATAAATGCTGTTTTCCCGCCGGAACCAACGTATGTTATAAACCGGAAATTTAAAAGGAGTGTTACGGGGTCAATCTTTTGAAAATGCCACATACGGTAATGATTTTAAGCGATTAATAATTATCATTGCAGTTTCCCTGTCTTTTTCTTTTACAAAAAGCGCTGCGTATCCTTTCTGCAGAACAAAAAGACCATCATATGCTGTGTCTTTATATTCCTTAATGCTATATTCAATGTCATCCTTTTCGAGAGTATCCTTGATTATATCCATCTCAAAGATGCTCTCAATCGTATGAATCTTGACCCATTTATTTGAATACATTCCCTTTTTGCGATGCACCTTTTTCTGTTGAAGCAGGGGGAGCCATTGAAGTAGAGGGACCTACCCATATTTCCACTTCAGCATCAAACGACTCTTTTGTCATTTTTATATTACATGTCTTGTCTTCTTTCGTAAAGTTTAATGCGACTTCCTTAAACTTAAAACTATTCACAAATTTCCAGCCATTTTTGATCATATTAACTTTGAAGTAGTTTTCCAGGGATTGCAAATCCACGTTTCCCCTCAAAACGAGTACTCCTACCCTCAAGCTGACCGTTTCATAAACAAAGCTTTTGTCGTTGACCAATGTAAGCTCCTTGGGAACAGGCACATCAGGAAATCCATAATAGGCCTGGTTAAACTGTTCAGACCTGGGCGCTGACGCAGGCTCTTCTTTGGAAGTACCCTTATTGAAATACGCACATCCTGAGACGATAAAAAGCATCATAATGAACAAGGCAAAACTTTTTTTCATAAATACCCTCCTTTATTTTTTCCTTTCAAGACAGGCGTATGCACTGTGATTATGAATACTTTCAAAGTTCTCCGCTTCAATAGCAAACCACGTGAAATTCTGATCTTCTTTGAGTATTTCGGCAATATCCCTAACCACATCCTCAACAAATTTAGGGTTTGCAAAGGCCCTTTCCGTCACAAACTTTTCATCCTCTCGTTTGAGTATAGAGTATATATCACTACTTGCGCATCCTTCAATAATATTAATTAAGTCTTCTATCCAGAAAAATTTTTTAAATTTAACATCAACTTTTACGATGCCTCTCTGGTTATGCGCACCCTGCTCACTTATTTCTTTTGAGCACGGGCAGAGGGTATTAATTGGAACAGTCACAGAGACAATAAACTCTTTCATCTCGCCGGAACCATCCATGTGTCCGAGAACGCCACACTGGTATTCAAGGTAGCTTGGGGTTTTCGTTACAGGGGCCTCTTTTTTTATAAAATAGGGGAACCGGACCTCCAGATGGGCAGCCTCCGCGTTCAATTTGTTTTTCATCTCCCTCAAAATATTAGGGAAATTCTTCATATTTATCATGCTTTTATTGTCGTGGAGAATTTCAACAAACCTGCTCATATGCGTCCCTTTGAAGTTGTGCTGGAGATTCACATACATGTCTATCGTAGCAACGGTATGTTGAAAGCTGTTTATCTTATCAAAAACCATAATGGGATATTTTACGTTTTTTACACCGACTTTATCGATTTCTATCTGTCTCGGGTCGTGCATATTCTGTACATCGATCATATTTTTCTTATTCCCCATATGCCGCGTAGGCATTTTCTGATTCCCAGACCTTCACTTCTTTGAGGGAAACACCTTTCTCCTTTAGAGCATTTTTTAATTCATGGAATATAAACATTGCAATATATTCGGACGAGCTTGCCCTTTCACTAAAGAAAGGGATCTCGTTTATAAATTTGTGGTCTAATGTGTTCAATATATTTTTTACATACTGTTTGAGAACTTTAAAATCCACAAGCATGCCGTCGCTGCTCAATGTTTCCCCGCTGAAAAAGGCTTCAACGAAAAAATTATGACCGTGAAGGTCTTCACATTTTCCGTGGTAATTCTCTAACCTGTGGGCTGCTGAAAAAACGTCTTTAACGTAGAGGGTAAACATAGGGATAATCTATATGCTGGGACTGATGTTGTCAATAGATTCCCACTGGCTTACCCACGGGAATCTATTAATTTTTTACGAATAAACCGGATAAAGACATCGAGTTACTTGCTCTTCTTTACTGCCTTGTTGATGATTACATACCCGTTATTGGGCCCGGGTATTGCCCCTTCAATCATGAGAATATTATTGTCACTCCTGACTTCTACCACCTTAAGGCTCTGAATTGTCACCCTGCTGTTGCCCATATGACCGGGCATCTTCTTCCCTTTCATTGTCCTTCCGGGTGTCATATTCTGACCGATTGAACCGCCGTGTCTGAAATACTCGTGAGCACCATGAGATGCTGGAGCCCCGGCAAAACCATGCCGTTTCATGACACCGGCAAACCCTTTCCCTTTTGATGTTCCAGTCACATCCACAAACTCACCGATCTCGAACATTTCCACGGAAATCTGTGAACCCACTTCATTTGCATCAGCTTCTTCAGCGTTTACCCTGAATTCTTTAAGAAAACTTACAGGCGGGGTATTTGCCTTTTTAAAATGTCCTGTCAGGGGTTTGTTGACACGGTTTGTCTTTTTTATCTCTTCAAAACCTAATTGCACAGAAGTGTACCCTTCTTTTTCTGCGGTCTTCTTCTGGACAACATAGCATGGTCCTGCCTGTATGACCGTAACCGGCACAATACTTCCGTCTCCATGAAATATTTGAGTCATTCCAAGTTTCTTTCCAAGGATTCCAAGTCCCATTTGACACCTCCAAAAGGATATAAATATAGTAAAATAGAAGCCCAAAGTCAAGCTGAAAGTTGTTGCAACCTCTTTCATAAGCATGTTAAAAGGTTACATGCTTATTATTATCAGCAATCTGCACTTTTTTGACGATGTGTTTTCACACAACATATTGCACCGTGTTTTTTCACAATTTTGAATTGTGGAATGGAATGTTGAGGGAATAACTTCCTTTGGAACGGGCGGCAAGTTACGAGTTAGGGGTTAGTTGAAAAACCATGGCCGTCATTGAAACCATAGCCCCCATATTCCTTATCATTATCTTCGGTTACATTATTCAAAGAAAGGGATTTTTTAAGGACCAGTTTATCGCCGAAACAAACAGGTTCGTCTTTCTTTTTCCACTGCCCCTCCTCATATTCACGGGGATTGTCAGGTCAAACATCAAAGACGTATCGGCAACGCATATTTTTTCAGTCATCCTGCCTACCCTGGCCATTATGCTCCTGTCACTTCTTATAGGGATTATCGGAGGATTGAAAAAAGGAACGCTTGGAAGCTTTGTCCAGACCACTTTTCATGGCAACGTAACATATATAGGGCTCGCAGTGCTGTTTTACATGCTTGGAGATGAGGGGCTTAAAAGAGGAAGCATTCTCATCGGTTTTCTGATTCTTGTCAATAATGCTCTTTCCATCGCCATTCTCTCCTGGACCGCCAATTCCCACAAAAATGCAGCCAAAGCATTACTCTCCATCATTAAAACACCGGTTATCATTGCAACCTTTGCGGGGATTATTGTCCTTTACAGTAAAATAACCATTCCCGATATCATATTCAGGAGCATGACAATTGTTGGGAATATCGCTCTCCCTATGGCGCTTCTCATCATCGGCGCATCCATTTCTATCGATACACTGAAAAAATCATTTAAGCTTTCCGCCATCGTCACCATTATCAAACTTGTTGTTCTCCCCGGTTCCGCTATACTATATTGCAAATTCTTCTGTATCGGTCCGAGCGATATCCTGCCGTCAATAGTGCTCCTCGCTACCCCGACAGCCCTCACATCGTTCATACTCGCAAAGGAAATAGGGGGCGATACGGATCTTGCATCCGGTGCCGTGACACTCTCCACCCTTGTTTCGCCTTTCACCTTTGCCCTCTGGGCGTCGGTGATACTATAAAACTCAGTAAAAAAGCCCCGATTAAGCGCTTATCTTATATCTCTTCATCTTTTTGTAGAGGAGTGTCCTGTGAATGCCTAGCAAATCTGCAGCACGCGCCTTGTTGTTATTTGAGGCGGAGAGGGCATCTGTAATAGCATCTTTCTCAGCCGAAAACGTGATATTTTTCAGTGATGTATCGGCCGTTGCCTGTGAAATAGTTTTCCTGTCCAGCAGATAAAAGGGCAGATCTGAAAGCTGGATTTTATCCCCGTCATTCAGAGACAGTGCCCGTCCAAGAACATTATAAAGCTCTCTTACGTTCCCCGGCCATTCATAGTTTGCAAAGGTGTCTTCCACATCCTTATCGATTGTTAACACCGGACGGAGGGATTCTTTGCACATCTGCTTTATTACAGCATGGGCAAGAGGGAGTATGGCGTCTTTTCGTTCTTTCAAGGGCGGAATATGAAGCCGGATTACATTCAAACGGTAAAACAGGTCTTTCCGGAATTTTCCATTTTCCACCATTATTTCGAGATTCTGGTTGCTTGCTGCAATAAGCCTGAAATTGGAATTGATATATGAAGTGCCTCCAACACGCTCAAATTCCTTTTCTTCAAGGACACGGAGCAGTTTTGGCTGGATTTCAAGGGGGAGATCGCCGATTTCATCGAGAAAGATTGAACCATGGTGGGCAAGTTCAAATTTACCGGGCTTTCCGCAGTCCCTTGCCCCGGTAAAGGCACCCTTTTCATAACCAAAAAGTTCTGATTCAAGAAGATCTTTTGGAATTGCAGAGCAGTTTATCCTTACAAAAGGATAGAGTCTGCGGTTACTCGCATTATGTATGGCCTGGGCAAACATCTCTTTCCCTGTACCTGATTCACCGGTAATCAGCACGGGGAGGTCGGTGGACGCCGCCTTGTGGGCCGCTTCTTTCAGGAGCTTCATGGAATTGCTCACACCGATTATGCTTTCAAAGGTATATCTGGTAGAACGGAGGGAGATAAGTTCCTGCTCATAGTGCTGCACCTTTGATTCAAGGATACACAGTTTTTTTGCAAGCTTGCTTACATCCCGGACATCTTTAAACATGACCTGACCAAAAACAGCGATTATTTTACCGTTTTTTTTGATGGGAATCCGCTGCACTACCATCTCCTGGCCTTTTATTCTGTGAAGTTCCATGATTTCCGGTTTCCCTGTTTTGGCAACGATATGCAGGCGGCTGTTTTCCACTACTTCTGTGGTATGTTTCCCGATCTGCTCCTCGGGGTTTATGCCAAGAAAATCGCCATAGGGCTTGTTAAGATAAAGGATGTATCCATCCGGATCGGTTATTATTGCACCATTGTGAATACTGTCCAGTATGAGCTTAAAGAGTTCTAACTGGCTTGCCGTATCCTTCAAACTGAGAAAATATGAATAGAGGTCCCGTTTTTTTTCACTTGAATTTTCCAGGAGAATTGTTTTACCCATACCTACTCCTTTTGTATACGTTATACTTCATCTGATACACTACATGTAGCAATTTTGCAACAACAATTTACCTTAATAAATCATCAAATTATGTGTTAGTACCCCTCTTCCTGGTCATTCCAGGCAAAGCAAAGCATTAAGTTTTTATATAACATCTTGATATCATTAGATTGCCCCGTTACTACGCTCCTCTTAATGACGATTAAGTTTGTTTTGCGTGATCGGCAATAAACAACTGGCACAAAAGTTGCTGTAAATTATTGTATCCAAAAACAAAACAAAAAGGACAGACCATGAAGATTAAAGAACCGAAAATCAAACAGGAAGATATACTTGTTTTGATTGATGATAATTTTAATCCCCATAACGTGTGTATCATTACAGGGGCGGGAAGCGGTATCGGAAGGGCTGTTGCGATAGCCGCTGCTGCCAATAATCTGATTGTTGTAGGACTCGATATTGATGAAAATGAGGGAAGGAATACAGAAAAAATGATCCGGAAGATGGGCGGAGAGATGACCTTTATCAAAACCGACCTCACTAAGGATGCGGATATCGAAAACGCAGTACGGGAGGCTGCAAAGATTGGCTCTATTAAATATCTTGCGAATATCGCCGGTATCCAGCATATCGACTCAATAGAAAACTTCCCCATGGTAAAATACGATCTCATGATGAACCTCATGGTTCGTGCACCCTTCTATCTGTCAAAACTGATTATTCCCCATATAAAAAGAAGCAGCGAAGGAACAGGCGCCATTGGAAACATGTCTTCAATCCACGGTCATATCAGTACGCTCAACAAACCGGTATACAATATTACAAAATTTGCCATGAGGGCGCTCAGTCAGTCAATTGCAGCAGAAGGAAACGGAAATATCCGTTCTTTCTCTGTAAGCACCGGTTTTGTGAAAACCAATCTTGCGCTGGCACAAATCCCTTCCCAGGCGAAACAGCGAGGTATTACGACAGACGAGGTTGTTCATGACGTAATGCTGGGGAAATCAAGGGTAAAAGAGATGATGTCACCCATTGAGGCAGCAAATTTATTCATATTCGGCTTTTCGCGCTACTCCAATTATCTTGTCGGAGGAGACCTATTATTCGACGGTGGGGTAGTCCTTACATATTAGTGAGTTAGAAAGAAACAAAAAAATAAAAGGAGGGAGCTATGAAATCCAAAAAAGTGTTTATCGGTGTTTTTGTTTTATTGATGATCGGGGTTTTCTGCATAGGCAGTGTGCAGGCTGCAGACCCTTATAACCTCGGTGTTGCCCTCGGTTTTACTGGCACGGGAACACTCTACAGCAAAGACCAGATGGAAGGCATTCAGGTTGCAGTAGATGAAATTAACGCTAAAGGCGGATTTTTGGGAAAATACCCTGTAAAAATTTTTCAGCAGGACACCCAGACAAAGCCTGATGTGGGCGTCCGTACCGTAAAAGACCTGATCCTGCGGGACAAGGTCCGTGCGGTAATCAACGATTACTCCAGCGCAGTAGCCGTTGCTGTAAAACCAATCTGCAGAGAATACAAGGTAATCCATATCGCAGCCATCAGCAACTCGGAAAATATTACAAAGATTAACTACAGTCCCTATACCTTCCAGGTAGTTCCTAACAGCTACATGCAGGCAAAAGCAGCGTCCTACGCCGTTGCCCAGCTGGCACAGAAAAAGGGATGGAAGGAATATGTAACCCTTGCCTCAGACTATGAATGGGGAAGATCTACACAGGAAGAAGTTGTGACAGACCTTAAAAAGGTTGCACCCTTTCTGAAAGTAAAAAAGGAACTATGGCCGAAACTCGGAGAAACCCAGTTTGCCTCCTTTGTCACAAGTATTATGTCCATGAAACCTGATTTTGTCTATGCATGCCTCGCATCCAAGGATAACGTGACCTTTACCGAACAGGCAAAACCATACGGTTTCTTTGACAAGATACCCTACGTCGGAAGCATGCAGAGTGTAACAGAACTGATCACCGAAGCAAAGACAATGCCGAGGGGTCTCGTAGCAATCAGCCGTGCACCTTTCTTCGCCCACATGGATGTACCCATGATGGCAAACTTCGTGAAAAACTACAGGGCAAAATACAACGGTAAATATCCCAGCGACTGGGCTGTCATGGGATATGATGCGGTCTATGCGCTGAAACAGGGCGTTGAAAAGGCAGGTTCCATTGACAACGACAAGGTAAAAGATGCAATGAAAGGTCTTTCTGTGGACCTGACAAGGGGCAAACTCCAGTTCAGGCCTATTGATAACCAGCTTCGCTGCTCCTCTTATGTGGGTATTGTGAGAGATGACCCGAAATATCCATTCCCGATCCTCGCAGAGCTTATAGAGATTAAGGCTGCCGACAGTGAACGCCCTGAGGCTGAAATTGTAGCTGCAAGACAGGCTGAGAAAAAATAACGTAGCATAAAGGGTAAATCCTATGGAATTCACTTTTCTGTTTTCCCAGTTTATGAGCGGCTTGACCTATGGTTTGATGCTGTTCCTCGTTGCGTCAGGGCTCTCACTTATCTTCGGCGTAATGAACATCCTCAATTTTGCCCACGCTACATTCTGGCTGATTGGTGCGTATATATGTTTCACCTTCTGGAGTTTGATGGAGGCGCACCAGTTTGCCCTGTGGGTAAGCATCCCGCTTGCCGCACTGGCAACGGCAGCCTTCGGGTGGGTTTGCGAGGTTGTTCTTATCAAAAGGATATACAAGAGAGAACTCCATGAGCAGCTCCTCATCACCTATGCCATGGCGTTAATCCTCGGCGATTTGATTAAGATCATATGGGGGCCGACGGACAGACTTATTGTCCGTCCCCCCATCATTCAACAACCCCTTCATCTTTTCGGAGCCCCTATCGATTCATATTTTATCTTTGTGATTCTCATAGGTTTCACTGTAGCTATAGGGCTCTGGTGGTTTTTGAAATACACAAAATATGGCCACATAGTAAAGGCGGCTGTCTTCAGCAGGGAGATGGTGGGTGCCCTCGGGATTCCTATCCCGAAGATATATACCTGGGTCTTTACATTGGGAATTTTCATTGCAGGATTGGCTGGAGGCGTCCAGTCGGCAATCGGTTCGGTGACGCTGGGTATGGATACCAATATCATCATCCAGGCCTTCTGCGTTGTGGTCATCGGGGGCTTTGGCAGCCTCATGGGTACACTGGTGGGGTCACTCATAGTCGGTGAAGTTTTCTCCTTTGCCATTCTCTACTGGCCTGACGGCGCAATGGTTCTCATCTTCGTTATTACTGCAGCAATTCTCATTGTAAGGCCGTGGGGACTCTTTGGAACACCGTTGAGGGCATAATATGGACAAGAAAAATAGTTTTCTAAAACGATTCCGGCTCCCTGCAGGCCTCTTTTTTGTAGCGCTTATCCTGCCGTTGGTGGTCTCTGAATTCTGGGTTCATGTCTTTACCGAGATCATCATACTCGGTCTCTTTGCAGCAGCATTCAACCTGATTTTCGGGTATATGGGGCAGTTAAGTTTCGGACAGGCGGCATATTACGGGATAGGCGCTTACACGACTGGGCTCCTCATGGTAAAGCTCCAATGGCCGATCTTTGTGTGTCTGCCTGTTTCCATGATAACCGCAGGTCTGGGGGCGCTGATTCTTGGATACTTCTGCGTCAAATTGAGGGGCATTTACTTTGCGATTCTCACAATGGCCTTCGGACAGTTTGTATTCTTCATCATCTTCCAATGGTACTCTTTCACAGGGGGTGATAACGGCCTCCAGGGGATCAATCCCCCGATGTGGCTTTTCAAGGCAAACGCATATTATTATTTCTCGCTTGCCGTGGTGACCATCGGCATGGTTCTCCTCTATTTTATTACTGAGTCGCCCTTCGGGTATACTTTGAAGGCTATAAGAGACAATACAGAGCGGACAGAGTTTATCGGCATCAACGTACAGCGTTATATGCTGATTAATTTTGTCATCTCAGGGATGTTCTGCGGACTGGCCGGAGCGCTCTGGGGTCCTTTCAACAGGAGTGTTGCACCGGATTTATGCAGTTGGCAGAATTCCGGTCATCCGGTCTTTATGGCAGTCATGGGAGGTCCCCATCATTTTCTGGGTCCAATGATCGGTTCAGTCATCTTCACCTTTCTCAATGCCTTTGTAACAGGATTTACTGAATACTGGCCCCTGGTGAGCGGTCTGGTAATGATAATAGTTGTTCTTTTAATGCCGGGCGGCCTTTTCGGGATTATCAAATCAAAGGGTTATTTTGAAACGAAGGCGGTCGTTTTAGAAGGAAATAATCCCGGAGATACGGGGGATAAGAAAAATGAATGACGATGTCATTTTAAAAACAGAGCACCTGAGTAAGTCTTTCTTTAAATACCAGGTGTTGACTGATGTGAACTACCAGTTAAAGAGGGGTCAGATTGCAGCGATAATAGGGCCGAACGGTGCAGGAAAATCAACCTTCTTTAATCTTGTCACAGGATACCACTCTGTCACCGGGGGGCACGTCTTTTTCAGGGGACAGGAGATTACAAACTGGGCCCGGCACAAGATTGCCCGGATCGGTGTAACCCGGGCCTTCCAGGTAAGCAATATCTATCCGAAACTGACAACCTATGAAAATGTCAGACAGTCTATCCTGGCACAGCAGAAAAAAACACTCTACTTCTTTACCCCTGCAGCAAGGCTTGCAAAGGACGAAACTCTTAACCTCCTTGAAACTACCGGCATTTCCGGCTTCAGAAACACCGAGGCAGGGATACTTTCGCAGGGTGATAAGAAAAAACTGGAATTGGCGTTAGCACTGGCAAGCAAGCCCGACCTTCTTCTCCTCGACGAACCTACGGCAGGAATGTCATCAGAGGAAACACACGAGACAATGCAGCTCGTAAAACGGCTCAACAAAGACATCGGCTTGAGCATCCTTTTTACCGAACACGATATATCGGTAATTTTCGGCTATGCTCAGAAGCTTTCCGTGCTGCATCAGGGGGTTCTCGTTGCTGAAGGCACTCCGGAAGAGGTAAGACAGAATAAAGAAGCTCAAGCATGTTATCTTGGTGAGGAGATATGATACTGGAAGTCAATAACATTAATACGTTTTATGGTACAAGCCATATTCTTTTCGACGTGTCTTTACAGGTGAAAGGCGGTGAACTTGTCTGTCTCCTGGGGAGGAACGGCGCCGGTAAATCAACAACCATGAGAAGTATCATGGGACTTACCCCGCCCAAAACCGGAGATATAAAGTTCTATGGCGAAGATATGACAGGAAAACCGCCATATAAAATTGCCCAGAAAGGAATGGGATATGTCCCGGATAACAGGTTAATCTTTCCTGATCTGACTGTCCGCCAGAACCTTGAAGTCGCTATAAAAAAATCTGAACATTTTAAGGGCGAACCATGGACAGTAGAGAGGATCTACGAAATCTTCCCTAAGCTTAAAATATTAGAAAAGCACCTCGGCGGGTATCTAAGCGGCGGCGAACAGCAGATGCTTACCATCGGAAGAACTCTGATGGGCAACCCGGAACTGATTCTCCTTGATGAACCAGTAGAAGGATTAGCCCCTCTCGTTGTCAGGGACTTTGCCGACAGGCTTTTGAAACTTAAAGAGATAGGCGTCACGATCCTTTTCGCAGAGCAGAATGTAAAGTTCTCTCTTGCCATAGCCGACAGGGCCTATGTGATTGACAGAGGAAGGATCAGATACCACGGAAGCATCCAGGAACTGAGTGCGAACGAAGAGGTAAAGAAAAATTACCTGATGATATAAAAAAGGTTCAAGGTTCAATGTTCTATGTTCTATGTTTATAACCGCAAACCTGATTGATTTGACCTTGAACATAGAACATAGAACCTTGAACATTGTCCATTTGAGGAGGAAAAACATGAAGCAACCCCTGTGGAAACCATCTGAGGAAAGAATAAAAAATGCTAATATGACAAAATTCATAGAGTTTGTAAATAAGCGGTTTAATATGCAGTTAACCGGTTATTTTGATCTCTACGACTGGTCAGTTGGCAATATAGCTGATTTCTGGGCAGGAGTATGGGATTTTGTTGATATTAAGGCATCTAAAAAGTATGAAAAAGTGGTGGATGACCTTAATAAATTCCCCGGCACACAATGGTTTACAGGTGCAGAATTAAACTTTGCCGAAAACCTCCTCAGATACAGGGATAAAGAGGTTGCTTTTGTTTTTAAATGTGAAACAAAGCCGTCAGTGCGCATAACCTATGAAGAGCTTTACAGGACCGTTGGCCGTCTTGCCGGCTCTTTGAGGGAACAGGGCGTGAAGAAGGGCGACAGGGTCGTAGGATACATGCCGAACATGGCCGAAACAGCGATTGCAATGCTCGCAACGGCAAGTATTGGCGCTACGTGGGCATCCTGCGGATCAGAACTCGGGATGCAGGCAGTTATCGACCGCTTCAGTCAGATAGAGCCGAAAGTCCTGTTTACCGTCGACGGGTACCTTTACAAGAATAAACCATTCCATATGCTCGCCGATGTTAAGGAAGTTGTGGAGTCAGTACCATCAATAGAGAAGGTAGTTGTTGTTTCCTACGTCAGTGAAAAACCGGACACCACAGGTATTCCCGGTGCTGTTCTTTACAAAGATTTTCTGGCCCCTGGAAAGAGCGATGATATTGTTTTTGAGCAGGTGCCCTTCGACCATCCAGTGTATATCATGTTTTCCTCAGGGACAACAGGAAAACCGAAATGCATGGTCCAGAGCGTTGGCGGAATCCTTATCAACCACATGAAAGAACTGGTCCTCCATTCAGACTTAAAGAGAGAGGATACGATTATTTATATGACAGCTCCGAGCTGGATGATGTGGAACTGGCTTATAAGTTCACTTGCTGTTGGTGCAAAGATTGTCCTTTTTGATGGAAATCCCGGATACCCGGATACAGGCGCCATGTGGAAACTGATAGATGATGAAAAGATAACGATTTTCGGGACAAGCGCAACGTACATTAATATGCTTAAGGGACAGGGTTTTAAACCAAAGGAATTGTTCGACCTCAGTACACTTAAAGAGATCTGTCAGACCGGTTCCGCCCTTTCTGCGGAAGGGTTCGGGTATGTGTATCAATATATAAAGAATGACGTCCATTTTCATTCCATCTCAGGCGGCACCGACATAAACGGTTGTTTTGCAGCCGGATCCCCGACCATTCCCGTGTATGCCGGGCAGCTGCAGGCGCCTGCACTGGGAATGAAAGTAAAAGCATACGATGAAAACGGGAAACCGGTTTATGACAAACAGGGAGAGCTTGTCTGCGAAGCGCCGGCCCCTTCCATGCCTCTCTATTTCTGGAACGACCCGGAACA
>Ga0247841_10005216_pt1 | contig 21325 bp, 18 predicted proteins | sample LaCruzMarch2015__2_FD_192410 | JGI IMG/M metagenome (GOLD analysis project Ga0247841, IMG submission 192410) | Freshwater microbial communities from meromictic Lake La Cruz, Castile-La Mancha, Spain - LaCruzMarch2015_18m | ecosystem: Environmental > Aquatic > Freshwater > Lake | place: Spain... | reverse complement strand
AGGCATGGCCCTTTGTAAAAGGGATCTTTCAAAGCATATCTGCTAAAGCCAAAGAAGACGGTCTTCCTTGCTGTGAGTGGATCGGAGAGGGTGGAGCTGGACATTATGTGAAAATGGTGCACAACGGAATCGAATATGGTGATATGCAGCTCATCTGCGAGGCCTATCAGCTTTTAAGAGATGTTCTAGGTCTGTCTGTAGATGAGATCAAAACGATCTTCACAGAGTGGAATAAAGGCTCTCTTAGCAGCTACCTGATTGAAATCACAGGCGGTGTTCTTGCTCATAAAGATACTGACGGTAAACCTCTCGTTGATAAAATTTTAGATGTAGCAGGACAGAAAGGAACAGGGAAATGGACAGGAATTAGCGCGCTAGATCTCGGCCAGCCGGTAACACTCATTGGCGAGGCGGTATTCGCAAGATGCCTTTCTTCCTTAAAAGACCAAAGGATCAATGCGTCTAAATTATTCCCTCATAATAAGATAGCCTTCACAGGGGATAAGAAACAGTTCATTGAAGATGTAAGACAAGCTCTTTATGCTTCAAAGATCATCAGCTATGCGCAAGGCTTCATGCTTATGAAAGCTGCAGCTGACGATCTAAAATGGCATTTAAACTATGGATCTATAGCCCTCATCTGGCGTGAAGGGTGCATCATACGTAGCCGTTTTTTAAATGACATCAAAAAAGCCTACGATAAAAATCCTGCTCTGCAAAATCTACTTTTCGACGATTTCTTCAGAGGAGAGGTCCTCTGTGCAGAAATAGGCTGGAGAAGAGCCGTAGCCAAAGCGATAGAATATGGTGTTCCAGTGCCTTGCTTTAGCACAGCGCTTGCATTCTTCGATGGCTATCGCTCAGAAAATCTTCCTGCGAACCTGCTTCAAGGTCTTAGAGACTTCTTCGGTGCTCATACGTATGAAAGGGTAGACCACCCTCGCGGTAAGTATTTCCATACGAACTGGACGGGAACTGGCGGTAATGCAACAGCCGGATCTTATAGTATCTAAAAAGTAAAGGCGGCTTTTGAAGCCGCCTTCACTGGCTTTTTATGAATTCAAAAGTTCTTTTAAATTTTATTTATTAAATCGAGATTTTTTTTATTCTAAAAATTTGTGATTTATCTCTTGTTAATGCAAAATTCCTTTCATTAAAAAATCGAACCAAGAGAGGTGCATTAATTTAAATGCAAAACTTAAAGAATACGCGAAAAACGAAATATCTAATTAATCTCATGAGGTTGTACATTACTTCCTAAAAAACTAACTCGAGAGAGGTTATTTATGTATCCGATATCATCTGCGGGAGTTTTGCCTCATCGCTTTCAGGTAAGCAGTATGCCAGTCAGCCTAGCTGCTTCTAATTTAAACAACAGAGAACAAAAGGGAAAAAGGCTAGCTTACATAATAGAAAAAACTAGAGATTTATATAATGAAATGTGTCGGCTAGTTTTTTGTGGTTTCTATAATCGAAAAATTAAAAGATCAATCTCTGTCATTATTAAGGAATTAATAGGAAGTCTACCAGAACATAGACACCTGCTAGATCCGCGTATTGATGCAAAGCCTCGAGATTTTGAACATCTAAGACTTTCTTTAGTTGCAGTATCGGAATGTGCGGCAGAAAAATTATTAATAATCAAAAGCAAGCACCTTCTTGCTGGGTATCTTAGCACAAGTCGAACGTTTTACAACCTTCAGTCGTTAATTCCTTATATTCAGGACTATGCTCGTTGAAGTTATATAATACTGCTATTGGAGTAAAATTTCCAAGATATGATCTTTGATTGTGGAAAATGGTTTTATTAAATCTTAACAATTGATAGCCTCTATTAAAATTTTTAGGGGTAAGAAATGACGGTGTCTTTCTATAACGATTCTCTAACTTGTTCTATGAGTTCTTTACCAATTTTGCATTCTCTAGAATGTAGAGCATATTGGAACAACAGAGAAGTAACAATGCTTCCTGGGAGTAGACTAGCCCAAGATAGAGAGGGAAGTGTTTTCCTAGTTCCAGAACCTCCTTTTAAGGTTTTAGGCGAAATTATATCCCCTCTAGTTGTTGCAGTTTATCGGATTTCGTATGTTTTTTCTAAAATCCCATCCTTTGTATCTGAACTGAGTATTATTAAGCAGACCTGTCGTCCAGCGGATGTCAAGAGTGATCCGTTTAACAGATTTAAAATCATATATCATTGTCTTAATCAAGCTGGGCTCGATTATAAATGCGACACATGCGTTAACTTTGTGGCTGAATATTTTGCGAATAACAAATGCGAACGAGTGGATTTAAAAGACGCAATCATGTCTGCTTTGTCTACTCGAACTAAGAATGTCCCTTGGTATCCTGATTTTTCCACGCAGAAGGAGGATTTAGCAGCATTGTTTGAACACCGATTGAGTGAATGCTTATCGCGGACGTGAAGCCTCCCCACGACTGAAGATCCAAGGGGGTGGGCTGGCGTCAATTTAGATAAAAACACCTTTATCAAATCTTGATAAATGAGAGTCTCTACTAATTTTTTAAGGAGTAAGAAATGTCGATGTCTATCGGTAACAGTTCTCTAATGTGTCCTTTGCGTTCCTCAGGACTTTTAGATTCCCTACAATGTGGACCACGTTGGAATGACACGTACGTAAAAGTTCTTCCTGGGAGTAGACTAGCTCAAGATAGCAACGGATGTGTTTCCCTAATTGCAAAAAAACCCTTTGAGGTAGTAGGCGAGCGTTTTATGGGCCCTCTAGTAGATAGAATAACTAATATGACATCTACTTTTTTTTCATATTTTCAATCTTCTCCACCTGGACCATCTTCAGATCCAGTAGAGATGAGACCTCGATCTGAAGCCCCTCTTTCCCAGGAAGAACGTTTATATTCTTGTCTTCAACGGGACCCAGGCACTGCCGATTTATATAATTTTAATAGAGATTTTTCTGTGGATTTTGCTGGTAAAAAACTTGAAGATCCGGATTATAGCTCAGTATTCCAGTCTTTGATTACTCGTCTACAAAAGGAACATTATCTTCCGCCATATTTGTGGATTCATTTGCAAGAAACGTATAAAGAAACATTGGAAAAATGTTTGCGGTCTATACAAAACAGCGGCTCCGTTTCCATAATTGGAAAAACTCCTTTTAAGGTAGTAGGCGAGCGTGTTATGGGCCCACTAGTAAATACAATAACTATTCTGACATCTACTGTTATTTCTACAATCGCCCAGTTGGGATCTCAACTGAATATTCTTACTCAGTCCTGCCGTCCAGGGGATCCAGACACTGATCCGTTTAAGAGATTTAGAACCATATATCTTTGTCTTAATCAAGATGCATCCGCCCATCGCTGCGAAGACTGCGATATCGTTTTATCTGAACATTTTGCGAATAAAGACTGCAAAGGAGTGGATTTAAACGCCGAAATCAAGTCTGTTTTTTCCACTCTAAAGACGGTGCTTTATTATCATGATGATCGTTTCTGGTCGGATATGGCAAAATCGTATCAAGCCCGATTGGTTGAATGCTTATCGCGGACATAAAACAAGCGAAGTGATTACATAGAACAAAATGAGAGCTTAAGGCTCTCATCTACAGAATTTTATATGGAAATCTGTTAGCAGAGCTCTTCAGCTTTAAGAACTTCGATTACCAGCTGAAATTATATGATACTGCCTTGGAAGTAAAACTTTTGAGCTTGAATACAGATTGTAAAAACACTGTTATTAAATGTTGATAAATGAGATTCTCTACTAATTTTTTAAGGAGTAAAATATGGCAGTGTCTTTCCATAACGGTTCTATAACTTGTCCTATGATTTCTGAACCAATTTCGGATTTTCTACAATGTCAAGCTTCTTGGGATAGGAGGGACGTAAAAGTTCTTCCTGGGAGTAAACTAGTCCAAGATAGTAGTGGCTCCGTTTCCATAATTCCAAAAACTCCCTTTGAGGTATTAGGCGAGCGTTTTATCGGCCCTCTAGTAGCTAAAATAACTACTCTGACATCTGGTGTTTTTTCATATTTTCAATCCCCTCCATCTCGACTATCTTCAGATCCAGTAGAGATCAGACCTCGATCTGAAGTCCCCCCTTCCCAGCAACAACGTTTATTTTGTTGTCTTCAAAGTGACCCAGACACTGACGACTTGGATGATATTAATAGAGTTTTTTCTGCGCGTTTTGCTGGTAAAAAACTTGAAGATCGGGAGTATAGCTCAGAATTCATGTCTGTTATTACTTGTCTACAAAAGGAATATGATCTTAATCCATTACACAAGTTCTTCTTGGTAGAAATCTATTCACAAAAATTGCCAAAATGTTTGCTGTCTATACAAAACAATTGAAGTGATAAGTATGAGATGAGAGCTTAAGAGCTCTCATCTTATGCATTTTTGTAGGAAATTTTAAGATTTCTCTTCTGCTTTAAGAACTTCCATGAAAGCAGATTGAGGTATGTTGACCTTGCCGATCTCTTTCATACGCTTCTTACCTTTCTTCTGCTTTTCCCATAGCTTCCTTTTACGGGTGATGTCACCACCATAACATTTCGCTGTTACGTTTTTGGTGATAGCTCGTATCGTCTCTCTTGCGAGGATTTTACCTCCGACAGCTGCTTGGACAGGGACTTTAAACTGCTGCATAGGAATTACTTCTACGAGTTTTTCGCAGATTGCTCTTCCTTTACTTTCTGCTTTGGTTCTATGGACCATGCAGGAGAATGCATCGACTGGTTCATCATTCACACGGATCTCAAGCTTTACGATGTCACTGGATTCATAAGAATCAAATTCATAGTCAAACGAGCCGTACCCTTTCGTAATTGATTTCAATCTGTCATTAAAATTGGTGATGATTTCGTTTAAAGGGAATCTATAGGTTAAAAGGAGTCTCTTACTATCCATTGTTTCTGTTTTAGTAAGATTTCCTCGTTTTTCCATGCCAAGACTCATGATAGCGCCTAAGAATTCAGCGGGGATCATGATATGACATTTGACCCATGGCTCTTCAATGGTATCGATGTGTGTCGGATCGGGGAAGTGAGCTACGTTATCAAGGCTTAGGAGATCTCCATTTCTTAGTAAGAACTTATACACCACACTTGGCGCTGTAGTAATGATATCAAGATCGAACTCTCTTTGTAGCCTCTCAAAAACAATTTCAAGGTGAAGAAGGCCAAGGAATCCGCAGCGGAAGCCAAAACCGAGCGCTAAGCTACTCTCTTGTTCTACCTGAAGAGCTGAGTCATTGAGCTGAAGCTTTACTAAAGCATCGCGTACTGCTTCGAAATCAGAAGAGTCTACTGGATAAATACCTGCAAAGACGACAGGGGAGATCAGTTTAAATCCAGGAAGCGCTTCCTCGACCGGATTGAGTAGTGTAGTGATTGTGTCGCCGACTTTTACATCTGCTGTATTTTTGATGTTTGCAAGAAGATAGCCTACTTCTCCAGGACGTAGAACGTCGACTGGCTTTTCATTAGGGGAGAAGATCCCGACTTCTAATACATCGAAGACTTTCCCTGAGAACATCATTTTGATCTGTGTTTTTTTAGTGATCTCGCCGCTTACGATCCTGACGTAGACCATAACGCCACGATACGCATCATAGTGGGAATCAAATACAAGTGCTCTAAGGAGTGTATCTTCAGGTTCTTTCGGTGAGGGTACTTCAATAAGGATTCTTTCGAGAATTTCTTTAATGCCGATACCTGTTTTTGCAGAGCAGAGGACTGCATTAGATGTATCAAGACCAATCACATCTTCGATTTGTTGTTTGACCCCTTCAATGTCAGCTGATGGGAGGTCTATCTTATTGAGAATAGGAACAATTTCAAGGCCTCTGTCTACAGCTAAGTGAACGTTTGCAAGGCTTTGCGCTTGCACCCCTTGTACAGCATCGACAACAAGAAGGGCTCCTTCACAGGCAGATAATGATCTGGATACTTCATAGGAAAAATCTACGTGACCTGGCGTGTCGATGAAATTGATCTGGTAAGAGGTCCCATCATCTGCAATATAGTACATGGTTACAGGGTGAGCTTTGATCGTAATTCCTCGCTCTCTTTCGAGATCCATCGCATCGAGTACTTGTTCTTGCATGTCACGTGATGCGATCGTTTTAGTGATCTCTAGGAGTCTATCTGCAATAGTTGACTTGCCGTGGTCGATGTGGGCGATGATAGAGAAGTTGCGTATGCGCTTCATGTCGTATTTATGCATAATGTTCCTTACGTAAAGGGAGAACTCTACTGTATTTCTGCAAAGAATTCAAGGTAAGATACAAGTGATTAAATTAATTTTCATATGTTGAGCCTAGTTCATTATTAATGCAATTTCATGTAAACTACCTTCATAATAAAATGAGGCCCGTCATGAGCAGTTCATCTATTCAAAAGCAATCACTTCCTCCTATACCTCCATTTCCTTCGATATCAAGCTTTGAACTTTCTGAGCAAAATGAAAAAATCTTTACACTTGTGGTGGGTAAAATTATTCCTGCAATCGCCCTCGGAGCGTTCATTACTTGTATAGTATTTTCTTTTGTAGCGACCCCTTTATTTGCAATCGGAGCTGTGGCTGCCTTTGTAATTGGGGTACTAGGCATTGCAGCTACTAATAAGGCCGAAGAGGTCCTAGAAATATTTCCAGCATTTTCACCTCCACCGCCTCCACCTTTTGTTACAAACCAGCCTGTAGGGATAAGCAATGGTGGCAATAACTGCTGGGCAAATAGCACTTTGCAAATGGTTCTTAATAATCCTGAATTAGAAGCGAAATTTGCTAGTGACCCGGCTTTTAGAAATATTTTCACTCAGTATAGAGCCGCTCAATCGGCTAGAACGCATGTTTGTCAATCCCTTACCGGTAGAGAGGTTAGATCACGTTTGGTTGAAAGGGGAGTTGAAATAGGAGCTGGGGCTTCTCAAGAAGATGCAGCAATCCCTTTTGAACAAATGCTGGGTACGTCTAATGGAGCCTCCTTTTATAATCTTACGCAAACAAGGGGTGGTAGGGCAAGTCCTTCAGTTCCTGAGCCTATGATCAGTTTAGAATTAGATATGGAATTCGACGACTCATTTGCGCAATTATTTAATGCACATTTCCGTTATCGTCTTGATCGATCTGATTTTATAAGACGGTTTCATACAGCTCCTCAAACTCTTCTCGTCCATTTAAAACGTTTTGCAAGAGACCCTGTATCAGGTGCAGAAGTAAAAAACACCAGAGCTTATGATGTTCCCCTGGAAACCATTTTAACAGCTGATAAATCAGTTGATAATAGGGAAGCAAGGTATGAGTGCAACGGGTTCATTCAGCATCTAGGTTCTACTCTAAATGGTGGACATTATGTAGCCTATATCAAAAGAGAAGGTAAATGGTGGTACTGCAGTGATTCTTATATTCGGGAAGCTGGGCCTGAGGCTGTGGAAGCTGCAAGAAGGAATGCCTATATTTTTTCTTATGCTAAGGTCTAAAGTCCATTCTTAAAAAAATCAAAAAAAAAGCCGCAAGAGCTTCTAGCTCTTGCGGCTTTTTTTGTTATGTACTTAATTATTTTATGGTTTTGTTGATCTGATCATGAGCTGCGTCAAATAAAGATCTTGTAGCGTCTATAAATATAAAGTTTATTGCGAAAAGACCAGGAACAACAAGTAATGCCGAGGGTGGGAATACTATGATAGATGCGGTGGCTAATATTGTTGTAGACAATGCGAAGGTTACGTTCAGTAACGCATGTGGTATAATAGTAGCTATGTGCGCAGCTATATTGAGCCACGACTTCGGTGTAAGAGTCTTTGCTGTATCTGTAGCTGCTTCAACTGTTCTATCTTCCCAGCGACTCTGTGGTATGGTTATTGAAGGGGGCGTCTGTGTGCTTGCCTCTATTCTAGAGCTTGTTGCTACTGCTGCCATTAATAACTCCTAATAGTTATTGATTAGTTTGTTTAATTGGAATCATTTTATCGGTATTAATGTCTAATGTCAGTAATGTAATTGCTTTTACAATATTATTAATGCGTAAAATTTATTTATTATTTTTTAAAAAGAAAACCCCCTCTAACGTTTCCGATTAGAGGGGGTTTTGTATTTTCCTAAAGGAATAATTTGCTAAAAAATTAGCTTGTTACTTCTTGAGGTTTTATAGATTCAGGCCTGGCAGCTGGAGCTTCTGCAGCAGCTTTAGGTTGTTCTTTCTCAGCATTGAGTTCGCTGAATTGCTTACCAAGAGACTTAGAAGCTTTGATCCATGCAAATATGATGAGGAAGAGGATTCCAGCAACGTATGGTGTAATTGCAGCAAGCGATCCGCATGCTACGATTAGACCTTGTTGAACTAGAGATCCGCCAGATTTACCAAGTCTTGCGCCTACTACGTCGATAGCAGCTTTACCCTTAACCTTAGATTCTTGGTCAAGAGGGATGTATGCCATTTCTTTGGTAGGATCGAACAGGGAGTACTTAGAAGACTTACTCATGATGTTCTGTGCTGTACCGAAGATAACAGCGAGCATGAGGGGAGTTGTTCCAAGAATTGCAATGACGGCAGAGAGGGAATCTCTGAAGATAACGAATGCGAAGAATCCAACACCTGTAACTAATAGAACTACTGGTGTGATTAGAGCAGCTTTTGTCCAGCCGAACTTACGGATTACGTTACCGCCCACGAAGAGCATCATTAGGATTGTTACTGCACCTGTAATCGTAGAGAAGTAACCCATGAAGGCACTGTACTCGTTAGGATTTGGGTACTGAAGCTTAATCTGACCTTTCCAGGTAACTTCAACGAGGTTAATCGCAATACCGTAACCGATTACGAGTATAGCAAGGCAACCGATGTATTTTGAGCGTGCAAGGTAGCCAAAGCTTTCTTTGAGAGACATTTTTGGTTTGTCTTTCTTAGCAGTTTTAACTTCTTTAGCTTCATAGAAGCGTGCGTCTGAAAGCACGTTTTTATTGATCCACCAGTAGATACCCATGATAATGAGACCTGATACAACGACCATGCTCAGCATGTAGTTTAAAGAAACTCCCCATGCATCAGCGCCAGCTGGAAGCTTGCTTCTGATGTCAGAGAAGTAGATGATCGCAGGACCAGAGAAAAGCATCGCTACGTTAGCGCCAAGGCCAAACATTGCATAGAATCTTTTGGATTCAGATACACGTGTGATGTCGTTAGCAAATCCCCAGAAAAGAAGGGAGATTGCAACGCTTCCCCAAAGCTCAGACATGATGTAAAAAAGAGCATAAGTCCAGTTGCGGAAAAGAGCAACAAGACCGCTAAGTCCTTTTGGAAGGAACGCTTGGAGAGAGTCTGCAGCCACTGTTGGGTGGAGCACATCTCGGTTTGGATACATTACGAGTGCAAAGATTGCAAAGAATGCAATGAATGCTGCGATTGTTACGTAGAACAATTTTGTCTTACTTAGAACGTTACTAAGTTTTGCATACCCAATCATAAATAAGATCGCAAAAGGAAGAACACCCCATACTTTTAGGAACGGGATCGCTTCAGCGCCAGAACCTGGTGCAGTAACGATTAGTGCGTCTTTTGTATCCCTAAGGATTGTGTAGTTAAAGTTAATAAAGAAAAATAAGAAGAACATCGGTAGGAGCTTTTTTAGCTCAAAGTTATGGACTGGCCAAAAAAACGACCGCCATCTGCCGAATTCGGCTACTTTTGTGGGTTGTGACATGTTTAACATCCTATGACAAGTTACAATAAACAGTGCGACAGCGTTAGTGCTGGCGCGATTTTTATGAAAAATCTGATTGGCCGAGATACTCTATTGCCAAAACACTAACATTGTAATTGATTTTTGTTTAAATTCAAGCTGAAAGTGCTCTTGAAAAAATGATTATTTCGAATTAAGTTTGGGGTGATCTATTTAATATTTTACGACTAGTTTAAAATGCGAATTAAGGTGATATTTTGTTTAATATATTAAATAATTTGATGTGATTTTTGTTTTAATATTTATTTGAAAGATTCTTGCAAAAGAAAAGGCCGCTTCGAATATTGCAAATTCAAAAGCGGCCTAAAAACAAAATCAGCTAAAACCCTTCATTATGAACGAAATAAAGCTGATTGTTGGATGTGTTCCATTTGCATTTGGAGCGCATGGGAAGCTTCTACGTAAGCATTCCACATTTCTTGCTCAACTTTTCCATGACGGATAGAAGCTATAAGCTCTCTTTTGCAAGTTGCGAGTGATTTTTTAGGTGCTAGAATGGAAATCATTTCTTTATCACCAGCGAGGCGGGCGATATTTAACATTCTTTCGAGTTGCATGCGTGAGAATGTATACTGATCTCTTTTCTTTCTAGATCCTCTAGCAGCTCTTTGCTTTGGATTAACGACTGAAGGCTTGTCGGAATTGATAATGAATTTTTCAATAAGTGTGCTAAGCTCAGCAGGTTGACGGTTTTTCATTTTTTTTAGAGTGAAATGGTGCATATAACCGCCCGATGTCATCGGAATGTATTTGCATAGGTCATTTTCTTTTCTGCCATTTACTTTTTTAATGGCTTTGTTTATGACGTCTTCGATTTCTCTATAATTTTTTGTTTTTGTTTCGACCATTTCATTACGGTTAGGATTCATTGGATTTTCCTTTGTTTCTAAAAATTGTCTTTAAGTCGCAAATAAGTAACTATAATTATTTCTTTAATCGATTTCAAGTAAAATCATGTAAATCGAAATCAATAATCTGTTAGGTCCACAGAGTATTATTAATCAACACTCTGAAAAACATTGAGCCCAGGTTTAACAGATAAGCTATTTATTTACAAAAATGAATTTTTTCAAATTACAGTATCTAACTGAGACTTGAGGGCGAACTCATTATTTTTCATTCAATTTCGCAAGTTTATTATGACTAGATATTTTCTGCAACAAATTAGTGGTTTTAGCTCGATATAAAGTTCAATAAGAGAGAATTCATCTATGAGAAGAGAATTACTTTTGATATGAAATTTAAAAACAGATAGAATTAAACCGAAAATATCAGATTTAATAGGTGTCTTGTGAGTAATTGGCTAGAAGAAAAAGAATTCACATCTCAATTAAAAAATATTCGTTACGTTGTGGCGGTGGCTGCGGGTAAGGGAGGTGTGGGGAAATCAACCATGTCTGTTAATTTAGCTCTGGCTTTAAAGAAAAAAGGTTATAGCGTTGGTGTTCTAGATGCTGATATATATGGGCCTTCTCTATCTAAAATGCTTCCAGCTGAAAATCCCATAAGTTCTTCTGAAAAAAATCCTGAGATGTTGATGCCCTTCGTTAGTAAAGGGATTAAGACAATGTCTCTTAGTTATTTAAGATCTCACCAAGACCCAATGGCAGTAAGAGCTCCTATTGCTAATAACGTAATTTTACAATTTCTTTTTCAAGTGGAATGGGGTGAGCTGGACTATCTCATCATCGACATGCCACCGGGTACTGGAGACATCCAGCTTACAATCATGCAAAAGGTTGTCCTTTCAGGGGCAGTTATTGTGACTACGCCACAGGCGGTAGCTGTTGCTGATGTGAGAAAGGCAGTTCAAATGTTCAATCAAATGAATGTCCCTCTTCTGGGTGTGGTAGAAAATATGAGTCATTTCATTGAACCCATCTCAAAAATTACCTATTATCCGTTAGGTAAAGGCGGGGGAGAAAAACTCGCAAGTGAATTCGGGCTCCCATTCCTCGGCGAGATCCCTCTTGATTCTCAAATATCGCAAAGCTCAGATGATGGAACTTCAATTTTTGAAGGGCCTATTCTTAGCCCTGTAGCTATGAGCTACGAAAAAATCTCTGGACATTTGGTAGATCATTTATATGCTCTTGAGTCTTTAGAAGGTGAGTGCATTAAAGACTTTGAATTGATCTGGGAATGTAAAGAGTATGCTTATTAAAAGGGATTTTATAAAAAAAATTTATCAGAAGGATAACTCTGTATTTACTATAGAGTGGATCGATGGTAAAATCTCTGACTTTCGTTTATGCGAAGTCCAGAAGAATTGTAGTTGTGCAAGATGTGTAGATGAGAAGACCGGGCAAAGACTTGTTGATGTTTCTCTGATTGCTCCGGATTTGTCAGCTAAAAGGATCTACAACGTCGGTAGATATGCGCTCAAGATAGAGTTTACTTCAGGGTGCTCCAGGGGGATCTATCCTTATAGCTGGCTTAAAAGCCTGTCATCAAAATAGGAATTGTATGTTCTCTTTTATAAAGAAAGTCTCACTCGTTTTAGCTCTGTCTAGTATGTTTTCTTGCAGTTCTAAAGCGCCAACTAGTTCGCGCGGTTGGTTTGAAGAGAATCAAAAAGTGAAAGTTCTCTCAAGCATTGCTATGATCGATGACTTAGTTGGAAGAGTTGGCGGCGATAGAATCGACCATACCTCTCTTATTTCTGGAGAAATTGATCCACATAGTTATGAGCTTGTAAAAGGGGATGACGAAAAAATCGCTCACGCAGACATTTTATTTTATAACGGACTCAATCTCGAGCATGGAGCAAGTTTGTGCTATAAAATGCAAAAACACCCCTGTGCTATAGCTGTAGCTGATGCTGTACGTCTTAAGCATCCAGAATTAATTCTTATGATCGGGGAAACAGTGGATCCTCACTTATGGATGGATATTTTAGCATGGAGCTATACGATTGATCCGATTGTGGATGCATTAGTCAGAGCGGATCCAGAAGGAGCGTCATACTATATCGCTAATGCGGAAGATCTTCGCAGAGAAATGCTATCAGTACATCAAAAGGTGTATACTCTTCTTCAGAATGTGCCAGAAGAAAAGCGATTTCTTGTGACAAGTCATGATGCTTTTGGATATTTTACTAAGAGTTATTTAGCAACTCCTGAAGAAGTATCTAGCGGAGAGTGGAAAAAACGTTTTGCAGCCCCTGAAGGGCTTGCTCCAGATGGTCAGCTCAGTTCAAGAGACATTCAGTCGATTATGGACCATCTTTTAGCTCATGATATAGACGTAGTGTTCCCAGAGTCAAATGTCAGCCAAGACTCTTTGAAAAAAATCATCTCTGCTAGCCGTGAAAAGAAACATGAAGTAAGATTTTCTAAGAAAGTTCTTTATGGAGATGCGATGGGCTCGTATGATGATCCTGTTTCTTCTTATTTAGAAATGATCGAAAAAAATGCTGAAAGTCTTGTGAATGAATGGCAAAAGTAAAAAAATATGAGTGACACTCCTGCTCTTTTAGTCAAACAACTTACTGTAAACTACGATAAAGTCCCGGTTCTCTGGGACATACATTTTTCTATTCCAGCGGGTAATACTGTGGGAGTTATCGGCCCTAATGGCGCCGGCAAAAGCACCCTTCTTAAAGCTATATTGCAAATGATAGATCCTCTTTCGGGTAAGGTGGAATTTTTCGGACTTCCATTTAAAAAAGCCAGAGCTCGTATTGCCTATGTCCCTCAACGCTCTTCTGTAGATTGGGATTTTCCGATCACTACACTTGAAGTTGTCATGATGGGTTTATATGGTAGATTGGGACTATTTGCTTGGTGCGGATCCAAAGAGAAGAAAGAAGCTCTTAATGCCCTAGATATGGTGGGTATGAGCTCATTTGCAGATAGACAGATCAGTCAGCTTTCAGGTGGTCAGCAACAAAGGGTCTTCATAGCAAGAGCTCTGTTGCAAGATGCTGATCTATATTTTATGGATGAGCCATTTGCGGGTGTCGATATGGCAACAGAGCAGTCTATCATGCAGCTTTTAAGAGATCTAAAAGCCAAGGGTAAGACCCTTTTCATTGTGCATCACGATCTGAATACAGTTGAGGCTTATTTCGATTGGGTGATTATGCTCAATACATCACTTGTTGCTTGCGGGCCTGTAAAAGAGGTGTGGACTGAGTTAGCGCTCAGTGAGACCTATGGCAGGGGAAGTTTTGTGCTCGACGAAGCTGTTAAACTATCTTTGCGTAGAACTTCAGGGTTTAAGTAAACCTTATGAGTTATTCTCTACTTGATTTTTTTACAGATCCTGTTTTGCGCGCTCCGACACTCGGCAGCATTTTCATGTGCATTTCTTCTTCTCTTGTAGGAGTGATCGTTGTAATTAGAAAAAGATCTCTTTTAGGAGAAGCTCTTTCTCATGCTTCTTATCCAGGAATCGCGCTTGGAGTTACTCTTCTTGCAGCTTTTTTTACTCCTTCAAGCGATGGCTTTGCCCTCGCTGTGCTTGGCTGCGCTTTTATTTCATCTCTTTTAGGGATGTTACTTATTGATCTTCTGCAGAAACGTTTTCGAGTCAAAGACGATGCGGCTCTTTGTTTTGTTCTTTCTTCTTTTTTTGGACTAGGGGTGCTTATAGCTAGCCGCATTCAAACAACGCATGCTCTTTGGTACAAACAAGTACAAGCTTTTCTTTACGGTCAAACAGCTACCATGAGAGATATCCATATTCTCATCTATGCAGCGCTTCTAGTTTTTACCTGTGTAACTCTTGGCTTGTTGTATAGAGAGATACAAATCCTTACCTTCGATAGATCTTTTGGACAAAGTATTGGCATTAACTCGAAATTTGTAGAAACAGCAGTACTTTTACTTACGGTGCTGGCGATTGTCATCGGGATAAGAAGCGTAGGGGTTGTTATGATGGCTGGGATGTTAATTGCTCCTGCTCTTGCCTCTCGCCAGCTGACACATACTCTTAAACACATGTTTATAGTTTCAGGGGTGATAGGAGCGATTAGCGGTTTCTGTGGAAATTATTTTTCTGTAATGATCCCGTTTTATCTCAAAGCTGAAAAGCTATCTCTTCCAACGGGCCCTATGATTCTGCTTACAGCCTCTTTTCTCTGCCTGTTAGCTCTGCTTTTTGCACCTCAAAGAGGCCTTATCACCAGGATGCTAAGAGTTCTTAAATTCAAACGAAATTGTCAGCTAGAAAACATATTAAAAGCTCTTTGGAAAGAAGAAAAAAAAGAGGGGGTTCTTCTTCAGGAAGTGGCTTCTTCTCAAAATCTGTCTTCTTTTAAGACTTGGCTTAGAATGAGAAAACTTCTTTCTAAAGGATGGCTTTCTATAGAAAATCATAGATTTATTCTATCTGATAAGGGAGAGAAAAAAGCGCGTGAAGTTGTCCGTCTTCATAGACTATGGGAGCTTTACCTGGTGCATCTAGGTCACTGTAAAGATAAGGTTCATGCAAGTGCTGAAGAAATGGAGCATGTCCTGACACCAGAACTTGAGAAACAATTGACTGATTTTTTACGGAACCCCATGCACGATCCTCATGATCAGCCGATTCCACATAAGGAGGGCAAGGAATGATTGCAACACTTGCAGCAAGTCCTTATCGAGATGTAGATTTTTTCAGTTTTTTTGGAGTGATGTTTCAAAGGCTTTTTCAAGCAATTCAAGGCAATTTGCCTTTAAAAGATTTGGCATCTGATGAAATCCAGATGCTTGTGTTAATAGGCCTTTGTTTTTCTTCCGCCCTTATCGGTGCTTTCCTTGTGCTTAAAAAAATGACCATGATGGCCAATGCTCTGTGTCATACAATACTTTTGGGAATTGTTCTTGCCTTTTTGCTTTTAAAGCCACTTTTTCTGGAAGAGGGGCTTTCTAACTCATTCTTATCTCTTAAGATCCTCATAGTAGCGTCTTTTCTTTCAGGTCTTTTAACAACGCTACTCACTCAGCTTCTTGTACATGTTGCCAAAGTACAAGAAGATGCAAGCATTGGTCTTGTGTTTACTTCCCTTTTTGCCTTAGGCGTTGTCCTAGTTACCCTTTACACCAAAAATGTCCATATTGGTACGGAAGCGATCATGGGCAATATCGATGCCTTAGATAAAGATGACCTCTCTTTGGTTGGAGCTGTGGCTCTTATGAATTTGGTCGCTTTTTTCTTTTTCTTTAGGGGATTTACTACTTCAACCTTTGATCCTCTTTTTGCAGGATCTATAGGTCTGCCTGTTTCTTTTTTAAACTATTTTATCATGGTACTCACGGCCGCTACCTGCATTGCAGCTTTTAGGGCAGTGGGTGTTCTACTCGTGCTTACATTCTTTGTAGGCCCCCCTTTAATGGCACGCCTTCTTACAGATAAACTCCGCACGATGATCCTCTTAAGCTTCGTATTACCAGCTATTGGGTCTATTTTTTCTGTGGCGCTCTCACGCCACATCCTTGTCGTATACCAAACGCCCGTTTCAACATCGGGGCTTGTGGTATGCGTATTTGCTCTTATGTATCTACTGCTGCTACTTTTTGCTCCTAAAAAAGGGGTAATTACCCAGATTCTCAAGAAAAAAGCAGTCTTTCAGCAGGGGAATTCACGTTGACTTATAGGCTTTTCCGTTGTAACGTTTAGTGTAATTTAAAAAATTATTCTGCACTTTTTGTTTCTGTTAATTTGATTGGAGAAATGGAAAATAAAAAACGAATTGCGATTTTAGGAAGTACTGGTTCGATCGGGAGAAGCTCGCTCGATGTAGTTCGTAATCTAAAAGATCAGCTATCTGTCACGGTTTTAGCTGCAGGTTCGAATATCGATTTGCTTGAGCAGCAAGCCAAAGAATTCTTTCCTAAACTTATCGCAGTCTATGATGAAAAAAAAGCTCTCGAGCTCCAAAGACGTCTTCCTTCAATTAAAGTCGTTGGGGGAATGCAGGGTCTTATAGAGGCGGCATCTCATACTGAAGTAGATACTGTGCTTGCTGCAATTACTGGAGCGATTGGGATTAGACCGACTGTTGCTGCAATCAAATCAGGCAAGACGATCGCTTTAGCCAACAAGGAAGTTCTTGTTGCAGCAGGGCAGTATGTGATGGCTCTTGCAAAAGAACATAATGTCAAAATCCTTCCTGTTGATAGCGAACATAGCGCTCTATTTCAATGCCTACAAGCAAGTGAAAAAAAGGAAGTGGGAAGGCTTATTATTACAGCTTCCGGAGGGCCTTTTTATAAGCTATCTGCCAGTGACATGGAAAACATTAAAGTAGAAGATGCTTTAAAACATCCGACTTGGTCTATGGGAAGTAAAATCACTATAGATAGCTCTACATTAATGAATAAGGGCCTTGAGGTAATCGAAGCCTGTTATCTTTTTGGTATACCTGTAGAGCAAATAGAGGTAGTCATCCATCCACAAAGCGTGATCCATAGCATGGTAGAATTTGTGGACGGCTCCATGATGGCCCAAATGTCGCAGCCTACTATGGTTGTCCCAATTCAATATGCGCTTACATTTCCTTCAAGATATAGAGGACTAATTCCCCCTTTTGACTTCAGAAAATATCCATCTCTTGAATTTATTGTTCCAGAAGAGAGAAAATTCGTATGTTTAGAGCTTGCCTTTGAGGCGCTAAGACTTGGAGGGAGCATGCCCTGCTATCTTAACGCCGCTAATGAAGTGTTAGTACAAAGATTTTTAGATAAGAAAATCAGCTGGCTAGACATTTCTCGTAAGCTTGAAAAATTATGTCTCTCACACAAAGTAGAAAAGCAAATGGACCTTGAAAAGGTCTTTGCCATCGACGCTAGTGCAAGAGAGCAGGCTCAATTTATTTAAAATAACGTAAGGCTTCTAGATTATGATCTATAGTATTGTTTATATGCTTCTTGCAGCTTTTGCACTTGGATTCCTAATATTCATCCACGAGCTCGGCCACTATTTTATCGCTCGTAGAGAGGGAATGGTCGTCGAGGTGTTTGCTATTGGATTTGGCAAGCCTATCTTTTCTTGGGAAAGAAACGGTGTGAAGTGGCAGGTATGCTGGCTTCCGTTCGGTGGCTATGTAAAAATTGCTGGAATGGAGAAGAAAGGTGACTTAGAGCCTTATCAAATTCAGAATGGATTTTTTGCTAAGTCTCCGGCTGCTCGTATTCGAGTAGCGCTCGCAGGGCCTCTGGTCAACATGTTCTTTGCTCTTTTCCTTTTCACAGTCATTTGGGTTTTCGGTGGAAGAGAAAAGCCTTTTTCTGAATACACTCATTTAATCGGTTGGGTAGATAGATCTTCTCAAATGTATTCAGAAGGGGTAAGACCCGGTGATGAGATCACAAAGATCGATGGAAGACCCTTTACTGGATTTAATGAACTGATTTATTCCGCATTTTTAGATGAGAAAGCCCCGATCATACAAGGGAACACCATCGACTATGCTAATAATAAGAGAAATCCTTTTACTTTTACCCTCGATGCAGGTCAGAGTCTCGAAGGTATGAGTAAAGCTAGAGCGACCATTGGACTGCTCAGCCCTGCAAGCTTCCTTATCTATGACAGTCTTCAGGGAACGAACCCTATAGAGGGATCTCCGATGCGCCTAAGTGGCATAAAGGCAAATGATAGGATCATTTGGGTAGATGGCGAGCTCATTTTCTCTCAAAGACAACTTATCAATGTGATCAACGAGCCTAAAGTTCTTCTTACAGTACAAAGAGGCTCTCAGACGCTCCTCACAAGAATACCTAGAATTCCTGTTAGTGATCTAAGACTCTCTGATGCAGAAAAAACGGAAATTGAAGACTGGCTATTTGAAGCTAAAGTTCAACCGGAAGAATCTTATTTCATCCCATACAATTTGACTCCTGATTGCACAGTGCAAGCCGCTCTTACGTATATTGATGATAGCTCGCATGAAACAGTTCATCAAACAAGCCCTAGAACACAGTTTGATACACTTCTGATGTTTGGCGACAAGATTATTGCCGTAGATGGACAGCCTGTGTCTAACGCTTACGGGCTTGTATCCAGATTACAAACTAGACAAGTGCAAATGATTGTCCAAAGAGGGGGTAGTTATCCTCCTATTACTTGGAAACTAGCTGATGAGACATTCCTCCAAGGAGTTGATTTCAAAAAGCTGGATAGCCTTGCTGCGACAATTGGAACTCTTCAAAGAGGTAGCTGCCTAGATAATCTGTGTCTACTCTCTTCCATACAGCCTAAAACTCTTTCTGAATACCCTCTTCCAGAGACAAAAAGAGCTCAGCTAGCACAAGAATTTGCAGCGCAGAAAAAACAGATAGAGTCTTTAAAAGATCCTCAACAAAAAGAAGAGGCGATGCGCCTTTTAGAAGAGAATCAAAAGAAACTTGTTTTAGGAGTGCAGCTCCATGATAGACCTGTGATTTATAACCCTTCACCGGTCCGTCTTTTCTTCAGTGCATTTGATGAGACCTGGCGTACGGTCAAAGCGCTCTTTACAGGCTATTTGAGTCCTAAATATATGTCGGGTCCTGTAGGGATTGTACAAGCGATCCATCAAGGTTGGTCGACAGGCTTTAATGAAGCGATGTTTTGGATTGCTACCATCAGCTTAAACCTCGGTATATTGAACCTGATGCCTCTTCCTGTGTTAGATGGCGGTCATATCTGTCTGTCTCTATGGGAGTCGGTAACAAAGAAAAGAATCAAAGCAAAGACTATGGAAAGGCTTATTATCCCTTTCATTGTCCTTCTTTTGCTCTTCTTTTTATACGCAACATACAATGACATCTTGCGTATCATTTCTAGGTTTTTCTAAAAATAAAGGCGCTCCTGAAAAGGAGCGCTTTTTGTTTCTACTCGATAGTTCTTTTAAATTCCGATGAGCACAGGAAGTTTCAGAGATAATGTAAGATTTTGTGGAGTCTTAAGCTGAAAAAACTCTAACCTTCTTTAAGGGATAGTTCTCGCTCGCTCTAGAGGAGCACTCCATCCTTCGTGTCTTTGTATTAAAAGACATTCTAAAGCTAGAATCCTCTGACAATCTTCCTCATAATACCGATCCCCGAATTCCGCCTTCAAAACTGTCTGTACAATTGTATTAAGATCATAGTAAAGTTTGTAATCGGGTTCAGAGTTCTTTTTTCCTGTTGGGAAAGATCGAATGGGTGAGTGTTTGTCAGTAAAATCAAATCCAAAATATCTTAATTCGTAAGAGGGGACTGCTCCTTCACCTGGCTTTTCAATCACAGCAAGATTTAATGGATCGCCACGAAAAGGAATATTATACAAGCAGCCTCCGAACATGTATATGCCGATACCTCAACAGGTAAGATCTCTGCGAACACTGCTAGAGTCAGAAAACCTAGCGTTAAGTTTGATGAGTAGTCAATTTTAAGGTGTTTTTTGTATTGTTAGTTTTAGATTGATTGTTTCTTGTTTCTGTATTTATTTGAGATCAAACAAAAGATGTGGCTATAAGATAAATAAAGGAAGGTTTTCTTTGGAAACTTGGCCGTCTACCTTTATTTATACAAAGCATTCTTTTTCATCAGAGCTCCATCCGGAGCTGCTTCGTGCTTTCCTCTCAACGGATAAAGTCGATATATGTCCACTTATCGAAGAAGGGAGAGTACAGCCTTCCCTTTTCATCAAGGTTCTTCCAAAGACCCATCCATTAGCGGGGCAAAGAGGTCTTTTTACTACAGAAAAAATCGCAAAAGATACTCTTCTTGGTGAATACGTAGGAGATAACCGGCTGCTTGATGTAGCTTTTGCTCCTCCTAGTAATATCTCAGATTATTGCTGGGTAATCAAAATGAATCAATTTTATCTCATCATAGAGCCACAGTTATATGCAAATGAACTAGCCTTTGTTAATGACTACCGCAATATCAAAGAAGCACCCAATGTAGATGGAAGACTCATCGCTCATCGAGGACGACTTCATTTTTGCTATGTGGCCATTAGAGACATTGTTCCTGGCGAAGAGATGCTCGTTGATTATGGAGTGGATTATTGGAAAGCGCGCTCATAGAGGGGTCAAAAAAATGAGGGAGTAGATGCTATCCTTCGGACAGCCCTACTCCCTCAAGAAAGGGGGAAAGAAAGGTAGCTGTTAGGAGCTACCTTTCTGCATTACTTGGGGTTTCCTTCATCATCGAGGATTTCTACTTCAGCTTCTTCGATATCAGGCTTTGTAGAGCTAGATGGCCCTGTTGGACCCGCTTGTGGGCCTGGTTGTGAACCTGCTTGTGGGCCTGCTCCCTGAGATGCTGACTGCATGGCCTCTCCAATCTTCTGCATGTGAGTATTGAGCTCATCTTTAGCTGCATTGATCTTAGAAAGGTTATCGCCTTTAAGCGCTTCTTTCAGTGCGTCTATCTTTCCTTGAATATCGCTCACGACATTTGCTGGAAGTTTGTCTTTATATTCAGTTAAAGATTTTTCTGCTCTGAATGCAAGGGAATCGGCTTCATTACGAGACTCTACTTCCTCTTTGCGAATTTTATCTTCTTCTGCATGCTCTTCAGCGTCTTTGAGCATACGTTTGATTTCGTTTTCATCAAGACCCGATTTAGCTTCGATTTTGATTTTCTGTTCTTTACCAGATTGGATGTCTTTGGCAGATACATGTAAGATACCATCGGCATCGAT
>Ga0247841_10005215_pt1 | contig 21326 bp, 26 predicted proteins | sample LaCruzMarch2015__2_FD_192410 | JGI IMG/M metagenome (GOLD analysis project Ga0247841, IMG submission 192410) | Freshwater microbial communities from meromictic Lake La Cruz, Castile-La Mancha, Spain - LaCruzMarch2015_18m | ecosystem: Environmental > Aquatic > Freshwater > Lake | place: Spain... | reverse complement strand
CGCAGAAGCTGAAAAAGCTCTTTTAACTCAAAAAAAACAAATTCTACATGAACTTAGTGAATTATCGCGCAAAGACACTCATGAGGCAGATAATATGACCTCGAAATTTCCTGAGTATGGCGACAAGCCCGACGAAAATGCTCAAGAAATTAATGATTATTCAACTAACGTTGTGACTGAAAAAGTTCTCGAAAAGAGTTTGGAGGATATTAATAAATCTTTGGACAGAATCAAGAAAGGAACGTACGGAGTATGTAAATATTGTGGTAATCCGATAGCGGAAAAAAGGTTGCTGGCACGTCCCACGGCGAGTTCGTGTGTTACTTGCAAAACTGAATTACAAGAAAATGAATAAATTTATTTCCAAAACTTATTGCAAAAATATAGCTATTATTTTATTAATAGCTATATTTTTTATAGTCGACCGCTACTTAAAAATATTTGCCCTAAACCATTCGCTTGATAAACCGATAAAATTAATTGGTAATTTTTTTTCTTTCACCTTTGCCCCTAATTACTATATGGCCTTTTCCCTTCCTGTCGGCGGTTGGGCTCTCAATGCCGCCATACTAATTGCTCTCGGGATTTTGATATATTATTTGATGGTTTTGAAAAATAAAAATAACAATAAATTGGAAGTTTATTTAGTATTTTTTATTTTAGCCGGCGCTCTTAGTAATATTATTGATCGTCTTGTCTGCGGTTATGTGATTGATTATCTACATTTACAATATTTTACCGTTTTTAATTTAGCCGATATAATGATAAGTATGGGCGCTCTAATATTAATTCTATTTAATCTCAATAAAAAATATGATTAGCCACGACAGAATCGAAAATTCTCAAAAAGTAAAGGAGACGGGAACATTACTTGAATATGAATTTTTTGGTCAAATTAGTAAGCTCACTAATGCTAAATGCATGGCCTCTGTGCTTCTAGAAAGATTTCCTAATTTATCAGAAAAGGAGCGAACAGAAACGTATATGGTAGCGAAAGATAAATTTGGCAATAAATTTGACGCTAAAGATGCTAAAGAAAATTATATATCTCGAAAAAGAGCGATACAGATAGTTGAGCTATGCCAGTTCGGTTCTCCCGAAAAACCTAGTAAATACTTCGCGAATGATTTATACAACGCAATCTGGAAAAAATTAAATTTAACGGATGGTAGTAAATTAAAATTTTTTACGGCCGTGGGCTCTTCCCTCGATTATCTTCACGACATTGATTCATATTTTAAATTATACGGTCCAGACGGGAAAGAAGTAGCTATAGCTACTATTAATATAAGCAAAATTGATGAACGCCAAGAAAGTGATAAAAAGGCGGAAGTTTTAATGTATGTTGACGCTGAAAAAAAGGATCTTTATGATCCTAGTTCTGAGAATTTCGATAAGGTTGCCTTTGCTGAAATTATAGAAGAATATTCATCCCTTATTTCTGATCTTTTGGAAGCAAAAATGCAAAGCGCTCAGAACTAGCCAGAATATATTATTTCAAAACTATTTCTCTTTCTTTTTCAGATATTGCTTTTATTTTAATTACGAGTGTTTTCCTAGGTAAAATATTTTTTACCTTTTCCGCCCATTCAATCGCAGTAATTGTTTTTTTATCTTGGAAATATTCTTCTACGCCCAAACTAATAAGATCTTTCCCTAATGACAGACGGTAGGCGTCAATATGACAAAACTGCTTTATCTTAATATTTTGGGAAATTTTATATAACTTCAATATATTAAATGTCGGACTATTTACTCTAGCCTTAACTCCTAAGCCCTCAGCTAAGCCCTGCAAAAATTTAGTTTTGCCGGCGCCTAAATCACCGCTTAAAGCTAAAACATCCCCTCCCTTTAATTTTTTAGCTAATTTTAGTCCTAAATTAAATGTCTCCTTTTCTGACTTTGTAATATATTTATTCATATTTATAGTTTATCTAATAACACTAAAAAAATAAAGTTAAACTCTTGACGCCAATTTTAAATGGGATAATATACTTACTCATAAGCAATTTGTTCATTTCAAAAAAAATATAGAAACCGGAGGTATATCATGAAAACAAAGGCAATTTTTTTATCACTTATTTTTTTATTATTGCTTGGGCCATCTCTTAAATCCCAGGACCGTCTCGACTCTCTTCTAACCGATAACATATCGGACCTAAACGATGTTAATCTCTATGATCTATTCTATGAATTTAAAGGCACACTAAAAAAAGCCTGTGCGCAAACACCAACTAGTAATTATTTCCAAGTTATTAAACAGGGAAAAGGACTCTGCTTAATTAGCCAGCCTCGTACCGGCCTCCAAGTATTTATTGATAATTATCTTTTTACTAGAAAAGACAATTTTTCAATAACTCTTTTTTATGAAGACAGCAAATATATCTATTTAGTCAACCATGCTGGCGATGGCGCTTATTTCAAAAGTGACTCGGATGGCTATATAGTTCTCAATTCAATATTCATGAGCAATGAACGCTTTCAACCAATGACTAAAAATGAAATACTTTATTTTCATGAAAGAGTACTAAGGGTTCTATATTTAACCAAAGCATTTGTAAAGTAGAAAACAAAACACCTCAAAAAGGTGTTTTTTATTTTAACTGAAAAATATAGTGTTAACTTTACTTTTTTTCCCAAAATCTCTCTATATAAATTTTCTGCCACCAAAATTTACCCAAATAAAGTCCACCGATGCTACCAAATATTATAAGCCCAATCTGCAAAACGGGAGGCAGAGCACAGCTTCCATAAAATCTAGCTATTAAGCCATGATTAAATACCCATTGCAAATATTTTATTTCTATTAAAGCATGTAAATCAAAGCTCAACAAAAGACCTAAAATGACTGATAAAAAAATATAGGCAATTTTCTTTATTTTTGTTGGTTTGCCGACAATGTTTAAAAACATTTTAATTTGAAAGGCAATAAATAAATATTAATCGGACTATTTAAATAAAATTAAAACAATTATAGAGATAATTAATAGATATATATTATAAATATCCGCTTGTTTTTTAATTCCTTTATTTATATATTCGTATACTAATGTCATAATAACATTAATAATAATTATTAAAATAAGTAATCCTATCAATAATACAGCAAGACCGAGGCCGCTCCCCATGCTGCCACTGGAACCAATTAGTCTAGCAACTAGAAACCCGGCAAAGGAAACTAATAAACTTGTTATTAATAGAGTTCGATAAAATTTTATTCTATTTAAATCAAATATATTAAATCTTGATGGGCTTGATGGCGAAGTAACTAATATCTGATCAGTGTTTATTTCCTCTTTTTCGGGATTTGGTCCATATATATTCGCGCCTGTGGTTCCTTTAGAAATAAGTAATATAAAATTGTAAATTGGTAATAGCAAAAATAAATCACTTCTGCCAACATCGTGCATTCTGCGAACGCTCGAGGAAATAATGGGAATAATAGTGACTATTAAAAATAACATATCTATGCCTAACGAACCGATCCATGAGTCCACCCAACGAAGAAGAATAAAAAATATAATACTAAATCTAACAAAATCGCAGTACTCTTTTCTACTGGTACGCCCAGAAAATACCGCATATTTCTTCCAAGCTAATTCATAATGATTCATATTTTTTAAACTATATATATATTTTATCAGATATTAAATATTCTTGATATATACTTTTGATATAATTTATGCAAAACAAAAAACAGACTAACAAGTCTGTTCTCTGCAAGGTGGGCGCACAAGGATTTCCGCCCTCGCCCGCCGTCATAATACGGCGGGCTCACTTGTCCAGGGTTGGCGCCTAATATGCCCCCGGCATATTAGGCGACGCTCGCCCGCTCGGTTCGGCTTCCGCCTCTCCGCCGGCTGGCGGATCGCGTCTCGCTTCCAACCAGTTCGAATCCTTGTGCGCGTTTCAGCTAAATAAAAATATCTCACAAAGTGAGATATTTTTATTTAGTGGGCGCACAAGGATTCGAACCCTGGACCCCTTCGGTGTAAACGAAGTGCTCTAACCAGCTGAGCTATGCGCCCTCAATGAAGTTAAGCGATTATGAAACAATACGCTGGTGGGCGAAAGAGGACTCGAACCTCCACAGCCTTGCGGCCACAAGCCCCTCAAGCTTGCGTGTCTACCAGTTTCACCATCCGCCCAAAACCAGAAAAAGTCGTCTATTTGACGACCTTTTCCTTTAACTTCTTTTTATAACCATCTCGTAAAAAATACAATTTTGCCCGTTTGACTTCCGCAACCTTCTTAATTTCAATCTTAGTAATTGTCGGCAAATTTAAAGGAAATATTTTTTCGACACCGATTCCTTCAGATGTTTTCCGAACTGTAATTGTCGCTCCTTTTTCTTTATTATGCTTACGCGCAATAATCATGCCCTCAAAATATTGAACTCTCTCTTTTTCTTCACCCTTAGAGTTCAGTTCTTTGATTTTTTGGTAGACCCTGATAGTCATGCCTGGCTTTAATTCTAATTTTGTCTCAACCATATGGTTAAAAATTATATAAACGAGATTGGTTAAATCTCGTTTTGAAATACTTATTTAATAAGGCAAATCTTGTCTAATATTATAATTAATTTTTCCTCTTGTCAAGACTTGTTTCGACATAACTAATTACCGCCTTAAAAACCTCTTCCGGCGCTAAATTTGTAGTATCTAGATAAAAATCGTAATTATTCTTCTCATAAACCTCAATATTATAATATTTTCTATATCTAATTTTATCGCTTTCTAACCTATTAATATTACTCCGCATTACATCTTGCCAATTATTAAGATTTATGTCCTCATTACGTTCATTTTTTCTTTGCAAATTAGCAAAAATTCGTTTTGCTCCCTCCTCCAAATTAACGTCTAAATAAATCTTTAAAGAATGGGGAATAAAATACCAAGAAGTTCGGCCTTCAATCACAAAATTATCTCGGCTTTTGCCTAAATCTCTTTGATATAAATCAACTTCTTGGTCGGTTACAGAATCAGTTTCTCCTAATTTATTATATTCAGCCAACGTCATGCCCTTTTCTTTTGCCTTTTCTCTTCTTAGACCTCCGATATAATAACGCGGCCAATTTAATTTATCAGCCAACATTTGAGCAATTGTACTTTTGCCTGACCCAGGCGCCCCGCTTAAAGAAATAATCATATTTATTTGTCTTTTTAACACATATCCTTTATTATAGTATTATATAGGAAATTATTTAAATCAAATAGTAGCGGATTTATGTATTTAGAAAGACTCGAAATTCAAGGCTTCAAATCATTTGCCAATAAAAATAAATTAATCTTCTCGGGTTTAGTCGACGACCAAAAAAGAGGTTTGACGGCTATTGTCGGACCTAACGGATCAGGCAAATCAAACGTAGCTGATTCAATACGTTGGGCTTTAGGCGAGCAAAGCCTTAAAACTATTCGCGGAAAAAAAAGTGAGGACGTAATTTTCTCTGGTTCTGATAAAAAAGGTCAACTTGGCATGGCCGAAGTTTCTTTGTGCTTAAATAACACCGAAGTTGCTAATAAAAAAACGGCTGGTCCCGAAAAAATCGAGAAAGAGAGTGATCTCGATCAAATTATTTTAAGTTGCCCGGAAATTATTATAACTCGTCGAATTTATCGCAGTGGCGAAAGTGAGTACCTTCTTAATAATAATCGCGTACGCCTATCTGATATTCAAATGCTTTTGGCTAAAGCAAGTTTCGGCCAAAAAACATACAGTGTTATCGGTCAGGGCATGGTAGAGAATTTTCTCAACACATCAGCTGCTGAAAGAAAAGATTTTTTTGATGAAGCAACCGGCGTTAAGCAATTTCAAATAAAGCGGGATAGCGCTTTAAATAAATTAGAAACGAGTTATGAAAATTTACAGCAAGTTGAAATGCTGCTTTCAGAAATCAGACCGCGTTTAAAAAGCCTAACTAGACAAGTCGACAAATTAAAAAGGCGCGACGAAATCTCAAACAACCTTCATGATCTTCAATTTAATTATTACGGTTATCTTTGGCAAGATATTAACAAAAAACTAGATAAAGCTAATAGCTCATTTTTGGAGCTTGAAAAAAACAAAATTGAGCTAGAAAAAAAATCTGAGAAATTAAACGACGAGTTAAACAAAATTAGAAACACTAATAATTATCAGGAAATTAATGAATTACAACCCCGTCTCAAGGAGTTGGAAAGCCAGAAAAACCAACTCCAAAAACAGTTATCTAGGCTGCAGGCCGAACTCGAGATTCAATTAGAATCTCAGGGGCAATTTGACGTTTCCTGGCTAAACAACAAACAGGGCGAATTAAAAACTGATTTAGAGAATCTTTCAATCGAAATAAACGCTCTTTCTAAAAATAATAACTCTCAGGAAGAAAAAATCCTGAGAGAAGAATTATATTCAGTAAACTCAGAAATTGAAAAAACTAACCAAATTAGACAAAAGATTGAAAAATTAGAAGCAGAAAAATCTATTTATTTCAAACAGATTTCTAAGTTAGAGGCGGTTTTAGAAGCTAATCTTGAAGTTCAAGGCCAATTTGACGTTTCCTGGCTAAACAATAAGAATGGAGAATTGGGGAACGAGGTTGGTAATTTAAAAAATGAAATTTCAAATCTAAAAAGTGAAAATAATCGCGAATACGAGACTATACAAGTAAAAAAATTAGGCACAATTCAAGAAAAATTGATTAGTTTAAATATAAATTTAGAAAATCTCAACAAAGAATTAAGAAAAAGTGGAAAAAATGAAGGCCAAAATGACGCGCTTGGCCATCTTATTGATGATTTTATTAAACAATTAGAACTCATCGAGAAAGAAACTGATTTAGCAAAAATAAAGAAATTAATTAATGAGACTAAGAATGATTTTCAAAAAAAGATAAGCAAATTAATTACCGGACTCGATGATGATAAATTAAATCAAATTAAAGAAATTCAAGCTCAAATAATTTCTTTAAATGAAGAAAAACAAATTACTCAGGAAATAATTAGTAGTGAGCGTCTTCGTCTTTCCACGATAAATGAACGTCTTCGCTTGTTAGAAGAAAAAGAAACACAATTAATTCGTGAAATTGCCGATATAAAGATTAAATTAGAAAAGGCCCAGGTAAAGTTTGATGCTAGCCTATTAGAAAAGGAAAAGGCAGAGCTAAGCAAAAAAATAGACGTACTTGATAAAGAACGTCTCTTACTTCAGCCAAGTTCTAATCTTAATGAATGGCTAGAAAAGAGACAAAATATTATTAATAAAATAAACGACTCTCGCCTTAAAGCATCAACCTTAGCAGAACGTATACGCTTATCGCAAAACAAGAAAATTGATATTGAAAAAGAAATTACAGCTATCGAGACTAAATTGGCAAAGAGCCAAAATAAATTTGATGCTAGTGGCATTGAAAAAGAAAAACAGGAAATAAGCGAACATTTAGAGGTTATAAATAAGGAAATAGTTACCCTTGAATCACGCTTAAATGCTTTTAATATTGCTCAAGAGAAAGAAAAGAGCCAAATGTTTGAGTGCCAACGCTCTATCCAGTCTCTCCAGCAAGAATTAAATTTAATTTTAAATGATCTAAACAATCTTAAAATTGAAGCCACGCGTCAAGAGACTAAATTAGAAGATTTAGAAGCAAATATCAGAAACGATGAATTAAATATAATTGATATAAAAAATCATCAAATTACAATTTTAGAAATCGAGGTTGATCGTTGGCAAAAAAATATAAACAGTAATAAGATTCAACTTGAACAAATTGGCGGGATTGACCCGGAAACAGAAAAGGAGTTTGCTGAAACAAAAGAACGCTATGATTTTCTTTCTGCCCAAACTAGTGATCTTCACAAAGCCGTAAAATCTTTAGAAGAAATAATCTATGAATTAGATCTGAATATTAAAGGCCGCTTTGATCAGGAATTTAAAGTTATTTCGGAAAAATTCAATGATTATTTTAAAATCCTCTTTAACGGCGGAACCGCTAAAATTACTAAAGTAATGCTTGAAGATTTAGAAAAAGATGAAAATAAAGCAAACTCTAGCTCAGTGGCCAACGACAGCGAAAATCAAAATAATATTAACACTGGCTTAACGCAGGCTGAAGCAAATATAAAAAACGAAAATGATGAGAAATTAAAAAGAATCAGATTTCTTAAAAAGCACAATGCTGTTGGCTTGGCAGGAATCGAAATCCAAGCAACACCTCCCGGAAAAAAAATTCAGGCTGTTTCCATGCTTTCTGGAGGAGAACGTGCTTTAACTGCTATCGCCTTAATCAGCGCTATTATTAGCGCTAATCCTTCTCCTTTCGTGGTACTGGACGAAGTTGACGCCGCCCTTGACGAGGCTAACTCTGAACGACTGGCAAAAATTCTTGATGATTTATCTAATAAGACACAATTTATTGTTATTACTCATAATCGTGCTTCAATGCGTCGAGCCAGCATTCTTTATGGCGTTACAATGGAATCGGATGGTGTTAGTAAGCTTTTAAGCGTTAAGCTTGATGACTTAAAAAAATAAAAAAAATCTTCAGAAAATTTAAATAATTTTCATCTTCTATCTGATATTATAAAACTATTCTCGAGGGAATAGTTTTTTAGTTAATAAATTTATGTCTACAAAAATAATCTCGGCCGCTTTAATCGGCTTAGAGGCAGAAATAATTGAGGTTGAAGCTGATTCGGGTGGTGGTGACTTTGGCCAAATTACAATTGTTGGGCTACCCGATACCTCGGTTTCGGAGGCAAAAGAAAGAGTAAAGAGTGCTCTGAGAAATTGCTCATATGAATTTCCGCGACGTAAAATAACAGTCAACCTTGCGCCAACCAGCGTTAAAAAGCATGGTCCGGCTTATGATTTGCCAATTGCTATTAGTATTCTCGCTCTAAAAAATAAATTTATTATGGATCCAAATGACAACTTAATTGTTGGCGAATTATCTTTAAGCGGCAATGTCCGCGCAGTAAGTGGTATTCTGGCAATTGCGCTTAAAACAAAAAAAGTTGGTATAAAAAACCTATACATTCCTTCCGAAAACTTAAGCGAAGCAGCATTGATTTCTGGCATAACTATATTTCCAGTAAAATCATTGGTCGAATTAGTCACTCATTTTAAAAAAATAAAATTAATTACTCCCGAATTCTCAACCGAAGCAACAAAAAATTTACTTCTGGAAGCTAAAGAACATGATGCAAACATAATTGACTTAGCTGTTATTAAAGGGCAGGAAAAAGCAAAGAGAGCTCTGGAAATTGCAGCGGCTGGTCGACATAATATTCTTTTGGTTGGTCCTCCAGGATCTGGCAAAACATTGCTAGCAAAAGCACTACCGGGAATAATCCCCCCTTTATCAAGTGAGGAAATACTGGAAGTAACTAATATATATAGCATTGCCGGGCATTTAAAAAACAATTCTACTTTAATTACTGGGTCTCCCTTTCGCTCGCCCCATCATAGCGCATCGGGAATTTCTCTGATTGGTGGAGGTGCCTGGCCGCGACCAGGAGAAATATCGCTCGCTCATCGTGGCGTTTTGTTTTTAGATGAATTCCCAGAATTTATTCGTTCCGCTCTAGAAAATTTGCGACAACCACTAGAAGAGCGCCAAATTACGATTAATCGCGTCGCAGGGTCTTTAAAATTTCCGAGTAATTTCATATTAATTGCCGCCATGAATCCTTGTCCTTGCGGATATTTAGGAGATAAGCAAATACATTGTCGTTGTGCTGAAAAACAAATTATTAATTACAAGAGACGACTTTCTGGACCAATTGTTGACAGAATTGACCTTCATGTCTACGTACCGAGAGTAAGTTTTGATGAATTAACTTGTAGCCATGAGATAGAAAGTTCGAATTTAATAAAAAAGCGAATAGAAAAAGCTCGCTCAATCCAATCAAATAGATTTAAAAATGAAATATTCTCAACTAATTCAGAAATGACAAGCGAGCAAACACATAAATTCTGCGAGCTTGACAAAAAAAGCAAAGAATTACTAAAAACAGCTGTCCTTAAATTAAACCTGTCTTCACGCTCATATTTTAGAATACTAAAAATTGCACGAACTATTGCTGATTTAGGAGATTATAACTCAATTTTACCGGATCACGTAGCCGAAGCCCTTCAATATCGAACAAAAATAGAATAATAATTGGAATAATAAGTATATTTTTGATATAATATATACTGTAAAAATAATCAATAATATGCACAAAAAAATCGTAATTTTATTTTTGATATCAATATTTATTTTGAGCTCTGGTTTTGGATGTAAGGGTGGGGGTGCATCAGCACCCAAAGCAAAACCTATTACTATAACTTATTGGCGTGTTTATGACGGACCTGACGCTTTTGAGGAAATAATCGCTAAATATAAAGCTTTACATCCTTTTATAACTATAAACTACCGAAAACTACGTTATGATGAGTACGAAAAAGAACTACTTAACGCTTTCGCCGAAGACAGAGGCCCGGACATTTTTTCTATTCATAATACTTGGATGAAAAAATATCAATCAAAATTAGTGCCCATGCCTGATTCTATCACAATGATATTTCCCGTATTGCAAGGTTCTATTAAAAAAGAAATTGTGCTTGAATCGCGAACTTCGAAAAGCATCTCTCCAAAAGAACTAAAGGATAATTTCGTAGATGTTGTTAGTCGTGACGTCATATTAAATGATGGGAGAATTTATGGCCTACCCCTTTCAGTTGACACCCTGGCAATGTTTTACAATCGAGATTTATTTAATAACGCTGGTATCAGCCAAATTCCTGCGTATTGGAATAAAGAATTTCTCCAAGATGTAAAAAAACTTACTAAACAGGATTCCAAAAAAGGCCTTATTCAATCAGGTGCTGCTCTAGGGGGAAGCAAAAATATTAATCGTTATAGTGATTTACTAGCAGTTTTAATGATGCAAAGTGGAGCGGTTATGATGAACGACGGGGGTGCTGTAACGTTTCAGGCCACGCCCAGCTTTACTTCTAATACCAACTACAGTCCTGGCGCGGACGCTCTACGCTTCTATGCTGATTTTGCCGACTCAGTTAAGGAATCGTACTCTTGGAATAACGAACTGCCCAATTCATTAGATATGTTTATTAGCGGTAATCTCGCAATAATGTTTAGCTACGCTTACGATTTGGCTACAATAAGAGCACAAGCTCCAAAACTAAATTTTTCTGTGGCGAAACTACCTCAAATCGAAGGGAATCCTCCGACAAATATTAATTTCGCTAATTATTGGGTCGAGGTGGTTTCCAAAAAAAGTTTAGTTCCTAACGAATCATGGGATTTTATTCAATTCATGACCAAGGCTGAACAGGCCAAAATATATTTTTCTAAAACAAAGAGACCCACAGCTTTACGCTCTTTAATTGCAGAGCAAAAAATGGACGATGAAGTTGGTATTTTTGTGGATCAAATATTAACTGCTAAAAGCTGGTACCAAGGGAAGAATGTCCAAGCAGCCGAAGACGCTATAGCAGAGATGATAGACACGGTCACCAAAAATCCTGATAAAAAAATTCAGGAAATTATCAATACTGGCGCCGCTAAAGTTCAACAAACTGTCAATTAAATTTATGTTTAAAAAATTTTCTTCTTTTGTGTTTCTTTTTCTCTTTGTCATTATCGCTGGTGGTTTACCAGCAAGCCTTTTTGCACAAACTTCTATTATTAACCCAAGCGCTACTGGCTCTACAGGTAATATACCTTACACCAACGGCGACTATTCCCTGGATGACATATTAGCTATAGCTATTGCTTCGTCTCGCTGGATACTTGGCATCGTGGGATCTCTATCCTTATTGATGTTTATATATGGTGGTTTTACTTTTTTAATTTCGGCCGGCAGTAGTGAAAAAATAGGCGAAGCAAGAAAAATTCTTATTGCGGCCGTCGTTGGCCTTTTGATTGTCTTTGCCAGTTTTATTATAATTCAGTTCGTCCTTCAATCTTTGGGAATGAATTGGAATGGCCAAGTTAAAAAACTAAACGCGAGTTTAAATATTGTTTTATCCTAAAAATAATGACAACCTTTCTGCCCAAGAAAATAGTATATACTGAAAGTCTAGGCGACAAACTACGCCAAGCACGGAGATATAAAAATTTAAAAATTGAAGACATCGCCAAAAAAATAAATATTCGCGTCGAGTATTTATCGGCTTTAGAGGATAATCATTTTGATGACTTGCCAGCCGGTTTATACGGTAAAAATTTTATTAGAAAATATGCTTCTGTCTTAGGTCTTAATTCGAAGGATATTCTTAAAGATTGGGATGAGCAAATTTTTAGTAATTCGCCCAACAACCCCTTTTCTAGAAAAATATTAGCACGCCATAAATTTATAATTTTTCCAAAAATAATTCGCAATCTTCTTATCGTTTGTGCTATTTCCATCTGTTTTCTATATTTAATTATTTATTTTAAGAAAATTACTTTAGCACCAAAACTAATCATTACTCAGCCAGCCACAAATTTGTCCATCAAAAGTAACAATATCATCGTTAGTGGTCAGACTGAGCCTGAGACTGAAGTTAAAATCAATGGAGAAATTGTGCTAAATAACCGAGATGGTTATTTTTCCCAAGAGATAAATCTAAAAAAAGGGATAAATAATTTAACAATAAAGGCTAAAAAAAAATATAGCCGTAACCAAATAATTACCCGACAAATTTTAGTCGAATAAAATAAACACTATGTCTGACAATAAAAAAACCATACTATTTGACATTGATAGTATTTTGCGTAAAATAACTGTAGAGGAAGGACAGAAAGTCGCCGAACTTGGTTGTGGAAATTTTGGTTTTTTCGTCTGGCCGCTAGCTAGGTTAGTTGGACGACGTGGACAAGTATACGCGGTTGATATTTTAAAAAGCACTTTAGATGAAATAAGGCGGCAGGCCCTTAAAGATAACCTGCCCCAAGTTAAAATAATTTGGAGTAATCTTGAAATATTTAAAGCCACATCTATCGAAACTAGTAGCTTAGATTCGGCCTTGCTTGTGAATATTCTTCATCAATCTGATAAAAAAATTGAAATACTTAGGGAGGCGGTTCGTTTGTTGAAAAGAAATGGCAAACTATTAATTGTTGAATGGGACAATACTGATTTGCCTTTGGGGCCAAGTTTAGAAAACAGGGTGAAACTAGAGGCGCTAAAAATAGCCGCGCCAAAAATTGGCCTAGATATTAAAGAAGAATTCACAGCCGGCCCATATCATTGGGGTTTAATACTAACTAAATTCTAACATAATAAATATGACAAATTTGTTGACTTGGCGATTCTGGTTCGCAATACGACCGGAAAGTCTTAGCTCCTTTGCGCAAAATATTTTTATCGGTTTTTTAGCAATTCTGGCTATATTGGCATTTTTTACAGCCTTGATAAAAAGAAGGGGTGGAATTTATCGGGGACTATATAAAAAGATATATAATCTTTGTCTCAGCAATGCCATTATCGGGCTGCTTTTTCTCTTCTTTAACTACGAAATGGTGCCATTTTTTTCAGCCCGTTTCTGGTTGGCTCTTTGGGCGATCGAAATGATTGTTTGGTTTATATTTATTCTAAAAAAAATAAAAAAAATACCACAGCTCAAAAAACAAAAAGACCATGAAAAAGAATTGAAAAAATACCTTCCTTAAAAATTACTTATTTTATTATTCTTATTTAAAAACCCCTTAAATAAGGGGTTTTTAAATTTATGAATCATTCTAAAGATGTTGGTAAGTACGGTGAAGATACCGCCAAAAAATATCTTCTAAATAAAGGCTATATTTTTATAACAAGAAATTTCAAATCGAATCACCGCGAAATTGATTTAATTTTTAAAAATAAAAAACAGACAGTATTTATTGAGGTAAAAACTAGACTACTAACACGGGAAAGTGAAACTGAAGTACCACTATCTTGTTTTCAAACAAAAACTCTGAAACTTGCCATTATTGACTATTCAATCAAAAATAAAATTAACCTCGAAGATATACGTCTTGACTTGATATTAATATTAATTAACCCAAAAAAGCGCCTCAGCCACCTAACACATTATATAAATATATTTTAGCTTTTCGGGATAAAAAATAAACGTACTCTAAATAATATTAAATCTCCAATGGATTTATAGATGTCACTAATGATTTTGACCTTGCTTGCTCTTTTTTGATAACGATTTTCTACCCAATCGACAGGTATTTCCTTAAAACGATACGAGAAGTATTGAACTAAAATAACCAATTCGGAGTCAAAAAACCAATGGTTATTTTTTAAATAAGGGGCAATCTTTCGGAATACGTCCGCCTTAACGGCTTTAAACCCGCACTGTAAATCAGAAGCTTTGTTGGCAAATAATAGATGTGAAAAATTATTAAAACAACGAGAGGTTATTTCTCGAATAAGCGATCGCTCGATTCGTGAACTCCTTAGCAGGCGGGAGCCAATCACTAGATCGGCTGAATTATCTAAAATTGGTTGGATTAGTGCTGGCAACTGATCTGGCTTAACTGCTAGATCAATATCCAAATAACACAAAATGTCCGCCTTGCTGATCAACCAGTATTTTTTCAGAGCATTCCCACGGCCGGCCGCACTAATTTCAACGAAATCAATTGTTTTTGTATTTTTGTTTTTTAAATTAGTAAAAAAGGCAGTGGTAGCATCTGACGAACCATTGATTATCCCCACGATTTTCCATTCAAAGGAAAAATCTGCTTTTTCACAAAAATCAAACAATTTCTGAAAATTTAGATTTAATGTCTCCTCTTCATTTTTTAAGGGCAAACAAATTTCAACAGTCATATATTCATTCTTTTTTTAGATAGATTGAAGCAAGAGGGTCACTATAAATTCTATTCCATTTAGGAGAATTATCGAGATAGCGTCGTAAATAGTCGGGGTTAGTAAGTTCAGCTTTATTAATATTAAAAATGATCTGTTCCCATTTTCTGACTTTAATTATTTCATCATTTGTTGAAGTTAGTACTAATTTAATATTATACTGATTTAATTTATTTTCAAAGTCAGCTGTCTTATAAAAAAATTCATAATACTCCTCCAAAAATGTATGGCCCGCATATTCAGTCTGCGGGATACGACCATCAATAAAAAGTTTTTTTTCGGGATATGCCCAAATTAGGAATCCGCCCCACCCATATTGGTTAAAAATATTTAAATCATGATATTTTTTTTCACTAATTAAAAAATTAGTCGCTCCACAGGGATACTTTAAACAATAACTAGTAAATGGGTCTGAAATAATTGTAAGCTTTGAAAACTGAGCCAGGCAGACCAGCGACAGACAAAACAAAACTAAATATTTTAGCCGTTTTGTTGGTATATTGATCTTTATTTTATCCATATTAAAGGAAAAAAATAAAGTTTTTACTAAAAAAAGGAGAGTGGCAACAACTACAAAGGGAAAGTGACGGCGCGACTTAACGGCCAATACTAAAAAAAATATAACAAGAAATAGATCCCATAAATATATCTTCTTATTTTTACTAATAAAAAAGTCGCAAATATGCAGTATTGACACAAAAAAGAGGAAAAATAAATATGAGAGTTGCCAATAATTAAGCGGAAAGGCATATTGTGGTCTCCACTCTTGAATTACTTTGAGATAAAAAGTGTTACCATAAGTGCCAAGAAATGAGTAAAGCTCTAGACCGTATGGTGTAAAAAATGTAAGGAGAAAAGAACAACCTAAAAAAACTAAAACGAGAAGCAATTGGGGCGAACTGAATATTTGCGAGTCACTAAAATATTTTTTCCATTCACTTAAATATAATCTATTTTCAGTAAACTTAATAATTAGCCAAGAAAAAAGTAAGCCAAGCCCTAAAAGAAAACTCCCATGTATATTCGACCAAAGATAAAATAGCGGTAAAAACCAAAATAGTAATTTCCAGGATTTTCTATTAGTAAATTCTATAATAATCCAGAGCTCTAATAATATGAATAGCAACCCAAATTCTTGCATTCTTACTCCAAAATGGAGAAGAGACGCGATTAGGCCAAATAGCTGTAAAAGAGCCAATAGCCAAACTGGTACCTGAGGAAAGTATTTATAAATAACAATATTTAAAAGCACTAATGTTAAAATAATTACTAGTGCAAAAAAAATCGTTAGAACTAAATAGCCAAAATTATAAAAAATTTCATAAGTAGTTAAATTTAGCAACCACTCATGATCAACCCAATCGCCAGTATATGTATAATTGTAAATATTTACGTGGGGGACCAAACCGGTTCGAGAAATTTCTTCTCCGACTTTTAGATGCCAACCTAGATCAGGATCCAAATAATTTAAAGAATTCACAACTAATAAGCCGAATATTAATAAATAAAACAAAACCCAAAATAGAGTAACAATATTTATTTTATTCAATAATTTGACTAATTTTAACATAAAACTTACTAATTTGTAGCGTTACGGTTCCTATTTTAACATAAATATATTTATTTGTCTTGTTTTAAAATATATGCTAAAATTAGAGATGTAATAAAAATTATTAATAAAAGAAGGGGGGTGAAATATGAAAAAATTATCAAAATATTTAATCGCTTTAGCAATTATTTCCTTTTTAGCGCTTCCAGCCTTGGTCCAACCAGTATTAGCTACTACTACAGGCACTAATGCTACTTTCGGCATCGATATTGTAGAAACAGGCCTAGGGACTGATTCGCTTAAAACAGGCGATCCACGAGTAATCGCTGGTAGAATTATTAATTTTGCTCTAACCTTCTTAGGCCTAATAGCGGTGGCTATTATTCTATACGGTGGCTTCAAATGGATGACTGCCGCTGGTAACGAGGATCAAGTTGGCGAGGCCAAAAAATTACTCGGAGCTGGAGTTATTGGCTTATTAATCATCCTTGCAGCGTGGGCATTATCGACTTTCTTAATTGCTCAAATTTACGCAGCCGTTGGCGATGGACACTAGTTCGGAAAATTATAAGTGATTCTCATAACTATGGGAATCACTGCTCTACTCTTAAGTTAATCTTGGGGGCAGAGCAGTGTAAACATACTTCTATGTCTAAGAAAATAATTCTTGTTTCTTTTTCAGTATTTCTTTTTACCTTAGTTTTAGCTTTTGGGGTAAATGCTCAGGCAACCGGTGATGCCTTGACTGGACTTGATTCCACGGCTGGCAAAGTAACTGCTTTTAAAAATCAAACAAAAGCGGATACTAATTTTATCCAATCTCAATCGGGCATACTAATAGGCACCGTCTTGTCTTTCGTCGGTGTTTTATTTTTGATAATGATGATTTACGCCGGCATTATATGGATGACAGCCCAAGGCAATGACCAGCAGGTAACAAAAGCCAAGGATTTATTGATCAACTCCATAATCGGTATAATTATTGTTTTCGCAGCGTATGCCATAACTGCCTATGTTGGTGATTTTGTAAGTAACCAACTAACCAAATGAAAAAACTAAACTTAATTAATATTCAAGTAATTGCTCTGGTAATTTTGTTTATAACCTTCGGTTTTTTCTCTTACGGATTAGCGGCCGCAGAAAAATACGATTTTGCTAATAGTAGCGGTCTTAATGCAACTGGAGTAGGGGCGGGATACAGTACAACCGCTGTTAGTCCTGAGGTCATAGTAGGTCGACTAATTATGACCATCTTAAGTTTTCTAGGTGTTGCGTTCCTCGCCTTTATGATTTATGCCGGCATAGTTTGGATGACTGCCCAGGGGAATGAACAAAAAGTGGAAAAAGCAAAAAATATGATAACTGAATCTATTGTCGGCATAATGATTGTTGTCGCTGCTTATGCCATTGCCTATTTTGTCATCAGTTATTTTAGTGCAACAGTTCTTATGACGTAGATTTTATGAATAAAATTTTTTTTAAATTATCCACTTTTCTTTTGTTTCTACCGAAAATTGTCTCTGCTGAAGATCCAAAAAAAGGCATCCAAAGCGCTTTCACTGTCGCTGAAAATGTAGCCAGTAACACTTACTCAAACAGAACCCTTGATTGGGTTCTGGGGGACATAATAAATGTTATTTTAACGTTAGTAGGAATAATTTTTGTTATTTTCATAATATATGCTGGCTATCTTTGGATGACAGCATCGGGTAATGAACAAAAGGTTGATAAATCAAAAGAAATTTTAAAACAGTCAATAATTGGTCTAATTGTCGTTTTAGGATCGTATGCTATTAGTTATTTTGTAATTCAAATATTTAATCCCCAACTAATTTAGTTATTTTATGCGTAAACATCTCAGCCCTTTATTTTCCCTTATTATTTTAACAGCCTTACTAATACTACCTTATTTAGTTTTCGCGCAAACGTCTACTTCCACCACTCAAGAAGGTAGCCCAATGCTTCAAAAATTAAGCTCGGTTGCCGGCAAGGGTGGCTATGACATCGCCAATGGAGACATGAAATTAATGACTATAGTCGGCACTATAATTCAGGGGGCCCTTGGTCTGCTTGGCGCTATTTTTATAATAATTATGGTAATCGCTGGTTATAATTGGATGATGGCCTCGGGAAATGAGCAAAAAGTTGAAAAAGCACAAAACATGATTAAACGGGCAATTATTGGTTTGGTTATTACACTTTCTTCCTTTGCGATTTGGACCTTTATTTTTAAGGTTTTTATTAATAAATAATCTCAGCCTAAAGTATGAAAAAATTAAGTCTCATTATATTTTCAATTGGTCTTATATTTTTTTGCGCTAACACAGTTATTGCTCAAATAGTAAGTTCTGATGTAAAAGTAAAAATAAATACATATACTAACCAAGTCGGCACTTCAGCCGGACTGGGCAATGCTTCCGTTGGTGGTATTATAGCAACGATAGTACAAGCTGGTTTAGGCTTGCTGGCGGCAATTTTTTTAGTTTTAATGATTTATGCTGGTTTTCAATGGATGACGGCTAGTGGAAATGAAACTCAGATAAAAAAAGCCCAAGACGCTATAAAAACGGCTGTTATAGGACTTATTATTGTTTTAGCGGCTTACGCAATAACATATTTTATATTTGCAGCCTTACCATTTAGTGGTAGCACATACACGGGAGGAACCCAGGGCATGGGAAGTGGCGTCAACCCTCCTTAAACAAAAGTGGTGTAATCAAAAATTTAGCCTTATGAATTTTAAAAGAGCGACTGTTGAGGTCGCTCTTGGGTTATGCTGTATTTGAAACAGCCTAGTAGTTAGGCATATATACATACCAGTGGCATGAAATGCCATTGTAGGTCGTTATGACACTGTTTACGCTCACCATTATTGGTTTGCCCAGTTCACGCCCCCCGGAGAAAAAACTTACCTGGTAGATCCCAGGAATTAATTTTTCTTCTAAAAGAGAATGAGCTGCAACCAGCGGAGACTTACTTTCGCCTCCATCAAGTGGAGTAAACTTAAAAACTACAGGAGTTGCATAATCATTAGCCACAAAACCCTTAAAACCATATTTGTCCCCATAAACGGGGTTATCTTTCAACTTCTCGAACACTAGATCTTCACGTTTTGCCGCGTTAGTCTCTATACGATCCTGTTTTCTGATATTCAAACCTCTTTCGCGACGATCTTCTTCGCGTGGGGTTAGTTCCTTTGGGACAGAGTTGTCAGTAATGTAGCTTTCAAAAATACTATTCCTCTGGTTATCATAGCGTTTAACTCTCGCCATAAGAGTATCTCTTTCAACTTGTTTCCAGGTTGATGAAGAATAATGGGACTGCTTTTTGAAAAGCAGCTTTAGTTCTTTTGTTTTCTGCTCAAGCGCAAGATCTTTCAGTTTTTGGCCATGTCCAGTCAAGGGGCTAACTTTGTTCAACGAATCGATCTCCTTGTTTGTTTTTTTTATTTCCCCGGAATAGTCGACTAGGTTAGCCAACTCAGAATTAAGCCGATTTAGTCTTATTTTACATTCGGCAATTTTCTCGGTTAAATTATTAACCCTTTTTTGGTCCACTAAAACTTTTTGACCAAAAGCGCTGCTGGTTATTATTCCTAGAATAATTAAAACCATAAATACTTTCATTTTTTCCATGTGTATCTGTTTTTTTGTGTATATTTTTTTGTTAATGAGCGATATCCTGCTCGAATATTTGATTATATAACCTTTCGATTATTAAAAGATTATAGCATAATTATTAATTTATGTCAATATTTTATCCTCATTCAATCCACAGCCATATATTGACTTTTTTGTTGTAATATAGTAAGTTGATTAGTCAAGAAAATCCCTGCTTTAATATCATTGATTATGGTATAGTAGGGATTTTTTATTTGGCTAACATTAAACATATATGAAAATTGTACGCTTCATTAAAGAAGAGGTAATCCCTCTCAGTAGAAAGCAAAACATCGTTTTATTAACCATTATTGCTTGTATCTTTCAATTCACACTCTTTTACGCGCCAGCTTTAGCCGATGCGGCCGTTAAAGAGGCCAATGCTACAAACAATGCTGAAGAAATTGTCAGTATAAACAGTTCAATCGTTAGAGAGCCAGCTATTGATCAAAAAATAGTAGTCATTAATAATATTGATGATACTCTAACAGTCGAAGTTAGCTCATCTGCGGCACTCAATGTGTTAACAGAAAGTAAGCCAACTAGCACGGTGGAGACAATTATTCTAAGAGAAAGTATTCACACCATGACAGCTTATAACTCCGAGGTTGGTCAAACTGATGATTCACCATGTATAACTGCCAATGGATTTAATGTTTGCAAACACGGAATTGAAGATACTATTGCCGCAAACTTCCTCCCGATGGGTGCTAAGATTAAAATTCCCGAATTATTTGGTGATCGCATCTTTATCGTTCGCGACCGCATGAACAAAAAGCATCCCAATCGAGTTGACGTGTGGATGAAAGATAGGCACGACGCCATCCAATTTGGGGTTAAAATTGCCAAAATCCAAGTCATTAAATAATATTTCCCTAAATAAAAACGCCTCTTTTTTCTAAAGAGGCGTTTTTGAATTTAAAACTTCTAGAAAAAGAGACTTAAAATGCCACGGCTCCGTCGGATTAGCTTTTCTTTGTGGGCAATAGCAATAGTTGTGCTTATTACAGTATCTGGATTTAAAGAAATGCTATCGATTCCCTGTTCTACGAGAAACTCGGCAAAATCAGGAAAATCGCTTGGCCCCTGGCCGCAGATACCTACTTTGCGTCGAAATTTTTTCGCAGTCTTAATTAAGGTTTTAATTAATTCCTTAACGGCTTCATTTTTTTCATTGGAAACGCCAGCTACTTCAAGTGTTCCGCCGGAATCGCGATCAATACCTAGTGTCAACTGGGTTAAATCATTTGATCCAATAGAAAAACCATCAAAAATATGACAAAATTTTTCTGCTAA
>Ga0247841_10005214_pt1 | contig 21335 bp, 18 predicted proteins | sample LaCruzMarch2015__2_FD_192410 | JGI IMG/M metagenome (GOLD analysis project Ga0247841, IMG submission 192410) | Freshwater microbial communities from meromictic Lake La Cruz, Castile-La Mancha, Spain - LaCruzMarch2015_18m | ecosystem: Environmental > Aquatic > Freshwater > Lake | place: Spain... | reverse complement strand
GCGAAGCGAACGCCGGCTTTTTCGAATTCATCGAGGATCGGTGTCCAGCGCGTGGCGAAATCGTTATAGCCGGCCGCGATCATCGTCTCCGTCACTTCCGGGAAGCTGTAAAGCAGATGCCAGATGGAGCTCCCGGTAAAGCCGTTGACGACCTTGACGCCGAACTTGGCCGCCGCTTGGGCGGTCTCGATCATCCGGCCGGCTGCCCGTTGGCGCACGCCTTCCGAATCACCATCACCCCAGATTTCGGGCGGGAGAATTCCCTGGTGGCGCTCGTCGATCCGGTCGCAGACGCACTGACCGACAAGGTGGGCGGAGATAGCGTAGCAGCCGAGTTCATGCTCGGCGAGCAGGACGCGGAGCTCATCGCAGTAGCTGTCTTCCTGGAGCGCCCGCTGGACGTCGAAGTGATCGCCCCAGCAGGCCAGTTCCACGCCATCGAAGCCCGCCTTCTTCACGATTGGCAGCAGCTCCGCGAGTGGCAGATCGGCCCACTGGCCGGTAAACAGGGTTACGGGTCGTTGTCCGGGTTGCACCATGGGGATAACCTCCTTTAGCTGAGAGTAATGCCGCCGGTGCTATTAGCGACATTCTTCACAAAGCTTAAGTTTTAAACTCTCTAAGGAATGTCGCTTTAATTTTCAAAATACAAAAAAATTACGAACAAAAGTATTTTAGCTGTTTTGACCTTAAAAGTCAATAAAAAAACTTCCAATGTTATCAAATGGTTTCAATGAGTTCAAATTAATCTGTATAAAAAATATATTTATTCGGAATTATTCGACTGGTGGGATTTGAGTACCTGGACCATACAAATATTTGGCTGGCCAATTGGTATATTCGCTGTGAAAGGTGGTTTTTTGAAGTATTTCATCGCCCAAAGTAACTTTATAATAGAAATCCGCTTTTATACCAGAATGGGCTGAATCGATTTTCTTAATTTCTCCTTGAGCTAAGGTCGGACTTTCAGTATAAATTGGATCCCCTGCTGCCACCCAATCATAAGTAACAGGATCGGAAATCTCTACTTTACGAGCATCTTTGGTGCCATAAATTTGGAAAGTAATTTCATCGCCATTAACTGACGACTGAATTAAAATTGGATATTTGTAATTATTAACAAAGCGAAAATCCGGGTTGGGATCATAAATTGTAGCGTCCATACCCACTGGCGGCTCATAATAAGGCACACGGTAAGCATGATTGGATCTTTGAGTAATCTTTAAACCCGCGTTCAAGGCTGCTCTAAAAAGTGTTGTGGAAACTTGGCAAAGTCCGCCGCCAAATTCAGGCACAGTTTTATTTTCTTTAATAACCAATTCTGGTAAATAACCGTTTGTGTCGTCGATTGGCTGAAGCCTGGCAATGGTTGAAAATTCCTCATCTGGCTTTACAATTACCCCATGAATGGCTTTGGCGCCAATAGCAATATTATGGCGACGGTTGACTGGACTGCCGGCAAAATTGGTTTTTCCTTCGGCTACTAGTTCACGAATACCCATTTCTTCAGCAGAACTGGCTGTAACGGCTGGTTCAGTCACCTTGACCGTCAATTCAACATTGCTCTTGCCGGAAAGTATGGCACTTGTCAAATCCTTGACAGCTTTTTCCTTATCGAGTTCATACCCTGTTTGCGATACTTGGAAAGCGACAGCCTTGCCGTTACTAATATTGAATTTTGCGTCTTTAGCTTCTTGAAAAATTTCTTTGCCAATACCATCTAGATATTCCGATAATTTAGTATCGTCAATTTTCATCTCAATATCCCAGGTGTCAGCAAAAATAGTTTTTTTCTCCGGTTTAGATTCGGTACTTTCGCCTAAAATTGCTTTCGTCACTTTTGGTTCAAATTTAAGCCAACCAGCAATGGTTTTGCCCTCAAGAGTATAATCTTGTTTTTTTCCTTTGACCAAAATATTTTTGCCCAAAATCTCGTCGGCTTTTACTTGAACATTTTTCGTTTGAGCCAATTTTATATTTGGGTAAACCACATCAACTATAAGCCGATTAGATTCGTTTTGAGAAAAGCTTCCGAATAAAGCTAATATTGCCTTGTGATTTTCGATTACATTCAATTTAAGACCGTTTTCTTCTTTTTGTGGCACAAACGTGTTTTCTTGAAAAACCAAGGTGGCATTTTTTTCCGGAACATCAATTTGCGTCGCCATATCGGTAATTAGCTTATTTAATTTTTCTTCGTTGAAAGCGACTGAAGCTTGAAGGTGATTCCCGCCAAAAAGCGCATGCCATTGATCAAGCATAATCTTTTGCAAACTGCCAGATCTCCCGATAGACCAAATTAAGTCTACGGTTTTAGCATTGTTGTACTTTAGTTCAAGATCATCGCTCGCAATGGCCCAATTCTTATCATTATATTTTAGGTTATATTTTTTTGATTTGTTTGTTTCGATTTTTGAAGAAACTAGTTTTTGAACTTCGCTTTTCGATTTGCCAGAGAAATTGACCTCACCGATATACGTTCCTGGAAAAACTCGATCAGAATTGGTGAGATTAAACCAAAGTATGGTACCAAAAACTAAGAAAATTAATCCCAATAAAATAGATCCTGACCAAAGCACAATTTGGTTTTTTAAGATTTGGCGAACAATCTTCCTGACAGTATTTTTCTCTACTGGATTTTGTTTCGCCTCACTTTTTTTATTCCCCATCTTTTTTTATTTCCAGAGGTTGAATACCTCATAACTTGTTATGAAGATGGAAACCTATGATACAAAAGTATCTTCTTATTAAAAACAAACTTGTTTACTTCCCATTTAAAATTTCTGCGAGTATTGCCTGGGCTAATTCTTTTTCGTGTAATTTTTCCTGATTCACACTCAGGAAATGAACCTTTATTTCTTCGCCAATTTTAAGAGATTGGGGCAAATATTCCGAAGAAACATTAACAATTTGCCCTTCTATTTCAATCTCCGCTTTTTTCCCCTTCTTGTCAATTAACTTACAAGATAAGCCGTTTATAGTCATACAAATAGCGTCTAGGGTTTAAATTTAAGCAGCCTAACTCAATTATTTAAGAAATCTAACAATTAACAAAGCAACAATATTAAGGATCTTGATCATTGGGTTAATTGCCGGACCAGCAGTATCTTTATAAGGATCGCCGACAGTGTCCCCAGTAACAGCAGCTTGATGCGCAAAAGAACCTTTACCGCCATAGTTACCTTCCTCAATATATTTCTTCGCGTTATCCCAGGCTCCGCCGCCGGAAGTCATAGAGATAGCTACAAATAAACCAGTAATAATGGAGCCTACTAACATACCGCCCAAGGCAACTGCGCCAAGGCCAAAACCAACTGCCAAAACAGCCACAACTGGCAAAAGAGCTGGCACAATCATCTGTTTGATAGCCGCTTGGGTGACGATATCGACAGTCTTAGAGTAATCAGGTTTGGCCTTGCCTTCCATAATACCTTTGATTTCCTTAAACTGACGACGCACTTCGGTGACCACAGCACCAGCTGTTTTTCCAACCGCTTCCATCGAAAAAGCGCCGAAAAGATAAGGTAGTAGTCCGCCGATAAACAAACCGACTAATAGTTTAGGATTAGATAAATCAAAGGCAATGGCCCCGTGGGCTTTAGTGAAATCTTCGACATAGGCCGCGAACAAAACCATGGCAGCTAACCCAGCAGAAGCAATCGCATAACCTTTAGTCACTGCTTTGGTTGTATTCCCAACTGCATCTAATGGATCTGTTACATCACGAACAGAACTTGGCAGTTCGGCCATCTCAGCAATTCCACCAGCATTATCAGTAATCGGACCATAAGAATCGATTGCCACAATAATTCCCGTCATGGAAAGCATAGCAAAAGCCGCGACGGCGATACCGTAAAGCCCAGCTAAATTAAAAGCAAGAAGAATAGCGGCAGAAATCGCAATGATTGGCCAAGCAGTGGCTTTCATCGAAACAGCTAGACCTTGGATCACATTGGTACCATGACCAGTCGTGGAAGCTTCGGCAATCGAACGAACAGGATTATAGCGAGTCGAAGTGTAGTATTCGGTAATCACTACCATGGCCATAGTCAGACCAATACCAACCAAACTCGAATAGAAAATATTCATCACGTTGATTGTTGCCACATCGGCCAGCATCCAGCGAGTGACAAAGTAGAAACCAATCGCCGCAATGACAGCGGCAGCAATCAAACCTTTGTATAAGGCTTGCATGATCTTATCGCCAGTCAATCGGACGAAAAATGTACCCAAGATTGAGGCGATAATAGAGACGCCGCCTAGAACCAAAGGATAAAGAATAATCACATTATTTTGAAATAAAAGTGAACCTAAAAGCATAGTTGCAACAGCGGTAACAGAGTAAGTTTCAAAAAGATCAGCGGCCATGCCCGCGCAATCACCAACGTTATCGCCAACATTGTCAGCAATAACCGCAGGGTTTCGCGGGTCATCTTCAGGAATACCAGCTTCAACTTTACCAACTAAATCAGCACCAACATCAGCCGCTTTGGTGTAAATTCCCCCACCAAGGCGAGCAAAAATGGAAATTAATGATCCGCCAAAACCAAGACCAATTAAAGCATTTATATTATGAGTCAGTAAATATAAGCCAGATACACCCAGTAAACCCAAACCGACAACTAACAGGCCAGTGACTGCACCGCCGCTAAAAGCTAAGTTTAGAGCTGGAGCTAGACCATTTCGGGCGGCTTCAGCTGTCCGCACATTAGCCCGGACTGAAACGTTCATACCAATAAAACCGGCTGCAGCTGAAAGTACTGCGCCAACCAAAAAGCCAACCGCGGTTTGCCAACCGAGAACAAAATATAAGACAACAGCTAACACTAAAGCAATAACTGCAACCGTTTTGTATTGACGGTTTAAATAAGCAGACGCTCCTTCTTGAATAGCGGCAGCAATTTCTTGCATTTTTTGATTTCCTGCTGGACTCTTAATCACCCTCCAAATCAGAAAAATTCCATAGATGATTGCTAGTACACCCGAACCAAGGGCGATTAAGTAAGACAAGTTTGTGACTGACACGTTTGGCTCCTTTCCTTAAATTTAGGAAGAAATTATTTATTTTTTAATTACAATTTATTGTAAACCGACAAGGTTTCTTCTGCGGTTTTTTGCCAAGAATATTGATTCAAAAGTTCTTTTCCTTTGTAGATTAAATCCTTGCGCAATTTATCGTCTTTCAAAACTAATTCTATCTTTTTAGCCATATCTTCCAAATTAGTTGGATCAAAATAAACGGCGGCATCCTGGTACACTTCTGGTAATGAGGTTCTGTTTGAGGAACAAACCGGAGTCTGGGCCATCATCGCTTCAAGACCAGGAAGTCCAAAACCTTCGTAAAAGGATGGGAAAACAAAAACTTTTGCCAGCTTATAAAAAGCCGCCAGCTCTTCTTCAGAAATAAATCCTGGCTTAATAATATCTCTTAAAAAGGCTGATTTGTCAATGGCTTCTGTTACCTCGGGGAAAGATGGATCAACTTTGCCAACAATGACTAATTTGGCTTCGGTCTTTTTTCTCAATATCTCAAAGGCTTTGATCAATCCGACTAAATTTTTATGTGGCCGCCACTGACCAACATATAAAATAATCGGCGTCGAATCCAGACCATATTTGCGTTTTGTTTTGTCTAGAAAATCTGGCGTAGTATTTTGAAATACTTTATCATCAGCCGCTTCATAAACAACTTGAATCTTATCTTTTTCAACATGGAAAGTCTCTAAAATATCTTTTTTTGTAGCCGTAGATACTGCAATAATTTTCTTCGCCGTAGCACAGGCGTGTTTCATAATATATTTATAAGCAATTTTAGTAATAAAACCTTTTTTACTTCGTCCAGGATAGAAAAAGAGAGTCAAATCATGAATCGTGACAATAAATCTCCCTTTATAAGAGACTGGATGGTTGAAATTTAAAAAATGCACAAAATCAAACTTTTGGTCATTTAAAATTTTTGTCAGTTTTGTTTGTTCAGACAAAGAATAGTGCGGGATGGTCGTTTCTAAAATTTCAACATTGTCTTGCGAGGAACTTTTGGCGCGATATTCTTTAGCATCTTCTGGTGTCATAATTAAGACATATTGATTCTTTTTGTCCAGTAATAAAATATTCTTGATTAGATTTTGGCTATAGCGGCCAATACCAGCTACGCTTGAGCGGTAAAGTCTAGCATCTATTCCAATTTTCATTTTACCTCCTTAAAAACCCAAAAACGGCTGGAAGAAAAATTCCAAAAAACCACAATAACAGTTGCTATCACCAAGCCCCAAATATCGATTAGTTTAATTTTATCAACAACAATAAACATAATTAAAGTATTTAAGCTTAGACCAATCAAAGCAATCATAATGAATTTAATAAATTCCTTAAACGATGCATTTTTCTGAATTTGAAATGTCCACACACGATTCAATAGATAGGAATTCATTACTGCGACTGAAAAAGAAATCATTTTTGCCGGTATATAGTTAATATGACACAATCTGGTCAGGGCGAAATATATGCCCCAATCAATCACTGTGCTAAGCGCACCAACAAAACCAAATTTTACAAACTGAATTAATAGTTTTTTCATTGAGTGGTATTTTTTCGATTAATAATGATGACCCCGGCAATCACAATCCAAAAAAACAAGCTTAAATCGTTTTTAAAGTAAGGTGTATCCACGAGTCCTTGCGCCAACATCACGACTAGACTTGAAGAAAGCGCTAAATTTAGGGGTTTAGAGATATTTTTGAACGCATTTTTCAAGGCTAAAACCAAAATCCAAATAAAACCAATTAACCCAAAAAGTGAAGTGGTGAGATAAAACGTCAGAAAGATGTTGTGCGGCGTGAAGGCTAGAGGCGTAATATACTCCGGAAAATTGACGCGTTTAGCCGTTAATACACTGAAATAGTTTTGAAAATTTCCCAAACCAACACCGAGAATCGGCTTACTCTTAATAATCTCTATGGAAGTTTCCCAGATTTGAAAACGAATATTATTGCTAGTACTGACCCGCCCGCCAGAACTACCGTCAATGGAAAAATTCGGTTTAAAAATATAACCAACCGCAATAATGCCAACCAGGATCACAACGGCTAAGGCTATTTTCACCCATTTAACTTTACTTAATAGCTTCCAAAAATAAACAATTATAGCAAAAATTATGCCAGCTCCCAAAGCTAATAACCCGCCTCGAGAACCAGAAAAATAAATTGCCATAAAGCAGGCGAAAAAATTCAATCCAGTTGCTACCCAACACCACATTTTTGCTTTTTGATCTAGTTTTTGAGCAAAATAAAAACCATAAACTAAAAGCAATATGGCAATAGGTGCCAAATATAAGGCTAAATAATTGGGGCTATAACCAAAAATTCCGATTACCCTGTCGTCGGCTGTTACATTATGAATGATTTTCTGGTAAATTGCGTGGCCACTGACAAAAATACTACTACCGTAAAGGCCGAGCAAAACGTATAAATAATCCGCCGGCTTCAAATAAACAATGATTAGAAATAGAACCAGCAATGGATCGATGAAATAAGCTTTAAGGACGCCCAGAGAGTCTCTAAGACTAGGAGAAATAATAGTGGAAACAATTGCTCCGATCAACAAGATTCCAATTGGCAGCCAAAAATTGGTTTTAATATTTTTCCATTGCGAATAGCCGATATTTATCAATCCCCAAACAAAAACAGCATAAATAATTAGTTCTAATAAAGTCGTCGGAATACCAGCAATGTCAAAACGAATCAAATAAGTTGGTAAGGCTAAAGCAATTAGCGCAATAGCATATTTCATACGATCTTCTTTTTTAAAATTAAATTTTGAGTCGCGGCCATCAAGCCGATTAAGATCCATATGTGAATAATATAGAGTGTGGAGAAAAAATTATATTGGACCAATACCCCTACGAACGCGGCCAAAAGACCGACCATTGTGGCTTTCAAATATGGATCGGTTGCCACTTTGATCGCTCGGACCGATTGGACCAAAAGAGTTAAAATTAAAAGTAGAAAGAATGTTAAGCCAACAATACCAGTTTCAGCTAGAGTCTCAAAATATTGATTATTAACAATAGCCCAGCCACTTTTTGGCGGTTCGATAGGATAGGCTGCCACATGAGGACCATAATTACCTAGACCAATACCCACAACTGGCGACCAGGAATAAGCCTTTAAGGCCTGGCGAAATGTGGCGAATCGCCCCTGGACCGATTCGCCCACCTTATAGTCGCGCAATAAAACGTGACCAATAAATTCGTTTGTCGAGCGATAATCGCCCTTAGATAAGGCAAAAACTACGCCATAGCCGATAAGGACAACAGCAATAACGCCGGCAATAATATTCTGCCAAGTAAATATTTTTTTAAAATAAAATAAAACAAAAACTAAAATTGTCGCCGCTAGTCCAATATAACCACCTCTGGACACGGTCAAAACAAAATTCAAGCCTAATAAAAGGAATAAGCCGATGAGTGGCCAAACTTTATATGTTCCGTCTTTAGCAAACAAATAAGCCAGAATTAACGAGATTGGAATTATTAAGAGATTAGCAAAATAAAGCGGCTCCATTGAAAAAGATTGCACTCTCGGGAAACCAAAAACTTGAGAAGTATAATCAATTTTTAATAAAGTAATTGACTGCGGTAAACCAACAACATCGCCACCAAATTGAAATAAGCCAAACGCGCCAGCGACCAAACTAGTAACAAATAACACCCCGATAATTTTTTTTAAATTTTCTGAAGAATTAGCCATATTTACGGTTAGAAAAGCAAGACCAATTGTAAATATAGTAAAAAATAAAACCATACCGGCACGTTGCAAGGCATAAGCCTGGGTTACAGACAGGAGAAGGGCTATGACAAAAAATACGACCGGAATTGTTAAACTGCTAGATTGGAGCTTCCACTTTTTACCATTAAACATCATGGCCAAAAACCAGGCCAGGAGTGTAAGAAAACCCAAAATGACATTTATCCTAATATCAACGCCGCCTAGATTATAGGTCGGAAAACGCTCAAAGGGTAAAAAGAAAATAATTAATAAAAAGCCGAAAAACGGATTTTTAAAGATATAGTAGAAAAGATAAATTACGCCAATTAAGGCCGGTATTAATAAAAGTCCCCAAAGACCAACTTTCCCAATCAAAAAAATACTTAGTCCAATCAGTATTGCTAAAATAAGGCCGAGCCCCAGTTGTGCTTCGCGCGATAGTTTCTTCATTAATTAGATTCTACTCCTGTTTCAGCTATTTTGGAAGAAGAAAAACTACTTTCCGGAGTATTTTTTAATAATCGCTTGATAAACCAAATAGGCTTTTCTTGGGTCGCCTAGCGTAATTTTGCTTTTTACTTTTGTTGCAGCCACAATACCAAAGTTCTCAGCATTGCTCGCGTTATTATTAGCATTGTCTACTAACTCCAAGACGTAGAAACCTTTGACAAATTTACGATTTTCCCAAGCCCATTCAGCGGTTTTAGAAATGAAATCTGCCTGGTTGTCTTCGTTTACTACTTTTTCGCCTGTTGCCTTATTAACATCAGTGACTGCGTTAACTTCCATAAAGGTTAAAGGTTTATTGTAACTTTTAAGTTTCTCGACAAAGCTAGATCCATCTTCCATTGTTTTATCTTGAATTGGACCCATCCAGTTATACCAGTCAACACCAATCCAATCGAATTTAATACCATCTTTGGTGATCTTATCTAAAAATCCTGTATGAGTATAGCTGACAGTTACAATTTTAATAGCTTTACTATCAACCGAGGAAATGCCATCGGAAAGACCGCGCATATAATCTTTGACAATGGCATATTCTTTTTCATCGTATTGCGATTCACTTTGACCATTATCGGTTGGGTTCTTTAGCGACTGAGCACCACCTTCATTCATTAGTTGATAGTATTTAATTTTGCCTTTGTAATGTGAAGCAATCGCCTTACCATTGTCAAAAGCATCTTGATAGAAGTCAGTAATTTGCTTTTTAGGATCTGGTTCGACGACCAAGAGCATATTGATATTGTTGGCTTTTAGGGTTTTGACTAGTTCATCGTAGAAGCCGAAAGGATTAGTTTTACCCTTATACCAGCCGTCGTGTTGCCAAGTGATCCGAGCGCTGTTGACGCCCAAGGTTTTAGCCAAATTAAGTTGTTTGGCCCAGTTTTTCTCAGTATAGTTGCCAATGGCATGCGGACGCATTGTTACCCCCCATTGGAACTGATCTTTTTTAAAGAGATATTGATAGCCGAAATAACCACCGACGCCGAAACCAGCGATAATCAAAATAACCAATAAAATTGTCCAAAATGATTTCATTTGACTCCTTTTTTGTTTCTTTATTCTATTGTAACAAATTTTTAAAAAATTTTAAGTATGCTTGTTTAGCGTCGAGTCAAGCAAATCCAAAGTCTGAACAGCCGTTTTATCCCAAGAAAATTTTTCTGCTTGAGAAAGTGACTTTTGTTTCATAGACTCCAGTTTTACTTCATTTGATAGAAGCTCTTCCATAACTGACTTTATTTCTTCCGGTTTTTCTGGATCAATCAGTATTCCTGCCTCTCCTACTACTTCGGGCATTGAAGAAACGTTTGACGTAATCACCGGTACACTAAATTGCATTGCCTCAGCTATCGGCAGGCCGAAGCCCTCATAAAGACTGGGGTAAACAAATACTTTAGCTTCTTGATAAAGCTTTCCCAATTCCGAGTCTGTCACATAACCAAGCCAAACAATATTTTTATTTTTGCCGAATTCATTAAGTTCCGTTTGATTGTTCCAGCCCTTAGCTCCAGCAATGGCTAGAGGATATTTTTCTTGAATATTTTTCGAAAGTAAATTATAAGCCTTAATTAAATTAACTAAATTTTTCCTTGGTTCAATGGTTCCAACATTAAAAATGTAAGATTTACTTTTCAAATCATTCGGTAAAATTGAAGCTATTTCAGGAAAACCTATAGTTCCCGGGTAGATACAAACTACCTTGTCAGGATCAATATTTAATAATTTGGTCACATCTGATCTCGTAGATTCAGAGACGGTAATTATCCGCGCCGCTTTTTGACAGCTAACCCGAGTCATTTTTTGATAAATTTGGCTAATTTTTGCCCCGGCATGTTCCGGGAATAAAAAGTTCGTTAAGTCGTGAACAACTAGAACTTGGGGGATTTTTAAGGTTAGATCGAAATCTAAAAATGTTGGGCTAATAAAAACATCAGCGTTTTCGACAAGGAAACGACTAAAACCAAATGGGCTTTTTAACAACCAATCTTTTATTTTGCCTGGAAACCGGAGAACTTTAATTTTGACATTTTTTTGCGCAAAAGTTTTAATAAGTTTTTCTTTTTCAGCATCACTTTTAGCGTAATTAAAAATTAACAAGAATTCATATTCCTGGTGCTTAATCAAATGTTTAACTAAATTTAGAACATATTTGCCCACACCGGCTTTTTCGTTGATGGCGCGAGAGGCATCAATCGCAATTTTCATTTAGACCTCAACTTCATTTTAATTGATTCGCCTAAAAGTCGCCAGCTAAATGATTTTCTAACCACTTTTCCGGAATTAATTTCAAAGCTGCAAGCACCGTTACTTTTAACGCGAAATTCGTAATTCCAAGAAAAATCGCCTTCAAACGGCATTGTAACAGTTTGTGTCTCCCCTTCTTTTTTCGCCAAGATATCATCAGTTTCATAAAAACTTTTAGAAAATCTAGAAACTGCATCCATCTGGCCAATAACTTGGTCTGAGCACTGTGGCGTAATATTAAAGCTTAGTTCATATTGTCCAGGAAAAAATGGTTCATATGGACCGGCCAGAACAAAATCGTTCACACCTTTTGGTACTAAAACTGTGCCAGTAAATGAATTATTTTTTACTTCCGCATTAGCCCACTTGGTCACCATCGTAATTAATGGCAGGTTTTTTCCTTTCTTAAGAAAATTTTTCATTAGTTTGACTGGGTGGGCTTGTGGCGTAAAAATATGTAACAAAAATGATACGAGGGCGAGACTCAAAAAAAAGATGATAATAATATTTTTCAATCTTTGAATCGGTATTTGATGAGTGTCCATATGGCCTCAAAACCATCTTTCCAGGTTATTTTTTTATCTTTTGCCGCCCGCGTGTGATAAGTAATCGGCACTTCAAAAATAGCTATTTTCGTTTTGCCAATTTTGGCTGTAACTTCTGGACAAAATTCAAAACGCTCGCATTTGAGTGGTAAAGACTTAATAACTTCACTCTTAAACACTTTGTAAGCCGTTGCTTCGTCAGTTAAACGCAAGCCATATAATAGATTAGCCGTCAGGGCTAAAATCTTATTGGCGATCCAGTTAGGCCAGTGCATGCCCTTAATTTTACCCAAAAATCGAGAACCATAAACCACTTTAGCTTTGCCGCTAAGAATTGGTTCAAGTAACGCCGGATAGTCGCTAACTGAATATTCTAGATCAGCATCTTGAATTAGAACAATTCCCCCTGTCGCCTCTTTGAGCCCCTCGCGGATTGCTGCGCCTTTACCATGATTTTTTAGTCGAAATATTAATTTGACTTCAGGATCATGGGAATATTTTTGTTTCATAATCGAAGCTGTTTTATCTTTGGAAAAATCGTCAATTACAATAATTTCTTTGGTTAATGCAATTGGCGCTTGTTTGACCGCTTCAATTACTTTGCCAATATTTTGTTCTTCATTGTAGGCTGGAATAATAATTGATAGCTTCATTACTGTTTCACCTCAAATAACCACTGTTTATCTTTCTGCCAAATCAAATTTAAATTCGTATCAATTTCCGCTTGGCTTAATTTTATGAGTTTGTCTAGAGGAAATTCAGCGACGGCAATATATTTAATTTGTCGTTTTTTTATCTCTGGAAAAAAGTTACTTTCAGTAACATCTTTACTTAAATACGACCAATCAATAGTCTCAGCGGGAGCATAAAAAAGATTATGATAATTAATTGTTAATAATTTATCAGCTTGAGCCAGTTTAATCAAATCTTTACCCTCGTAAAAATTATACCAGTGAGAACCGACATATTTACTTAGATATTGTTCGCTTGTTAGTTTACCGGAAGCCAAAGAAAAAGCCGGCTGTAATTGCTGCCAATTAGCCTGAAAACTAACCAGCAATCCCGTTATGACAATTAGCCCGACCATAATTTTTCCGGATAAAAAATTAATTTTCTGAATTACAATCCCAGTTAGAAGTCCAAACAATGGTAAAATAACCATCAAATAACGCAATTCCCAAACTGGATGTAAGCTCCAGAGAAATATAAAGATTAAAAAAACAATAAATAAATTCTTGATAGCTACTGATTGTTTCTTGAAATAAAATGGCAACAAAAAGATTAGTCCGAAAACAGGCGTAAAATCGTAAATTAAGATTCGCCAAATCAAACCAATAATTTTCTGCGGCCAAATAAACATGATCCAATCAAGATAGTTGTTAGCACCGCTAATCCAAATTTTGTATGATTGGTCAGGCAAGGAAAGAACCGGATAGATTGGGTTGCCGGTCGTAAAATAAGCGTGCAGAAAATAAGGTACTGCTAAGGCCAAGGCAATGCCGCTGTATATCAGTAATATTTTCCAGTTCTTTTGAAATAGAAGTATTAGCCAAACACAACCAAAAATTATTAATCCGTAGAACTTGCTGGCTAAATTAAAGCCAGCAAAAATACCAGCTAAATATAGATATTTTACATCCTTTGTTTGGATAAAATTTATATAACTCCAAATGAGTCCGGCTACATAAAAAGCAACCACTAAATCTATATAGGCACTGGTAGCCAAAAAACAGACTGTACTAAGCGAAGAGATTACGAGGGTTAGAAGTAAGGCTAAACGTTGGCGGAAAAATAGTCTGAATATTTGATAGGAAAAACCAAGCCACATTAAGCCAAAACTAAAGTGTAAAAGCTTAGCCAGAATCCCGTTGGAAACAACAGCTAACATCAGACCATAGAACATTTCGGCTAATTGCGGCATAACCGAGTAGTAGAGAAGTCCTCCGGCAATAAAATGAACCGAGTGATCGGCTAGAAATATTTTTGGTAAGGTCAAATGATACCAAAGCGCATCAAATTCTTTTTCTGGGGCAATAGCTCCAATCAGATAAAATAAAGATGTTAAGACAATGAGGCAAAAAAGAGCTAATGCAACTTTATCTTTTAAAAGATTATTTTTCGCCGATCTTAAGTAAGCTTGAGTTTGAGAAATAAATTCTGTTTTCCATAAATAAAATCCTAAAATAATTAGGCCAATAGCAAAAGCAATAATAAGAATTGGACCATACCACAAGTTAATTAAACCTAAAAAGAAGAGCACTGTCCCTAAAGTGCCCCAAAAGATGCCCCAAATTAGACAAATTTTAGCTAAGTATGGAATTTTCATGCTAGACTTTTATATACCTCGGCGGTCTGACGAGCAGTTTTTTTCCAAGAAAATTTCTTTGCCTGTTGTAAACCCTTTTGAGATAGCTTTGTCCGTAATTCAGGATCAGTCATAACTTTGATAATATTTTGGGCCCAAAGGTCTTCATCATCTAAATCCAGTAAAATACCAGCATCTCCCACTACTTCCGGCAAACTGGAGTTATTAGCCGCAATGACCGGTGTGCCGCAAGATAAGGCCTCGAGTGGCGGAAAGCCAAATCCTTCATAAAGACTCGGAAAACAGAAAAGATCAGCCGCATTATAAAGTAACGGCAAATCTTCGTCCGGCACGTAACCTGGCAAAATAACTCTTTTTTCCAGTTTCAAACTTTTAATTAAAGCGAATAGCCCTTCATAATACCAACCTTTTTTCCCAGTAAGTACCAGATTACAGTCCAAATTGCCTTGTTTAATTGCCTCGTTAAAAGCTTTGACTAAAAATTGCAAATTTTTCCTAGGTTCCAATGTCCCAACGTCTAAAATAAAATGATCTCCGGTGCCATATTTCTTCTTCACGAGCGCTAATGCCTGTTTATCATTAATCGGTTGGTAATGTTCGCTAACTGCTGATTGAATAACTACAATCTTTTCTTCAGGAATATTAAGGAGTGAGATGATATCTCTTTTAGTATTTTCCGAAATAGCAATAATTTTAGCGGCCTTGCGGTAGGTTAAAGGCATCCATTTGGAAAAATAAAAACGAGAGCCGCTGGGAATATTTTTAGGAAAAAAATGGGAAATAAGATCATGAATAGTGATCACAACTTTGCCTGGATATAATAATGGGGCGGAAAAACAGGGTTGATGTAAAATATCTACTTTTTTACTTTTAGCTAGGCTGGGGAAAGTAAATTGATCCCAGACAAACCTCTGAGGAGTGGAAAAATCTTTAATTAATTTCGGCGCAATGGGTATATATTCATTCTCAGGATCAACTTTTCTCAAATTTTCCACTAAATTTTCTACGTAAAATCCAAAACCACTCTTTTGGCCTAGTGTTGTTTGGGTATCAATCGCAATCTTCATATTTGTTCCTTTTTGATTGTCCGAAAGTACTTTACTCCGTCAAATATCGCTTTAGTCATTGTCTGATACATTTTTATGTCCATACGTTTTAGCGAAGAAAAAACACACCAAAAATATTCTCTAACAAAAGCCAGCGGAAATAAAATTTTAGAAAAATTTCTTAAATAAAAGAAAATATAGTTGTGAACCAACCAATAGCGTAGATCGTAAATATCCAATACCCGACAACCGCCGGAAGAGAACTGTAGGTGCTTCAAAACTGCTTTGGGTTCAAAAAATAATTTATAACCAGCGCGACGGACCCGAAAACAAAAGTCTGTTTCCTCCATATGAGCACTACCTTTATAAAGCATGCTAAAGCCGCCAACCTGTTGGTAAACAGTTTTTAGACAGGAAAAATTACCGCCCGGAGCATGATCAATCTTCGCTCTGCTATTAGCGTTGAAATTGGTAATTTCGATTAACCCGAAAATCAAAAATCTTCCCACGAGAGGAAAACGCTTATTTTCCAGCCAGTCGTAGATCACCCGCCCGCCAACTAAGCCAATTTTATGTTCGAAATAATTATTGGCATGATGAGAAATAAATTGTTTGTCCCTGATTTCAACATCGTCATCCACAAACAGGACAATTTCCCCGGTCGACTTTTCCACACCAGCGTTTCTCGCATTTGGCAGACTCTTTTGCTGCAATTTAAGATATTTAATGTTTGCATTTCGACTAATAAAATCTAGTACTGCTTTTTTTTGATTTTCGGTTTGGTCAACTACAATAATTTCAAAATCGGGATAATCTTGGCGCAATAAGTTATTGAGAGTGTCGATTAACACCTCACTTCGATCAAGCGTGGGAATAATAACCGATACTTTTTTCCATTTTACATTAATCATACTATTTTCCTGGAAAAATCCTCTTTATCATTTGAAGATCATAAAGTTTAATAAAATATCCCACAACAAGATAGGAAGCAATACCAATTAGCCAGGCAAAAATGACATATAAATTAATGGAGAAATAAAAAACAGCGGCAGAAATTAAACCAGCAGTTAACGCCTTTCCGATGATTGTGAAATTTAGACGAAAATTTAGATATTGTCGCGAAAGTTTAAACCACCAGAATAGCATGATCAATCCTGTAAAAAAAGTTATAACAGCTGCGGCGAAATAACTATAAAAAGGTATAAAAATGACGTTCAGAGTAACATTAATGAAAGTAATAACAACCATAGGAACAATTTGCTTGGCCTGTTTGTTGATTACTGTCAAAATACTGGAGAAAATGTTTAAGAAAAAACTCACACCTACAGCTAGGGCCAGGATCATCAAAACTTTCGGTGCGGTAATGGCAATGCCAGCAATATACGTTGTCGAGGCGGTTATATAATCTTTACCGGCAATAAAATTAATCGTCGGCTCGGCCAGCACAATTAGACCAGTAACAATTGGCACAACCAAAATGACCAGAAAATCAAAAGATTTTTGGATTGAACCGTTAAGCCTTTCATCATCAGCATGGTAATAACGAGTTAAAATCGGAAAAACATTGCCAATAAAAACGCTTGGGATCAAGAGAACAATCTCCAAAATTTTATAAGGAACACCATAAATGCCCACATCAACAGTCCCCTTCATTAAAGAAAGTATTAATGTATCAATCTTGAAATGAACAAGCCCAATAATTGCCAGTATTGCCAGTGGTAAACTTTCTATAAGCAAAAATTTCCAATATTTCCAATCAAATTGGGGTTTAAACCGGACGTATTTGAGGCTCCAAACATAGTTGACACCAAAATTGACCACATTACCAACAATACAAGTCGCTAAAATATACTGGAGATCAGAATGACTGTTAACTAAAATCACAACCCCAGTTAAAATTATAGCTCGGCCTATTAGCTCACTAACAGCGGTTTTGTACATTTCCAGCTGAGATTGAAATAGCCCTAAATAAGTATTGTTTAAACTCATCCAAAACCAGCTGGCAGCAATGACAGCAATGCCTATTTTTAAAGTCCAGTCATATTGAGGAATAACAAACGCAGCCAAAGAACAGACCAAAAAGACCAAAAGACTGAAGAAAAATTTCAGAGTCATCAAGTTACCAACAATATATTCTTTTTTGCTGTTAGGTTTTGAAAGTTCTCTAACCATTACCCAGAAAAAGCCGAAATCAGCAATAACTGCCCAAAAACCGACAAACGCAAAAATAGTCGTATAAGCGCCATATCCGGCTACGCCTAAATAACGCGTTAGATATGCGATAGTTATTAGAGAAATAGCCGTTACGGCAATTTTTCCGACAATTTGAATAATTGTATTAAAAGCAACTTTGCTCGTTAAAGACATTGGTTACATTTTAGCATTTCTTAGGAGTAAGAGCAATTTTTGCGCACTCAAGAATCGGCGTTGACAGATTGTCTTAACTTAGCAATAATTAATAAATGGAAAACAAACGTATTACTTGGATCGACGCCGCCAAAGGTATTGGCATTCTTTTAGTTTTCTTGGGCCATACAGTTATACCAGAAAAAATTTTCTGGTATATTTTTTCTTTCCATATGCCATTATTCTTCTTTTTGTCAGGTTATCTTTATCGAGCCGACAAGCATGATAGCTGGTGGGATTTCGCAAAAGACAGATTTAAAAAATTACTAGTCCCTTATATTACCTTTTTTATAATTCTCTTAATTTATTGGCTCTTAATCGGACGTGCTATAGGGGATGTTCAAAATTTAAGCGTCGGAGTTTCGAAAATTTTATATGAGTTTTCTTATGCTTCAGCTTATCTGAAAACGCCATTCGCACCACTTTGGTTTTTATTTACTCTGTTCTGGGTTGAAATAATATTTTTTATACTTCAAAAAAACATTAAACAAAAATTATGGTTATTTTTAGCGATCTTTTTAATTTCTTTGGGAGGATATTTTTACAGCATCAGAATCGGTATTAGACCACCTTGGGGAATTGATATTGCCTCGGTCGCAGTTTTATTTTACGGTTTTGGCTATTTTATGAAAGATTTAAAAACGCAGTTAGCCGATATTTCAAATTTCGTTCTAATTTTAGTTACACCTATCCTTATTTTTATCGGCGTCTGGGTCGCTTCAGTAAATATACGAGTTGACATGATGTCCAATATTTATGGCGTTTTCTATTTATTTGTTGGCGGTTCACTGGCCGGCATCGGCACCACCATAGCTTTGGCCAAGATTTGGCCCTTAAGAATTTTTCAATATCTCGGTAAAAATTCTCTGTTTCTTTTCGCCTTTCAGTTTGCCGCGTTAGATATCGGTAAAGCTTTAATGAAATATTTTTGGCCAAACTTTGATTATTGGAAACTTGGCAGTAAAAATATCCTTATCGGATTAGGTCTTTCGGTTTTTGCTATCTGCTTATTAATCCTGATCAATGAACTATATAATTTACTAAAAAAGAAGCTTCAAGCTTCTTAATTTTGGTGCCCTTGATGCACTTTCATTTGAACACCTTTTGAGCTGGCTAAGCCAGTTAATGCTAGCTTACGAACCCATACCAAAAGACGATCTATATTAAAGCACATCCAGTGACTTAATTTTTAGTACCTTCATAATACCCTGTAATTTTTCAAAAGACGGGTTTTCTTCACCACGTTCAATCCGGGCATAATAATTGACATGAACGCCTGCTTTGGCGGCGACTTCAGCCTGTGTGAAACCGGCTTTTTCCCGATAAGCCCTTAGCTCGTCGCCTAACCCTTTTCTTAAATTTACTTTATTTTCGCTAGCCATATACGGATACTATAATATATTTTGTCTAAAATATCCATAGGCACAACCAATTCAATAAAAAGGAGGCACATGTTACCGCAAACACCCGCGTATAAAAACCATTTGAGAAATCTACAAAATGAGGTCGATGCCGATAAGTTACATAAAATGCAACAAGGCAATCTTTTTAACGAAAAGACTTTTTACCCGGCTTTTGTTAAGGATATGCTGGCGGCTAAGAAAGAGGTTGTTATTCACAGCCCGTTTATTTCCAAGTTCCGGTCGGAATTCTTTCGGCGCACCTTTACCGAGCTTCGAAAGAAAAACATTCCTGTTTTTATCTTTACCCGGGCGCTTGAAGAGCATGAGTACTTCGCGAGAGCCGAAATCACCTGCGCCTTGAAAGATTATGAGGAATCCGGTACCCAGATCACATATTTATCGGGATATGTTCATGAGAAACTCGCCATCATCGACCGCGAAATTCTTTGGGAAGGGAGCTTAAATATCCTTTCGCAAAGAGAAAGCAAGGAGATGATGAGGCGAATCTCGGATGAGACATCGGCCAAAGAAACAATATCTTATCTGGGGTTAGATAAAAAGTTGGCTGAAGCTTACAAATTTCAGTATGAAAGATTGTACCGAAACTTGGTCAAAAATTCAGCCTACGATTTCAAGCAGAGAATACAGGCATTCCTGACTGGCGTTATCATCCCGATCTTAACTTGGTTTCTGTTTGCCATTCCAAAAGTGATTATTTTGTTACTAAAAGGCTTCAAATTCATCATGAGTTTAGTAAGCTTCTTATATAGATAGGAGTTCTTTAGACCAGAGTAAGTTAAATAACCCATCATTATTTAATGTAATTTAAAGGGCAAACTCCCACTTATTTTGATTTTAGTTGTCTCTTGATTTTTCCCTTGAATTGTCTGTCGTTTTTCGCTACGATAGATTTGAACTTAGATATATTTTATTAATAAAGTAATAAAGTTTACGAATTTTTTCGTAAATCATTATGAGTACTAAATAAGGAGAGAACATGAACAGCCCAGAACAACCAACGTCGGATATGACTTTTACCGCGCCGATAGAAATTGAGCAGGCCATTGAGCCTGTCCGGGTAGAAAAAGACAAAGTTATTGTGATGGGCGTGGAAATTCCGCGCAATCCGGAACCTGGTCTTAGAACTCCTAGACCAGAAAGATTTCGAGACTTCATTGAGGACGAAGGGTCTATCCCCATCTTGCAGACAATCGCTAAGGGTATAGCCCTTAATCAGCCAACCTTACTTGAGGGTGAGGCGGCTATGGGTAAATCAATTAGTATTGAGTATCTGGCGATGCTGGCCAACCAGGAAGTGTACAGAATGAGTTTAAATGGTCAAACTGATACGTCTGACTTAATCGGTAAATGGGTACCGCGGACGGAAGGATTGGGAGATCAACTTTGGGGAAAGATCCAAACTTTAGATCTTAGGCCTGAGTCTTTAGAAATTCTTAGGCGTAAAAAAACAGTTGAAGAAAATGGCGAGCAAGTAATGTACGGCCCATCGGAAACTCAAGTTGAAGGCGAAAACGGCAAGGAAATTACTCTCAGAAACAATTTTGGTTTGTTGGATAAAAATGAATTACAGCAAATCGCTCAAATCGAAGGGATTCAAATTTCCGAATCAGATTGGGCATGGCAAGATGGTGAGCTACCAAGAGAAATCGTTAATGGCGCCTGGACAGTTCTAGATGAAGCCAATACTTGTGAGCCGCAGATCCTGGTTCGTTTAAACTCGATTTTAGAGAAAGGCGGTTCTCTTATGCTTCATGAAGATGGCGCTCGTATTCCAGAGCCCAAAGATCCAAATAAAACCCATCGGACTTTTTTGACCTGTAATCCTCCAGGCGGTAAGTACCGCGGCCGTGTTCCCTTCTCTGTAGAATTTATGAGCCGTCTTAATTACCAAAACCTAGGCGAGTTGCCGGAAGAAGTGGAAATAAAGCGGTTCCAACGCATTATGGGCTGCGAAGCGCCCTTGGAAGCCGATCTATTGAAAGACAAGTTTGTTAACTCTGAGCCAATTGAGGAAGGAATGAGATTAGCTGAAGTCTATGGAAAAGAATGGGCCAGTGATTTTGGCGCCAAAT
>Ga0247841_10005213_pt1 | contig 21336 bp, 19 predicted proteins | sample LaCruzMarch2015__2_FD_192410 | JGI IMG/M metagenome (GOLD analysis project Ga0247841, IMG submission 192410) | Freshwater microbial communities from meromictic Lake La Cruz, Castile-La Mancha, Spain - LaCruzMarch2015_18m | ecosystem: Environmental > Aquatic > Freshwater > Lake | place: Spain... | reverse complement strand
ATAAACAAACCACAGAATAGAATAATGAAGCACAAGATATGCTTAACTTTCATGTATAGCCTCCTTGATATATAGCTCACATACAAGTCAATATTGAGATTAATTTATCTATCTATTGTGTCAACAAATTTCTCAGGTATTTTTGTCCTATGCCAGTTTCCCCTTGGTCTTGAGAATTATCTTTCCAACAAACATTTAGCCTGGACAAACATTGTGATTTTTTGCAAATAACGGTTTCGTTCTTCAGTTTATCTAATCAGCAATCTAAGCAGCTCTACCAAATTTATCTGTCATTTATTGCTTTTTTCTTTCCCATAAGGATTAGTATAGTATCAGTATATCATCTGTATAGTATCTGTATAGTATCAGCATATAAAAATACAGATAATACATTGATATGATACTGTTACAATATAGATTATCAATAGAACTTAATGAGATGGGAAAAAGGAAGGTAAAAGGAATTTTTTATTGACGGATATGGTGCTGCTGCAGGACTTAGAAAAGATACATAAAACGAAGGAGGTTGCAATGAAACTGAGAGGTTACTTAGGTGTTTCAATTATGATAGGGTTTATTTCCTGGCTGCCGTTTTTGCTAATACTGACACTGCTGGTTGCTTACGTAGAAGAAATCACAATCAGACTGGCTTTTATTAATTGTGTGATTCCGAGTGTCGTATTCGGTTTTTTGTATGGGTTTAGCATGGGTTATTTCTATCGGGTGGATACAATTGTCATCAAAAAAGAAAATGCTGCAAACCGATTGGATTTGCTTGTAATAGAAATGGCAAAACTGGGTTATCATCCTGATAATCAAGTGGAAAATGTGATTACTTTCACTCCCAATATCTACGCCGGCAAAGCTGCGGGGAATATCTCCGTTATCCTCAAAACAGACGAACTGATTTTGACTGGTGCAAGATACCATATCAGGACGCTGAAAAAAAAGCTAAGGTAAATCACAGAACACACGGAAAAAACTGAAACACACTGAAAGGGGGATTGGATAATGAATATCTATGTTTTATTGGCAGGAATTATCTGTTGTTTAACGACATTAGGTCATTTCTTCATGGGATACAAGATGTTTGTGAAGCCAATGTTGGCTACCACTATGGATGAGATACCCAAAAGAGTGATGCTGGGCGTAATATCAATTGACAGATTTTGCTAAACAGACACACTACCATTATGAAAATAATGACTAAAATAACGATGACGGCTAATTGGAAATTGGGTTTGCTTTTCACATTAATTATAGGGTTGTCATATTTCAGCCTCGATGCCGTAACTATTTCTGAACTAAACGTCAAAGCCGGTTGTGGATATAATCTTGCCCAACACTATGGCGTAAAAGAGCAGGCAGCCGGTTACAAAGTAGAGACCGGTTTTCATCATGGCATGACAGCAGGCTTGATGCTGGAACTGCCAATTACACCTGCATTTGCTATCAGGTATGAATTCAATTATGTTACTAAAGGTTCATCTGAGAAAATAACTATAAAAGAACTGGATGGCGAAGCTCTGATTAAGCCGGCTGTAATGAATGTGAAATATGGCATGGACTACATTGAATTTCCCATGCTATTCAAGCTTAAAACCCTGAAAGGTGATGATTTTAGTATATCGGTTATTGGCGGAGCTGCAATGGCTCTGAAAATCAATGGTGATTATCATTTGGATGGGAAGCTCTATTTTCCGGTAGCAGATAGTTTTGAAGTAATAAACATAAAAGACGATTCCGGTTTAAAGGAAATCAATCAATTTGATTACAGCCTGATTTATGTGGGAGAGTTGGATTTTGAAATTGCCAAACAACCTCTCACATTGGGATACCGCTTCACTATTGGCTGGGATTACCTGAATCTGCCAACCTATCAAGCCGGTGGATTTGATCCGGTACAATTAAGAAATCAAAGCTATGCACTGTATCTGAGTGTTCCACTGTGGGCACATAAGTAAACGGAGTAATTATGAAAGCAGTTTATATAATTCTGATGATAATAACGTTATCATGTCTCAATGCTGAGCTGAACTGGCAGCATATCTACTTCAGCGGAGTTGGCGCAGATGGCATGAGGGCAGTCAGGATTCAGGCAACGGAGTCTGATCCCAATATTTTATTAAAAGAAAATAACATCATTACTCAGACACCTATGCCTGCTTTAGATGATGGGTATAATAACTATCAGGTAACAGTCAGAGAGCCGGCATATCCGTTTATCGGGTTCAGACAGCAGACAGATTCTACCACGGTTATTCTGCCTGTGTGGTATGATTATAGCACAGTACCGGCATTGAGTGATTTGACTCACGCAATGACCGATCCGGCGGGAGATGCTTTGTTTACCCAGACTAATCTTGATATAGTCAATAGCTACGCCGTTTTCAGTAATGATAAGTTCTATTTTGCCATCATCAATAATGGAGGAGGATTTCCTGTAAGTTCAGGTTTTACTTTTTATTCATATATGGCAGCAATAGTCAATCCTGCAACAGCCAACGAGCCCAATCCTACGGTATGGGGACTGATGTTTACAGTGGATGTGGCAGGGATTATTGCGCCGGGGTTGTATCGCATAACGGGAACTTCAACCAGTGATATGACATTACTGGGGCAAATCCAAACGCATGTAATTGCCGGCTCAAACTGCCTGCTTTTATCATGTAATAAAGCAGACCTACTGGCAGATAGCAGTTTTTCTGCCTGGTTCAGTGAAGATAATCCGGTCATCGGCTGTCAGATAATAACTAACAAGATATCGCTGGTAAGCGGAACTCTGCTGGCAGACCAGACCAATGGCTTTGATTTGATACATAAAAAGGTAGTGTTTGCTCCGGAAACAGTTCCATATCAAGTTATCAGCAATCCCACTGTTACTTATCTGGCAAACTGGAATCTTGCTTTCGGAGTGGACTATTTCAGTGAGGACAGCTTTTTTCCGATTGAAGCAGAAGTAGTGATTGATAACGAGCATACATTTACGTTGATACCTACTGAATTTCCTGATTTTAATCACAATGTCCATTATTCTGCAATAGTTAATCCCATCGAGACTGGAGAATGGACGCAGGCTGTATATCGCTTTACCTGTAATGGGATAAACTGGTCAACGACGCAAATCACGAATACTGCAAATAATGACTACACCGAAATCTTGCCACCGGGTATTCTGATAACAAATCACTATCCTAATCCAATCGGGAACTATCTGAATCTGGAATTTAGCAAAGATGCTGCTATTGCAGATTTATGTATCTATAATCTTAAGGGGCAGAGAATTCTGGATAAGCAAATCAAGATATCTCATAATAAATACATGCTTGATTTATCCGGTGTTGACGCACCTAACGGGATATACTTTTTGAAGATAACAGCTCAAAACTTGAGCCAGATTAAAAAAGTACTAATCCGTAGAAAAGATTTATAACCATTAACCCAACAATGCATATTCGGGTTATGTGCTTAACAATAAGCTCTATCTTCTAACAAAAGCCTGAAGAATGTCCGGGGAAAAACAGTCAGAGCAATCTATGCAGACAGTTATTTTATGGGTATGGTGAAAGAAAAAACGCTACCGTTACCCGGTGATGAGCTAACGCTGACCGTTCCACCTAACTGAGCGACGAATTCCTTGACAAGGGGTAAGCCAAGTCCCGCACCTCTTCCATAGCCGGTTCCGGTTGAAAAGACGCTGAGTTTCCCATCAAATATATGCTTTTGTAATTCAATGGGAATACCCTGACCGCTGTCTTTGATATTGCAGACATAAAAGTTATTGTCACGTAATAGCTCCACTTTAACCACACCGGAGTCTGGCGTAAATTTAATCGCATTGGATAGAAGATTGCGAAACACAACTTCCATAAAACCGGGGTCAACCATTACCGTCTGTTTTGCCTGAAAATCCATAATAATCTCAATATGTTTAGCGGAGATGATTAAAGCATGCTGTTCAATAATTTTTTGAAAAAGTGGTTCCAGAAGCACAGGTTCGGGGTTGACGACAATCTTGTCGAGTTGTTGAGCCGACCAACGCAAAAGATTGTCGGTAAGCGAATAAACTTCAAAGGCGGAACGCTGAATATGGGTGAGAAGTTCATTGCCTTCAGCCTGATAAGAATCCTCTTCCAAAACTAATTCAATACCCTGATAAATGCTGGCAAGAGGACCTCTGAGGTCATGGGCAACGATAGAAAACAGTTTTGTTTTGGCATCATCGGCAGATTTTAGTTTGTCTAAAGCTGATTCAAGCTGGGTTTTTTGCTCACTGATTAGTTTGTTGCGTTTCTTGAGTTCCACGTTTTTTAGCCTGAATATTTCAGACCGTTGCTGTTCTTTAATCTTGTTAAATTCTTGTTCTAATTGAAAGAATTGGGCTTCTTTATCCCTGTTCCAGATAATATTTTCTGTTTGTTTGGCAGCATCCAAATATTCCAAAGCCTGCTTCCACTTTTTCTGTGCCTTGCAAATATTATAGCCTTGATTGTAAGTAGGTACCAGCAAATTGTAATCATTCATATTCTTTACCATAGGAATGATAATATTCAGATACCGGGCTGCTGAGCGATAGTTCTGCATCTGAAAATATGTTTCTATTAAAGTTAGACAAATCCTGATATAGAAGTTTGGTTCTTCGTTAGCTTTTTTGTTTTTCAGAGCTTTGTTCAAATACAGCAAAGCTTCTGCAGGACGTTTGGCTTGATTGTAAATAATCCCCAAATGAAGCTGCGTTCTGGATATCTGGTACTGATCATTACGGTCCTCATAAATTCGGAGAATAATAAGAATGGTTTTAAGTGCTAATTCGGGTTTGTTGGTGAGAGCATAAATTTTGCTGATGTTACTCAAGGCGTGGGTATATTGCATCATATTCTTTTGTTTCAAAGAAAGGGTTGCTGCCTTTCGATAATATTTAGTTGCCTTTTTTAGCTCCAGCGCGCTGGAATAGACATTACCAAAGCCCAGTGCTATGCTTATCAGAAAAGAACTAAGCTTATGAGCATTCGCCAGTTGTTCAGCCCGAAATAGATTGTCCACTGCATCGATGTAATTAAATAAACCATCCTGGCATCTTGCCAAGCCAATATATGCATGGATAGTATGCGGGACATTGTTAAAACTTAGAAAGAGCTCTTGCGCCTTTTTTAATAAGACCATGGCTTCCTCATACCGTTCTAAGTTCATAAGATTATCTCCGGTAGCACAAAGTAGAGTAGCCAGCTCAATATCCTTGATTCCGGTACGTTTTTTTATTGTGAGAGCGAGGGAAGTCATCTCATACGCCTCATTGAATTTTCCGAAATTAGCCAAGCAGTTTGAAAAGTTAATCAAAAAGGGGATTTGTTGCAAAGGAGGGGTCTTAATGCGGATTATCTCCCAGGTTTCCTTAGCATAAGCAATGGCTTGGGGTGGGTTTTCACGCATAAGTCGATTGATTTCAATTACCTTGGCACCTATTTCGGTGATATCTGCTGTGCTATTTATCTTGCTACTCATAAAATTATACCTCTACTCAAGCCGTCTGAGGCATGCTAAGCAAGACAAGGATTGGTGTCAATGAAATAAACGAAAGCCCGTCGTTTGACGGGCTTTCGTTATTAAGATTCCTGCCTTCGCAGGAATGACATAGATGTAGATACATTCGCCTCGAATGTATATTAACTTGTTCAACAGACGAGGCGTCCGTTACTACATTCAATATTTAATGATGTTTGTGCGTAGCCTGGTCCGTTATCTGACCATTGCTGACTGAACGTTTGAAGTAGTATGTGTGCAGCAATTTCAGGGCAAGAGGAGAATTCGGAGCGCCTAAGAAGCGTTCATAAATTCTGGTAACTTCAGGATTGTGGTGAGATCTGCGAACAGGAAGAGCTTTGTCTTCTGCATATAAGCTTTCACCACGACGGGCGCGCATGGCAAGGTCATTGCCGTAAGGTTGTCCACCGCCACCAACGCAGCCACCGGGACAAGCCATGATTTCTACAAAGTGGTATGGAGAAACTCCGTCTTTGGCTAGACCTGCTCTGATTTTATCCATCACGATGCGGGCATTGGAAAGTCCATGAGCTACGGCAATGCGTAAGTCACCAAAACCAGGTATTGGAACTACAGCTTCTTTGACTCCTTGTAAACCGCGAACAGCTTTAATTTCGACATCTTCCAGTTCTGTTCCTGTGACAAGGAAATAAGCGCTACGCAGAGCAGCTTCCATCACACCACCTGTCGCACCGAAAATAGTGCCTGCACCGGTATAGAAGCTCATATTCTCATCAGCGTCTTCATCTTTGATGTTTTTGAGGTCTACGCCTGCTTCTTTGAACATGCGCTGCAGCTCACGGGTGGTCAGAACATAATCTGTATCCTGATAACCGGAATCGCGCAGTTCGGGACGGGCAGCTTCAAATTTCTTGGCTGTGCAGGGCATGATGGCAACAGATACTATCTTGGCAGGGTCAATCTTCTGTTCCTGAGCATAATAAGTTTTTGCCAAAACGCCGAACATAGACATGGGGGACTTGGCTGTGCTGACGCAATCTGCCAAATCAGGATAATAGGTTTCCATAAATTTAATCCAACCGGGTGAGCAGGAAGTGATAACCGGCTTTTTGCTTCCGGCTTTGAGCTTCTCAACTACTTCAGTACCTTCTTCCAGAATGGTCAGGTCAGCAGTGAAGTTGGTATCCATCACAGCATCAAATCCAACTTTGCGAAGTCCGGCATACATTTTTTTAACAGTAAGTGAACCCATTTCCATACCATATTCTTCGCCAAGAGAAACACGGATAGAAGGGGCTTCCTGCACGATGACATGCTTGTCAGGGTCAAGAATGGCATTCCAAACTTCATCCACTGCGCTTTTTTCACGCAGAGCGCCGGTCGGGCAATAGACTGTGCACTGACCGCAGTTCACGCAGGGGCTGTTTGCCATACCACCCGCAAAGGCAGTATCCACATGACTTTCAAAGCCACGGTCTGCAAAGGTCAAGGCATAAACGGTTTGCACATCATTACAAACAGTCACGCAACGTCCGCAGGCAATACATTTATCAATATCGCGGATAATGGAAAGACTGCTGTCGTCTTCTTTGTGCTTATGCAGAATCTGGGGCAGATGGTCTGGTTTTACACCCAGATTATTGGACAGGGTCTGCAGTTCACATTTGTTGTTGGCTGCGCAAGTGGGGCAGGTCACATCATGATTGCTGAGAATCATTTCCACCAGAGTCTTGCGGTAAGAACGCAGCTTTTGGGAATTTGTGGTTATCTTCATGCCTTCTGCCACAGGAGTGCAGCAAGCTCTTTTAGGAAGGGGATTTCCCGAAACTTCCACTACGCACACACCGCAATTGGCTGTGGGCGGAAGGTCAGGATGGTAACACAGGCGGGGGATATGGATGCCATATTTGTCAGCGGTTTCGATGATGGTCATCGTTTCCGGAACTTCTACATGGAGTCCATCGATCCAGACATTAACTGTTTTCGCCATGAGGTTTTCCTCCAGATTTCTATCTTTTATTCTTTAATTAATGCAAGGAATTCGTCTCTGAAGTTTTCCAGAGCGCTGCGAATAGGCATAATCGGAGACTGTCCTAATGCGCAGAATGATGTTTGCTGCATAGTTTCAGCAATGAGTAGCAACATATCCAAATCATCAACCGTGCCCTGACCTTTCTTAATCTTGCTGATTAGGTCATAAAGCTGTTGAGAACCGTTACGGCAGGGAGCGCACTTTCCGCAGGATTCGTGACGGAAGAAGCGCAGGATTGACCAAAGCATATCCACAATGCTGGTATTTTCATTCATGACCAGGATGGCACCCGAACCCAGAACAGCAGCATATTGCTGTAAGCTGCTCAGGTCCATTTTGACATCCAGCATGCGTTCATTGAGAATAACACCTGCAGCACCGCCGATGAGAGCAGCTTTGAAACGGAAGCCTTTTTTCATTCCGCCGGCATAGTCATTGATAATGGTTCTGAGGGTAGTGCCCATATCAATTTCACACAGACCGGGATAGGCAACTTCGCCCAGAATGGTATAGACTTTGGTACCGCTGCAATCAGGAGTTCCGAACTTTTTATAGCCTTCCGCACCATGCTTGATGATATATGGCACATTTGCCAGAGTCTCAACATTATTGACGACAGTGGGGCATTCCCACAGGCCTTTGACTCCCGGAAAGGGTGGCTTCCAGCGTGGAATGCCGCGATTACCTTCGATAGACTCGATGAGGGCAGTTTCTTCTCCGCAGACATAAGCGCCGGCGCCAATCATAATGTCTATATCAAGGTCAAAGCCGCTTTCTAAAATGTTCTTACCAAGTAAGCCATATTCGCGGCACTGATTGATAGCTTTGGTCAAACGGCTGATGCTGAGTTTATATTCACCGCGGATATAGATATAAGCTTTGGAAGCTCCGACTGCTTTGGCGCAAATCATAATGCCTTCCAAAAGCTGATGGGGGTCGCCTTCCATAATCAGACGGTCTTTAAAAGTGCCGGGTTCACCTTCATCGGCATTGACCACGACATATTTCTGTGCACATTCGATGGGAGAAGTGAAACTCCATTTCAAACCTGTCGGGAAACCTGCGCCGCCGCGTCCTTTTAGACCGGATTTCTTGACTTCATCAACTATTTCCAGTGGTTTCATCTGAAGCAAGGCTTTTTCCCAGGCTTCATAACCACCCGCTCCCAGATATTCATCAATGTTTTCGGGGTCAATGATACCGGAATTACGCAGTACGATACGTGATTCATAATTAAACTTGGGACTGAACTTTGACCCGGCGTCCAGCATCAAACGATGCACAGGACGTCCCTTGAGAAAATGCTCATTAACCAGCTCAGGTAAATCAGCGATGAGGACATTCTCATAATTCACGTTTTCAGGGTAAACAGTCAGGCAGATGCCTTTGCCAAAAAAGCCTAAAGGACCGGTTTGCAGGACATTCACCTCTTCCTGCAGAGCAGCTTTTTCCAGCTCCTTGTGCAGGGCATCGGTAAATTCTTTTACTCCGGCTTGCTGAGAGGTTTCGTTGATTCCAATCAGGATATGAGTGCGGTAGTATTTCATTATTTCACCCCTCTAAGCTTGGTAAAAACTTCATCCACTTTGTCTTCGGTCAAATCGCCATAGACATCATCGTTAATCATCATCACAGGCGCATTACCACAAACACCCAGACAGGCGCAAAGTTCCAGTGTAAACAGTCCGTCCTTGGTGGTTTCACCAATACCGACATTCAGAGCGTTCTTCATTTTACGCAGGATATTCTCTGAGCCTTTGATATAGCAGTGAGGTGATTCGCAGAGACGGATTATGTTTTTTCCGCGCGGTTTGGTGCTGTACATCGAATAGAACGTAATCACACCATAAATGTGATTGGCAGGGATTTTGAGATATTCTGAGACAGCCTGAACAGCCTCTTCTGAAATATAGTGCTGAGGATGGCTATCCTGTATATCATGCAGGATATAAATCAGGTTGTCTTTGGTGGGAGTGTATTTGGAAAATATTTCCTGATACATAGATACTCCTTTATTCTTCTTTTTCTGATAGTAATTTCAAGGCTTGTCGTTGTGCCTGCACATCAACATGCATAGCGGGAACTTTGCTGATTGCTTTGACGGGGCAAACGTCCATACAGGTGCCACACTTGATGCAATCAAGCTGATGAATAGTGTACTTTTCCTCTTTGCTTCCGCTGATGCAGATGACAGGGCATTTTCTGGCGCATAATGAGCAGCCGATGCATTTGTCCTTGGCAATCATGAAATGCATGAGATCAAGGCAAACGGAAGTTGCGCACTTGTGGTCTCTGATGTGTGCTTCATATTCATCTCTGAAATAGCGGATAGTGCTGAGGACGGGATTGGGAGCTGTCTGACCCAAACCGCAAAGAGAAAGCTGATTGATGGCTTCTCCCAGGCGAATCAGTTCTTCAATATCACCTTCCATGCCTTTTCCGTAAGTAATTCTTTCCATAATATCAAGCATTTGCTTGAGCCCGATTCGGCAGGGAGAGCATTTCCCGCAGGATTCCTCAACCGAGAAATCCAGGAAAAACTTGGCAATACTGACCATACAGTTGGAGTCATTCATTACAATCACACCACCTGAACCCATCATAGCGCCTTTTTCTTTGAGAGATTCATAATCAATCGGCACTTCGAGGTGGTCTTTGGTTAAACAACCTCCGGAAGGTCCGCCCAATTGCACAGCTTTGAAACCTTTGTCACCGACAATTCCGCCACCGACTTCAAATATCATCTCTTTGAGCGTGATACCCATCGGCACTTCCACCAGACCGGTATTCTTGACATCACCCGTCAGGGCAAAGACTTTTGTGCCTTTGCTGGTCGCAGTTCCCATCGAAGCAAACCACTCAGCGCCCTTAAGGAAGATGGTGGGCAGGTTTGCCAGCGTTTCAACGTTGTTGACAACAGTAGGTTTTCCCCAAAGTCCTTTGTCAGACGGATAGGGTGGTTTTGCAGACGGATGCCCGCGCAAGCCCTCAATAGAGTGAATCAGCGCAGTTTCCTCACCGCAGACAAAAGCTCCTGCTCCGGTGCGCACTTCAGCCTCAAACTCAAACTTGCTGTCAAAGATGTTTTTGCCGATTAAGCCAAACTCTCTTGCCTGTTCGATGGCATGTTTGATGCGTTTAATAGCCAGCGGATATTCTGCCCGGATGTAAAAGAACCCTTTGGAAGCTCCGATGGCAAAAGCTGCTATCATCATTCCTTCCAAGACGCGATGTGGGTCACCTTCAAGCAGTGACCTGTCCATAAATGCGCCGGGGTCACCTTCATCACCATTGCAGATGATATACTTCTGAGTATCTGCGTTGCCGGCGGCAAACTTCCATTTCATAGCAGTCGGAAAACCGCCTCCGCCTCTGCCTCGGAGCCCGGATTTACGGACCAATTCGATGGCATCGGCAGCAGTCATTGTGGTCAGAATCGTACCCAGAGCTTCATAACCACCTTGCGCAATGTATTCATCAAGGCTTTCAGGGTCTATGTATCCGCAATTTGCCAGTGCAACTTTCACTTGCTTCTGGTAAAAGGGGATATCCTTGGTGGTGGTCAGTGCATGCTCTTCTTTGTCCTGAAGCATCATCCGCTTGACAGGTCTGCCCTTGACAAAATGCTCCTCAACCAGTTCCTCAACATCATCCAGCGTGACCTTTTGATAGAATACACCTTCCGGATAGACTATCATAACAGGACCATAATCACAGGGTCCCATGCAGCCGGTCTCGATCAGGTTGATTTCGTTGAGCAAGCCTTTTGCCTGCAAGACTGCTTGTATCTTATCCTTGATTTTAAGCGCTCCGGCAGATACACAGCCTGACCCGCAGCAGATGAGCAGGTCTATACGTTTAAGAGACATGGAATTTCCTCCTAGCTCAATTGCCGGTTGCTACAACGTAGTCGGAGACAATCCTTCCGTTTACAATGTGTTCGACGACGACTTTCTTGACTTTTTCCGGTGACATGTTGCCATAAGTTACTTTGTCTTTACCTTCTTCAACAACATCCACAACGGGTTCCATTGACGATAAACCTTTTTCACCTGTTTGGGTGACCAGGACATCGGTTAAGCTGCGTTGGGAAATCTCTTCCAAGAAAGTCTTCATAACTTCCCGAGCGCCCATAGCGATTCCGGATGTGCCCATTCCAACAACAATCTTAATCCTAACATTGCTGCCGCGCAGTTTCATCTCTTCCTGAGCTTTCTCGCGGATTTTCTTAAGGTCTGCCAGTGTTTTCATCAGACATCCTCCATGTTTGTATTTTGTATTCCTTCTAATAAACTTTGTTCAATGTATTCTATCACATCAGGATAAGTAAGCGGGATATCGCCCAGCTCTTCTTTGATGGCTTCGGTATCAAAGTGAAAAGACTGTTCCTTGCCCTTGTCCCGACTAATCAGGTTCACATAGAAATCCACATCTGCATGCCCGATAATGGCACCCAACAGTGTATCTTTCAGATTACCCAAAGGCAGCCTGTCGATGTGGTCTTTCTCAAAATCAACCATGAGCACAGTGCCGAGGCATGGCTCACTGGTCATGGTAAAAGTACCGTTGCACAGTTCAGCGTTTTGCTTGAACAGGGGTATGCCCAAGCCCACTTTCTTGATTCTGTCCTGTTTAGACGTATAGAACGGGTCTTGTGCCATTTCCAGTGTGTCAGTATCCATTCCGCACCCGTCATCTTCTATAATAAAGCGTAACACATTCTCTTGAGCATCATTGATAATTCTGATGCGGATGCCCTTGGCTCCTGCCCGCACAGAGTTTTCAATAATGTCCAAAAGATGCAGCGATATATCTTGCATAAAGTATTCCGTTACTTGGTTTCTTTGTATTTTGAGAGGATTTCCACTAACTGTGCTTTGGTCTCAAGTCTGCCGAACGTATCTTCACCAATCACCAGAACCGGAGCCAGAGAACAGGCTCCCACGCAGCGAATGGCACTCAGAGTAAACAGATTATCCGGTGTGGTTTCTCCCATTTTGATGCCCAGCAATTCCTGCATATTGTTTACAACTTTGGCTGCGCCTTTTACATAGCAGGCAGTGCCCAGGCAAATATTGATTACATGCTTGCCGCGGGGCTTCATGGAAAAGAAATTGTAAAAGGTGACCACCCCATAGATTTTGCTGATGGGAACATCCATCTCCCGGGCGATAAACTCCTGCACTTCTACGGGCAGGTAGCCAAATATCTCCTGAGCTGAACGCAGCACTTCTATCAAAGGGTTTTGTGTTTCCCTGCGTTCCTCGATAACAGCACGCAAGCGCTCATACAGAGCATTACCAAAGCTTGTGCCTTGTGCCATTATTCCTCCTAAATCTTTATATTATTATCTTTCTTTCTAAAATTCGTTTAGATGCCATCACCAGTTCCGCTACAGTCGGCGCTTCTACCTGTATTAATGAACTTCCACAGCCCAAATCACTCAGATAATGTGCATCGGAAGCTCTCAGGAAACTGCACTCTTTCAGCTCAGGATGCTGCTTTAGGTAGTCAGCCAGAATCAGTCCCGAAGTTATTCCCAGCGCCGGAAAGCTAAGCTCCTGCGGCAGAAACCCCAACTGGCTGATAATACTGTTTGCCCCCGCATCAATATGAGCCGGAAGGCAAAAACCTTCATACTGTTCAACCATAACCATAGTTTCCTCCAGATTCCACAACACTGAATTGCTCAGTGCCCGCTCTTCCAATCTGATGATGTTTTCATCTGCATCAATCACGACCTGGTCGCCAAAGAACTCCGCATCATTGGGAATCGGCAGCAAGGCTTCATACAGAACTTTGTCAAACTCCATAGCCTTAGCGCTGTCATCAAAATAAGCCAGCAGATGAATTTCTTCGGAAGTCTGTATCTCCACGCCATAAGTGAAGGCAATTCCATATCCGGCTGCAGCTTGCGCATAGGCAGGGCAATTTGCCAGCGTATTATGGTCAGTAATGGCAATCCACTCTATTTTCAGCTCTTTAATGCGTTGCATCAGGGCTTCCGGTGACATTTCCAGTCCTCCGCAAGGCGAAAGCACGGAATGGATATGCAGGTCAGCCTTATAGCAATGCATCTGTTATCCTAAAAAGAACTTTATATTTCAAATCCAGCTTCTTGGAGTCCACATTGCCTAACGCCGTCATTCCAAACTTGATTTGGAATCCAGTTCCTTAATAAACTCATGGCAATCTGGACTTCATGAAGCGACCATCTCAATGATTCTAAACATCTTTACGGGATATGAAGTCCAAGCTTCCCATAGTCTATATTTCAACTAAAAATGCGTCAGGAAGCATGTACTCCAAATCCTATTTCTGCAGCATAGTATATAATATGCCGGCAAGGTCAAATACCTGCTTATCACAGACAGCCAGGCACACATCTTCCTGAATGGCGCGTTCAATCACAGCCGCATCGGGATGGATGCCTTTGGCAAACAGCACGCACGGGATATTGGTCATGGATGCCACTGCCACGGTATTCATGTGCTTCATAATTGTAATCCAGACTTGCTGCTCTTTGGCAGTACCCATCACGTCACTCAGCATATCGGAAACATACCCGTCCACAATCTGAATTGCAGCAGTATCAAAATTCGGCGTCAAGACTTCAGCATTTACTGTATCGAGATAATCTTTCAACATGATAGCCATAATTCTCAGTCCTCTTCTTTTTGATGTCTTTTGAGCAAGACCACACAATCGTCAATAGATGCTTTATTGTAAACAATATCCTCTGCCAGAGCGTAACAGGAGGGTGAGCCGCAAGCACTGCAATTCAAGCCAGGCAGCATGACCAATATCTCATTCAGCTTTTTCATCTTCTGGATTGCCTGCTTGATATCGTGGTCAAGCTCCATGATGGAACGCGGTTCCAGCGGTACAACGGCAAATTCCCCGTCTTTGTAAAGCTCTTTCAGCTCTGAAGTATTGATGACTTTATGTTTGGAATTCTTGATTAGCTTCTTGATGCGTGACATTGCCACAAAGGGATTTTCCACATTCAGGCAGCCGCCCACGCAGCCGTTTGTGCAGCTTCTGAGCACAATGTAATCATATTGGTCGAGGTAATGGTCTTCCACTTTGGAAAGAATTTCCTTCACATTGTCAATACCATTGACAGACAACGCCCGGATGTCGTCACAATCCACCATTTCAGCTTCCACGCCTGCCAAAGCCCAGGTTAAACCCTGTTCATAAGTGTCAATCGGTTTCTGGTCGCCATTCATTTTTCTCAGGCGTTCTCTGATTTTACCATAAATCATGCCGATGGAAAAAGCACCATCCTGCAAATGCTTATATGCGCCTTCCGGCTGATGCACAGCCGTCACATGCGCCACGCAGGGCACGATTACGAATATGCCGATTTCTTTGTCTTTCAGACCTTTTTCTGTCTGAATCTTTTCCCGCAGGTATCTGGTCAATATGCTCATCGGGGCTTCCTGATGTAGAATATTGGGCAGCAGGGAAGGATATTTTACCTGTATCAAACGCACCACAGCAGGACAGTTGCTGGAGAGAATCGGTCTGTAATCTCTGTGTTTGCGGATATAGTCACGCACCAGATTGGTCATAAAGTCTGTCACCATCGCTTCTTCCGCCACTTCATCAAAACCCAGCTCCAGCAAAGCCTGTTTGGTCGTGGCATAGGGTATATCTTCCGTGAATTGTCCTGCATAAGAGGAAGACAGGATAGCTACTTTATATTGGAAATCGTTGATAATTTCCAAAGAGTCGCTTTTGGGCAGGATGGCATGAAAAGAACAGATGGTAACGCAATTACCGCAGTCCACACAGCGGTTGGTGTCAATTTCTGCTTTACCGTTGCGGACGCGGATAGCTTCGGTCGGGCAGACCTTCACACAGGAAGTGCAGCCCACGCAATTATCAGAAACAATCTGGATAGCGTGATAGTATTCTTTTTCGGGAGGTGTCATCATCTTTTTCTATGCGTAAAATATCATTATTTCTAAGGCAGTGGAGTCACCATATTCAGACGTAATGTGCATTACATCCGAGTTCTTTTTGATATTGGGCAGTCCCAGTCCGGCACCGAAACCCATTTCTCTGACCAGGTCGTCAGCAGTTGACCAGCCCGGCACCATTGCCTGTTCGATATCGGAAATACCCGGTCCTTTATCCACAAAGCGGATATAGACCAAATCGTCATAGACGCAGCTCGTCATGTGTCCGCCGTTGGAATGTGCTGTCACATTGATTTCAGCTTCATAAGAAGCCACAGCTATGCGCCTGAGAATGGTAGGGTCTATCCCCAGCCGTTTCAAAACGTTCTTCACTTCAGCGCTGCCTTTGCCGGAATTGACAAAATCTCTCACCCCGATTTCAAATTCCAGTGTCACTTCAGCTTCAGGCTTGTTTGCCAGAAAGTGCTTTACCGCTGTTTCGTATTGGGGATTGATATTCCAGTATTCAGCCATATCAGATTTTGCAGCTTCTCAGCCCGGAGTTGTAGAGGATCCCACTGGAACGGTACATGGTCAGTTTTGTCGTAAACAAAACCAGTTTGCGTTCTTCTGCCATTTCAATCAATTCTTGGGGGGGAACTTTTCCCCGCACAAAAACGATGCCTAGCAAGTCTATCATATCGGAAAGCCGGATTACCTGCGGATTGGTTAGCCCTGTCAAAAGCAGGGTTGGTTCCTTTGTACACATCAAGATATCGCTGATCAGGTCTGAAGCAAAGGCACAGGGCACTTCCTTCTCCAAATCAGCCGTTGATGTCAGAACTTCCGCCTCGAGTAGGCTTAGAATCTCTCGTAAAGTCATCTTACCACACCTGAATGTTATATTACAGGCATTACTTTCCAAATTGGCTTTATCGTCAAGGAAAAATGGAAAGAATGGGATGGTGGAACGGTGGAAAGGTGGAACAGTGAAACGGTGGAAAGGTGGAAAGGTGGAACAGTGATTAGGTGATTAGGTGATTAGGTGATTAGGTGATTAGGTGATTGGGTGAAACGGTGGAAAAGTGGAACTGTGGTTAGGTGGAAAGATAGACGCCCGCTTTAGCCTGTCGTTTTCAAGCCGGTTCTCTGAATGTAGGTTATGCGCCCTCGCTTGACCAAAGAGCATTAGTGCTATATATGGTGCGCTGGTTTTATCGTGCAGGACAACCAGATTTATCTGGTTAGAAAACAAACAGCAAAGCGGTAGATAGAGTTTGTTTTAACGCAGAGACGCAAAGACGCAGAAGTGGCACAGCGCAGGTAGTTCTGCCTTCAGGCAGGTTTTTCAAGTTAAAAAGCGCACTAATGCTATCAAAACCTGCATAAATGCAGAACTACGCCCCCAAGCTTCAATTTCATCTGCTCTCGAGAGTTCGGAGACTTGCGCTATAAAAACAAAGGCTGCCGGTCAGGCAGCCTTTCAGTTAAACTCTTTCTGTTTATTCTGTTATTTCTGTGGTTAAAAAAAATCTACTTTACCAGTACAACTTTGCGGGTATCAACTATCTTGCCTGTAGTCATTTTGACATAATATATACCACTGCTGCAAGCTTTGCCGTTTTCATCATTACCGTCCCAAGTTTTACGCCAGGAGCCAATGCCCTTTGTTTCAGACAAAAGACTGCGCACTTTGGCACCCTTGATATTGTAAACTTCCAACGAGACGTTTCCGCCTTTGGTCAGCTCATAAGAGATGCTGGTCATGCTATTAAAAGGATTGGGATAAATGCTCTTGAGCATAGTTTCGACCGGTATCACAGGTGGTTCAATTATTTGTCCGCTATGAACCACTGTCACATTGACCGGACCGTGAAACACATAGTTGCCATTCAAATCCACGTTCTGCAGCCAATAGTAATAGGTGGTATTGGGTGCGACTTCCATATCAGTGTAACTGTATTCCGTTTCGGAAGATGTATTGGTTGCGCCGATAAGCGGGCTGACTACTATCGCAGTGCTGAGGTCATTGGTTGTATTCCTGAAAATATAAAAGCCGGATACATCTGTTTCGGATTGCGTAATCCAATGCAATTGAACATAATATTCAGAAGTCGGCGAAACAGTGAATGAGGAAAGCTCGATAGGTAGGGTTCCGCCATCATCTCTACCGATTGTATAAGTGTCTTTCGTGCCAGTAATCGGCATACCAATGATGGTTACGTATCTGGGTAAGCTTGCTAAATCATAATTTCCTGAGGAAGCTGTGTATTTATTTATTCCTTTCCACACAGCCGGAACCAAACTGCCCCAAACAAAGAGATTATCGTCGGCTTCATCCCAGTAAAAGGTAATATCCTTAGTCAGAGAACCGGTGGTTTGCGTAATCGTCCATTCGCGCTCAATTTTGGCAGGAAAATTAGCACCTGCAACTGTCGTTGATATTGCGAAACCTGACACGTTTGTACCTGTTTCAGGAAAAGAAAGATACTTTTCAGAAGGGGACGAGTATCCGTCAAAGGCATAAGTGCCGCTCATACTACCGGTATTCTGGGTTAAAACACCGCTTATAGTCGCGCTTGACAGGGCTACACCGGCAGAATTATCGATGGTGACATTGTTATATGTAATGGCTGAGTTACCGGCTATTGTTTGAGCTGAACTCCCGTTAAATTTAACTGTGCCGGTTGAAGGCGTTAAGGTGCCATAAGTATGATTGATCGTTAAATTTCCAGCCAGATTCATAGTCCCTGCACCGGTAAACACGACCAGAGCCTCAGCATCTCCTGCTGCACCAAAACTATCATAAATTAAATTACCTGAAATAGTCAGTGTACCGGAGGATAGGGTAATCTTGCTAATTTTTGTACCTGTTGAACTTGGCGCAAGATAAGCTAAAGTAACGTTACCGCCCACAGACATAGAACCTGCCCCGATGCTTATCGCACGTGTTCTATTGGAATTGGACGGCCAATATATCGTTACATTTCCGCTAACAGCCAGACTGCCATTGCCATTAATATTTAATGTTGCAGCTGAGTTAACTGATGCGCCTAATTGCAGTGTCGTGCAACCAACTGATACCCCTGTGGGAATAGTGACTGTCCATGTAGTTGAACCTACCTCACCGATATAAACAACATCGCCGGCGACAGGAAAGGATGTGCCTGCAGCTCCACCGGAAGTGTCAGACCATGTTGCATTAGCATTCCAATTTCCGTTTGCTCTGGCATAATGGGTTGCATTTGCAAAGCCGATTGTCGTTGCTCCGACAAGTAATAAGATAAGAAACAAAGTGCGAAGTTTCATGGTTGCCTCCTTATGAAACTCATTGTTATTATTAACAAATACATTATTATCATATTTTAATATCTTTCACATATCTACTATTTATGAGGCTGCGTTGCTTGTCAAGAGGTTTTTCTTTTTATTTTCTTTTTGGTTTGGCAGTGTTTCGCATAATCCTTTGGCAGTGTTGTTTTTCAGCAGCACATTTTTTTGCAAGCGGTGAAACCGCAGGTTACAGTTTATTGCCGAACCCTGCTTTCATAATCGAGTGCCATCGGCACGGTATTTCAGATAGAAACTGAGTTGCACAGCGTTTGTAGTTCTGCATTTATGCAGGTTTTTTCTGTTGGAAAGCGTACTAATGCAATAAAACCTGCTTGAAGGCAGAACTACACCCCTAAGCGTCATTTTCACCACGGATTATGCGGATTAGCACGGATATTGTTTCTTTGAATTTCAGTTACTTCTGACATCCGTGGAAATCAGTGTAATCCGTGGTGGAGCAATCTTTGTGCTACACATGCAACCTCATCTTAGCAGGATCGGCGTCCTGCTCTACATGAGCACAGCTAAAGCAGTGCGAACCTGCCGGCTAAAGCAGGCGTTCCCCGTTTTGGCGATGGGTTATCTTCAAGCAGGAACGGCATCCTACAGTTGAGTTGCGCAACACTCCGATGTTGCGTTTACAGGGTTACGCAAGTTCGGAGACTTGCGCTACATAAAAACAAAGGCTGCCTTTATCGGGCAGCCTTATAATATTCACTTAATCTTTTTTCTGTTTATTCCGTCTTTTCCGTGTGTTCCGTGATCTACTTTACCAAGACGATTTTGCGGATATCAGTAACCGTGCCTGAGGTCATTTTAATATAATATATGCCATTGCTGCAAGTCCTGCCGATATCGTTACTACCGTCCCAACGGGTTCTCCAGGCACCAACGCCATTGGTTTCAGACAAAAGGGTACGCACTTTGGCGCCCTTGATATTGTAAATTTCCATTGTGACCTTTCCGGCTTTGTCCATTTCAAAACAGATGTCCGTAGTGTTATTAAAAGGATTGGGATAAATTCTCTTGAGCAAAGTCTCAGTTGGGATTACAGGAGGGTCAACAGTTTGTCCGCCATGAACCACAGTCACATTGACCGGTCCGTGAAATACAAAGTTGCCATCCAAGTCCACGTTTTGCAGCCAATAGTAATAAGTGGTGTTGATAGCTACTTCCTCATCAATGTAACTGTATTCCGTTTCGGAAGATGTATTGGTAGCCGGAACAAGCGGGCTGACCACTATCGCAGTTCCAATGTCATTTATCGTATTCCTGAAAACATAATAGCCGGACACATCCGTTTCAGACTGTGTCACCCAATGTAACTGCACAAAATACTCAGAAGTAGGGGTTACTGTGAAAGAACTAAGCTGGATGGGAACGGTAGGATTACCATCTGTCCATGAAGCTCCATTAGTTAAAGTACCATTTTTTCCACTTGGAGAACTATCGGTAGCAGTTGTACCTGTGCCGTCATTAAATTTCCAATATCCAATTAAATTACTTTCATTACCAAGAAGTTCTTTATTCATATCTGCTTCAATTTCTGTTAAAGAGCGTGCATACTTCCAAACGCGAAATTCTTCCATAATTCCTTCATAAGGACGGATATCGGCAACAGGATCGGTAACAGGAAGATATATACCGAAATTGTCTGCGTGAGTCGGACCAGGGCTGGCTGTTACGTAAGTATTACTTCCAAATGTTGGAGTTGTATTTGTAGCACGTTCAATTCCGTTCACATAAACGCGAATGCTTTTTGAAACGCTTGCATAATCAACCACAACAGCAATATGATACCAAGTTCCTGCGGTAATTACTCCTGCAGCTGTTGATGTAGCATTTGAAGCATCTCCAACCTGGCTTCTTGCATAGACATTTAGATGACCATCAGTAAATAACTCCATAGCTAATGCTGTAGTTCCTATACCACTCAATCCAAAATGGAAAATCCTCGCGCCATTCACATCTGTAGGTAAAGCAGCTGGCTTAATCCAACCTTCAAACGTTATTCCACTGGCACCACTAAACAATTGGTTATAGACATTATCACCAATCGAAACATATTGAGCAGGAGTTGCGCTGCTTAAAAGAACAGCTTTATTTGCTGCAAAACAGCTCGAAACTACTCCAACGAGTAATAAGATAAGAAATAAACTGCGAAGTTTCATGGTTGCCTCCTTAGAAACTCATTCTTAATATCTTTCACATATCTACTACTTGTGAGGCTGCGTTGCTTGTCAAGAGGTTTTTTTGTTTATTTTCTTTTTATTTTGGCAGTATTTCACCTAATCCTTTTATAGCTTTGTTTTCTCGGCAGTAAAATTGTTTTGGGTTGATTAAGGCAGTGTGGATAACAATCAACATAAGTTGTGGATACATTTCCACCCTTGTTATTTGCTGAGCAGCAGCATCGTAGGTTGGCTGTGCGAAAACTAAGCATCTTGGAGTTCACGTTGCCGGTGTGAGCTATTATAAATGTACAAACCCAAGGGCAACCTGGACTTCATGATGCGACCTATCACGTTGAATCATAATTGTTTACGGGATATGAAGTCCAAG
>Ga0247841_10005212_pt1 | contig 21341 bp, 23 predicted proteins | sample LaCruzMarch2015__2_FD_192410 | JGI IMG/M metagenome (GOLD analysis project Ga0247841, IMG submission 192410) | Freshwater microbial communities from meromictic Lake La Cruz, Castile-La Mancha, Spain - LaCruzMarch2015_18m | ecosystem: Environmental > Aquatic > Freshwater > Lake | place: Spain... | reverse complement strand
CCCAAATATTGGGGAAAAGACATTCCCTATGAGATTACCAACATTTTCGCCTTGGCTGCCGAAGCGCTCCGAAAGGGAATTATCAAACTTGATCCCAGCCGCAACCCGATGCCGGTCACGTACCATGATCCATGCAATTTCGCGCGAAGTTCGGGGGTGGCCGAAGACCCGAGGGAGGTGCTGTCCGCGTGTGTCTTGGTCTTTCGCGAGATGGTCCCGAACCGGGACCTCAACTGGTGCTGTGGCGGCGGCGGCGGATTGGCGGCAATGGAAGGTTTCGAGGGCGTAAAGAAAAGAGACACTACATTTTATCAATACCGCATGACTGTTGCCGGAATCAAGAAGCTGGAACAAATTCTGGCCACAGGGGCCCGTTATGTCGTTGCTCCGTGCGGCAACTGCAAGCGGCAGATCGGCGAGCTGATGGAATACTACAAACAGGATATTCAAGTCGGAGGGGTCTTTGAGCTGTTTAACCGGGCAGTCCTCCTTAAAAAATGACGTCAAGAAGACCCGCTGAGGTGGTGCGCTAAGGGCATAGGGCATGACTTGAGACCAATGCGTGTTCAAACATGTAGTGTCGGGGGACCCGCGTATCGTAGGATTTGCAGAGAAGTTTCCCCCGAGCCCCTCAAGAATCTTTATATGGCACCATATTTCTGACTTCCTGGTCCCAGGAAGTCAGAAACCTGGCGGAATTATAGAAGTTTTTGGAGTAGGGTCTGGGGCCCTGCGCGGGCGGTGCGGATTTGCTTCGATGAGCTCCGATGTTTCTGCGGTTTGCTCACTATCCGGAAATCTTGGCCGTGCGCCGAGCACCTTTCAAAAAGGGCCTCCCCGGATTACTTCCCAAGAAGCGAAATACCATCACTTGGCGTAATGGAATTCGGGAATGCTCTTGAGGCTTTCCTTTGTGACTCCCGGCAGTATTAGTTTGCCGTCCTTTTCCTGAAACTGATTCATGGGAATGGCCACATCATGTTTGTCAATGCCCAGGAATCCTCCTGCTCCGACGATGGCGTAGGAAGAAGCTTTGTCGGGCCCGACGATGAGATCGTCTATGGTGCCTACTTTCTCGTTCTTGTCGTTGTAGACCTCATGACCCAGGATCTTTTTCTTGACGCTCCAGCCCTTGACCACGTCCTGCAACTGGGTAACGGTAACGCCCACGGCCACAACCTCAGTGCCCGCCACCGGAGGGTCCGCGGCTACGGCGTAGGAGCCGTACACAGCCACGAGCGCCATGATGCTCAAACCGATCAACAACGACATTCTCATCTTCTTCATAGTGATGCTCCCTTCAAACCTGCTGTAATATTCGACAGGCCGGTCTTGCCGTCCTGCGTATCGAGACTCCCCCTGATTCCAAGGAGTTCCCAAATTGGAGACCACGGCAGTTATGCATACGACTTTGGACTCTTGCTCTTGAAAATAGTTCCCGTGCGGAGGACTCACCGCTGAGAGCGCAGAGAACGCGGCGGAAAAAAAACTTGAGAAGCTGACGCCGAAAACCGTGAAGTTAAAGGCGTCACCGCTGGTCTTTATGGCCGACGTTCTATGGGATGGCTCCTCTCAATCGTTCATTGGGGAGATCGCAGCGGACGCAGAGGGTCTTTTTTTGTCCAAAGTCCTATCAGGCGCTTGGAAGCGTATCTGCGACTCGGACAGTGAAGACATTGCCGGCTTGCGTAGGGTGCGGGTTTCAAACCCGCCCATCTCGTTATAGGCTGTTTCATAGCCTTATTCTTCTCTGCGTTCTCAACGTCCTTTGCGGTGAATCCTGGCTCCGGAGTCTGCTTGACAAGTGACGCTCTCTCCCTTATAAGAAATATCATGGTCCCATCGTCTAGAGGCCTAGGACACCGCCCTCTCACGGCGGAGACACCGGTTCGAAACCGGTTGGGACTGCCAGCCTAACAACGTGAGATCACATGGCAAAACAGACATCAAACACCTAAAGTAATTTCTAGGTCACGATTCTTTCCCCCGCTTTTTCCCCCGTTTTTCAAAGGGCGCTCCAGGAGCGGGGTAAAGGTCCGCGCTAAAACTCCGGTTCACAACCCATAAGAATGACTCTCTTTTCCAAAGTCGATGCTGTCGATGGCTTCCAATAGTCGCGCATCGGTCAAAGTCCCATACCCCTCGTGAGTTCCTCCACTATGACCGAGTATGGCCATACGGACGCCTCGGTCCATGGGCATGGCATTGGTTTTCCATGTATGGCGCAAGTCATGGAACCGGAGGTTAGGGAAACCAGCTAGTTCGCGAGCGCCCTCCCAGCCTCGTTTTAGATTATGACGCACCAGGGGAAGCCCGTCTCTAAGGAAGACTCTGTCCGTGTGCGAGCTGGGCGAACGATTTGCCAACACGTCCACCAGGATATCCATGACTTCTTTCCGCAGAGGAATACGTTTTGCGGATGCTTCCTTCGTATCAGCGCTTGTCAACCGTATCATTCGACCCTTAAGATCGAGTTGTCCCAAGGTCAGGCACCGCAGCTCTCCCTGTCTTGCTCCGGTATAGTACGCAGCTACCGCCAAAGGCCGGTAGAAATCCGGGAGGTGATCGAGAATCTTTTCAAAATCCGCCAAGCAAAGAAACGGACGTCGTTCTTTCTTGGATTTTCTGTTCGGACGCCATCTTACAAGGCGCACTGGGTTGGTATCCGCCAGCCTGTGCTCGATAAGGATATCAAAGATCTGAGCGAGAGCAGTCCGCTCACGCCGAACAGTATCCAAGGCGGCTCCTGCTTTAATGCGATGTTGAACATATGCTTTCACATATGACACGTCTATTGCGGTCACGGGGATATTGGGTCCCCTGAATTTGTAAAGGTGCTCAAAGCACTGTTTCAGCCGCTTCTTGTACAATTCATTCTGGGTTTGGGTCAGCGGGTCATGGTAACAGAGGTGAGCCGCGTCGTGTAGCGTTACCTCGCTTTCAATCAAGTCTCGCACCTGTGAGAGGATCTCTTGCGGGATTCGCCAACCTCGGTTCTGGAATAATCGGACCATTACTCGAAGGCTATCTTCATCGAGGGCACCCCAATTTCCGGTCTTGAGGACGAATTTTATGTTAGTGGCCAAGCGCTTGGCCTCCAGAAGGGTCTGAGCTTTGGTCACTACCATAATATCCTGACCGTGATACCGGAATCTTATGTAATAACGATTGCATTTTTTCCTGACCATGGCAGTCTCCTTATTGCTTGTAGGTCGGATTGCGGTGAAGGCACCACAATCCGACAGTTATTGTCGCTAATCCCAGGACTTCATCTCGTCGATAAGATTCTGGGGCTCGTCTTTCTGAGACTTGGAGGAGGAGGTGACAGCCTTTGTTGATCTACGATGCGCTGGTTTGGGATCCGAACCGGATTTCTCTGCTGCAGAGGACACATTATCTGCCTTGCGCTCAGGTTGAGTATAGGGGTTTGGGCAACCTATCTTTGCGCAATAGCGATCTAAAGCCTCCTGAGTGATCCTGTAATGACGGCTTCCGGCTAAGGCTTCCAGGTGACCCTCGCGAATGAGCTTGCGAACCATCTTGCACCTCATTTTTAGTATCTTGGCGATTTCCTTTACCAAATAGATTCTCTTCTCCGGCAAGGGCGCTTTGTTGTGGATAGGAAGCTCCAGAGACCCCGTTGCAAGGTGAATAGGCTTGACACCATTTTCACCGGCAACGTATTTTACGGTCACGGAACCATCCGACGGGTCGACACACACCAAGGTGTCTACAGGGATGAACTTAAGGGAGCCGCTACCATTTCCGGCTTCCTCGTTGGAAGGGGGCGGACCCGATTTCGTTGAGTTATTAGCCATTTTGTCACCTCGAAGCGTCGGTCAGGAGCAACGCCCGGTGGGCGCACGCTCCCGGGACCGATCCCGGTCCGCCAAGAGGGCGTTTGACTAATGGGAGATCCTCTCGAAACCGGTAGGGCCGTACAGGCCCTACCCAAGGCGAAGATATCCACAATAATCAGCTGGTTACCTTGATGGCAGCCGGTATGTAACCCAGAGGTGGCAATAGTGTTAACTGACATGGTTATCGAAAATGACTGATAAACTAAAAAGATTAATGACAGATAGGTTAAGGGTGAGATAGTCAATGAGTCTTTGTTTAAGCCATTTTATGCGAAAAGGTAGCGGCTGGGTAGAATGCTATGCCAATCACCAACGGGCTATAGGGCGACCGATCTCAACGCGCAGTTCTCGGTGTAGTTCATAAGCGACCTTTCGAACAGCGTCCACAATGTCCTTGTTCTTGACGAACCCTACCAGATGGCCTTTCCCTATCTTTCTGAGCCACCAAGCCAGAAATCCCGTCGACTCAAAATTGCGTCCTAAAACGTCCACTACGTCCCACCAATCCTTCTGAACGCAACAATCAGACAGAATCACCGCGGACCTCATGAAGTATTGGTGGTTTCGCCCGCCTGTGACTTGAAATCCTGGAAGGGAGGGCCAGCCCGGAGGTGAAGAGTTCATTCCATCGGATTTGTCGACATTGACGACGGTTTCAATGGCATTGCTTGGAATCGCATCTGGGATGGAGTCGTCAATGGCTGTGACCGGGGATGGATTATCTACTTCAGAATGATTCGGCAGAGGAACTTCCGCAGCGCCACCATTCTTCTTCATGGCCCGACGAATGATCACTTTGGGCTTCTTGGACATGAGATTTTCTCCTCTTATGTACTTTGTCGTCGCTTCTCTTATTTCTCTACACTTAGTTCAAGCGACTTTTCTTTGGATAAGGGCGTGAATCTGGGTCTTGGCAAACGGCTTACCCTTGCGATTACGGTAGCCCTCATTTGCAAGGACACTGACAATCTGATGTATCTTGTGACCTTCTTCCCGCAGCTTGTAGATTCTCCGGATAACTGATTGTTCTTGTTCGTTAGGAACCACCATCCCGTTTAGGATACGGGACCCGAATTCCGGGTTGTTGTTCAGCGACTGTCCGAGTTCCCGCTTTCGTTCCATGGCCGCACGTATCCGCTCTGCAATTAGAGACCGTTCCATCTCAGCCAAGGAGGCCAGTAAGACGAAGAAAAACCGTCCAAGGGCGCTTTGTGTGTCGAGCCGCTCCGTAATGGAATGAAGTCCTACGCCCTTCCGATCCAGTAGTTGTGCTATTTCCATCGCTTCCAGAGTGTTTCGAGCGAGGCGGTCGAGTTTGTATATGATCACCGCATGCACGCTGTTTTCGCGGACCATTTGTAGGACTTTCTGGACACCAGGACGTCCTTTAACAGAACCTCCGCTAATGCCCTCGTCCCCGACGATTTCGAGCAAGTCGAAGTCTTCGAGGTCAGCATATACCTTGATTTTTGCCCGCTGCATGTCGAGCGACACACCATCCCTGGCTTGTTCCTCTGTGCTGACACGAACGTACCCCAGTGCTTTCATGATCATTCTCCTCCTCTGCAAAAGATCTCCGCCATTGTCACCAGATCTTCAGTAGTGTACCGGGCATAGACATCGTAGATGATCTCATCATGCAGGGCTTGACCCTGTGGTCGTTCCGACTGAGACATGATGGCCTCGTGGAGTCTCCTGGTGAATGGGGCTGAAAACGTGAGCGCTCTCAGGGCTGCGATCAAGCAGGTGTCGGTATCCACCATGATGACCTTGAGCAGAGCGTGAATCTCGTCCGAGACTTCCGGTATCTCCCTCGACTCCTGGGAGACACGCCACCAGTTGTACGGAGCGTAGTTCCACGGCATGTCCCCGAACTGGTGGAGCAGGAATATTACCGGGCCGTGAATGTACAGACCAAACTGAGCCTGTCCTGCCTGGATGCTGGATACTTCCAAGGAAGTGGGTTTGTCGTAAAAGTAATGGAGCGAATGGCCTGCAACGTCATAGTTATAATGACATCCTTCAGGCCAGGATTTGACGGATGGGTCGTATGGTTGGCCAATAGCTAATATTTCCATGATTTCTCCTTTTGGGTCTGTGGTACTGTGGTAAAAACAGGAGGTCGTGTCCGAGCGGGGTACATTTGATCGGCCTTGTTGATCCGACAAGGTTTCTTTCCTCCCTTGTCTCAAGGCCTTCTTCTCAAGAGGTCCTGGGGATTACATCCCTCGCTCCCGTTACGGCCTCGACGTGCCTCTTACCGTCTTTCGGTTTCCGAACGAACTACTCCATTAAGCCATCTTGCTTGAACCCCCTTTGATATCCATTTGTATTTGTGTGCTTTTTCGGCCCTAAAATAATGTTCGCCTATATTTTTGCGAATGTCGCCTCTTTTTTGCTAATAACTCCGAATAATTGGCTAAATGACGCAAATATACTCAAGAATTGGCGCTTTGATGGGGTTTCCAGCTGAAGAAGAGCGCTTGGTAGGAGATAAAGCGTCGTTATTTGAGCCGGAACGGGATTATATGGACGGAAGAGGGGGGGGCTGAGACGACGAGGTGTCCACTATGCTGGTGAGAAGTTGGCTGAGGTCCGATTGTTCAGTGATCGGATGGTAATCGCTCGAAAATGCTTACCGGCTTAAAGGCTGTAGAACCGTCGTCAGCAGGTTACGGGGTCTTGCGCCGCCAGCTCTTCGCTGGCGGAGGAAGAGCCGGTACGTTTGGTTATACGACCCTTGTAGGGGTTGTGGGAGGAAAGGTCGGGTGGGAAAAACGCTAAACCGTATGTTGCCCAGACGGTGCCAGGTAACCATTTGATATAGCAGCATTATTCCCTTTGCCTTTAGGCCAAGGAACATTTCGCGAGGTAAAAGTTCACTTCGGGTCTGTGGTGTAAGCTCGTATCGGGCCTTTTTAGCAAGTTCCAATTTGTCCTACGGACATCTCTAAATACGTACAACAAAGTACATTGGACGGGTATGATAAAATCCGTCGGGTACCGCGTGGCAAACCCTGCAAGCGGTAATCGAGAGAGAGAGAGAGTTATCTCCAGTGGTGGCACGTGAGCGTTTAACTGGACGGTCGGATACTCCGGTTCAACGGAACAATGGCTCAGAAAGAAGTGTTTGACATTCAGGCCGGTATGCGCGAAAAAAGGGCCGTAAACCCGGTCACATATGTGTTCGTACCCATAACGGGTGACTGGTTGTGATCTTCTCACAGTCCTTTGTGGGGCCAATCTCCGAACGTGTGGACGGCTCAACGAAACGGAATTTCGGGGGCGGTTACATGGATACAAGGTGGTCGCGTTGGCTTTCTCGCGTGGACGCGTCCGGGGGGCATGACCTCTCTAGGCTCTCCTCTAATGCTCAATCAGGCAGCGAACTTTGGGCATGCTGGGCACTGACCTTTATTCTGGTTGTGCTATCTCCGGTCTCATGCTTCTCAGAAGAAACGGTTGTCCGAGACAGGACTGGCAAAATCCTTGAAAAACGAGTGCAGCACGGGGATACCACGAAGATCTACGATCCCCAGGGGCGTCTTCTCAGGACCGAGAAGAGTCAGGGAAATCGGACACAAATCCGAGACCGCTCGGGAAAGCTGATTGAGACGGAAAGGGAGTCGGGGAACAAGGTGCAAGTCCGAGATCCATCCGGTAAGCTCCTGCAAACGGAACGGCAAGACGGGGACACCACTGTGGTCCGAGACTTACAAGGTCGGGTTGTCGAGAAACGCGTCAAGCGGGGGAATCGGATCGAGGTCCGAGATTCTTCAGGACGTCTCTTGCGTGTCGAAACTGTCAAATAAGCCAGGCTGTTGATCAGGGAGGTTTGGGATATGGCGGAGAAGAAAACTGTTTCTGCAAAGGATGTGATAGCTGATATCAGGGTCGGAATGACGGACGAACAGTTGATGAAAAAGCATCTGCTCTCGGCCAAGGGGCTCCAAAGCTTGAAGGATAAGTTGCTGTCTGCAGGTCTCCTGAGCCAGGCTGAGCTCGATAGTAAGCTTGTCCCCCCCCAAGGAGCAACGAGCAACAGGCTGTCGGCCAAGGCAATTCTCGCTGACATAGAAGCGGGCGTAACGAATGAAGGACTTATAGAGAAGTACGCTCTTTCGAATGACAGGTTGCTGCAGATCCTTGGGAAATTGGTAGAGTCTGGTCACTTGACTCAGGCTGAGTTTGCGAAAAGAGCCTCTGGTAACAAGCTGGTGATCAGACCTACTACAGGAAATCTGCAGGGCGTTCCATCCCCAGAACAACCTTCGCCCGAAGTAGAACCACAGGAAAAGCAGGCTACAGGAGAGTCGGACTTAACACGGCAAAAAGCGGAAGAAATCGGACAGAAAGCCTATGGAGTGGCAAAAGAAGCTACGGGCAGCGCAATATCAGCCATCAAGATTCTCGTCACGGATCCAATGGGAGGACAGGGGAAGGCACTGGAATTGTTGGGTGAGATTCAAGCCTTATCCGCAGGAATTGTCTTTGTCGTGGCGTTCGTGTTTTCAGCAGTATTGCTCCTGAAGGCCATACCGTTCTTCCCGTCAAGTTTTGAGATCCATGTGAAAATGGCTATTACTGCTCTTGTACCGGCGGTAGGTCTCTGGGCAGGATTCATGGCTATCGGCAAATTGTTTAAGACCAACACAAGCCTGAATAAGTGCGTCTTCTCAACCGGAGTCGCCCTTGTACCCACTGCGTTCACTTTCCTGGCATTGGTCGTCTTGGGTCTCGGCAATCTCGAGACAGTGGCCCTCGTAGGTTTTTTTGGAATGTCTATCACTTTATTGCTACTAAATAGTGCTATGCTGGACGTCCTGAATCTGTCCACACAACAAGCGGTGCTACTGACACCAACACTCATTCTGGTCTCTGCGTACATCACGAAGGTCATTTATGGTTCTTTACTTTTCGTAAGAGGTTGGTAGTGAACGCGTCCAAAAAGAAGACCATATCTGCCAAGGAGATCCTCGCGGACATCCTGAACGGAATTAGCGATGCTGACTTAACGTGCAAATATGGGCTCTCAAATGTCGCGCTGCATCGGATCTTTGACAAGTTGATTGCCGCTGGGATTCTGTCGAAGGCAGATCTCGACGAAAGGAAAAAGTCATTAGAATTAGACGACGGACTCAATCTGGATTGGGACCTCCCCCCTGCTACGGTTGTTGCATCAGGGGCACTGACCGAAGAGGCGTCTTCCACTCCAACGAGCAAAAAAGACGACGATCAGGTCACTTTCAGATGCCCGGCTTGCAATATGCTTCAACCTCGTGAGTTTCAAACTTGTCCTCAGTGTGGAGTGTTGGTGGATAAATATTTCAAGAAAAAAGCAGATGAGGAGAGGATTGCCACTGAGGGACAAAAGGCCTCAAGAAGAGCGAGATATGCCGTTCTCATCGGCGTATCCGTTTTTCTAGTTTCAGGGCTGGTCGCTTTGGGACTTTTAGGCGGAGCATCCAAGAGAGGCAGTGATCCAGCCGGATTATCAGCTTCTGAAGGCCGTCCTGTATTTCCAGTACAGTTCTCTAAAGGTGAGTCTCCGGAGAATAAGGAATTCTTCTTGAAATTGATACGAGTTTATGTAATCCAAGGTGACCGGTCAATACCCGATCATATTCCTACTGCAATAATAGAAGCGCTTGGAGGCAGTTATCGAGACCAGATTCAATATAAAGACATCTTAGCTAGTGTTTTTTTACAAGAATGCAATAATGAATTTCGCGAAGATCAAAGGTGGCGCATCAAAGCTGCAGAGACGATTGATGCTTGTATTCATCTCAGGTACAAAAGAAGGATGGATGAGCAACCCGTGGAGTCAAAAGGGAGTTCCATTTCTTATTTTGAGTCTAAGGAAAATGCCATGAAGTTAGATGAAAGCAAAAGAGATCAAGAAAGAGAAGAAAATCTACTCAAGGAATTGACTGGACCTATGTATAGTTTCTCTGAGCAATGCATGAGTTCGGTACGATCCTTTCTTGATCTTATTGATGAAACAATTGACGGCGCAAAGATAGAGCAAAGGAAATACATTGTTGAGCTGACTGCGTGGAAGAAAAGAATGGCAGAAAAGTTACAACAAATGGCAGAAAGAGACATCCAACAAATGGAGTCGGAGGAGCATGAGAAGGACAAAGAGTTGACCGCACTAGCGAAGAAATATGGCGCTGAGCCTGTGGCCTTGGGTAGTGTGTTAACTGACAGACTGGGAACCGCCTTTATTGGAAAGAAAGTCTTGGTCTCAGAGCTTCCCATCGCCGACATCCGTCAGGATAGAGATGGCCACTTCTTGGTGATTTCGACTAACAAGATAGGAATCCCGGATATCGTGTGTTATTTCAGGCTTGCAGAGGCACCTTCCCTGATGAGCGGTGACCGAGTCACGATAGTCGCTAAGTACAAAGGGAAAATCAGGAATGTCACAGTTTACAACGATGGTACCGTTATACAGAAGCATTAACATTGAGGCATTGGTTCATGGGATACCGAACAAAAATGCATTTGAGCACTTCACCTGCCTCACCCTATGAAGTTCGCACTCGGCCTTTTTTCGGCGTCAATTCGACGTGTAGCGCTTACGCGTCAAATTGACGTGTTAGCCCCATAATGCCCCTACAGGTCGAATTGACGTGTCTAAAACCTACCATTCCCTTTTCCCCCACGTCAAATTGACGTGTATTTAATAAGTTACCAGTACACCTGAGTGTCAGGACACGTGGAAAATAATCATCTTATTCAAATCAATCATGATATCTGATTCATTGTCAGCTCTCTTGAATCCATTATCAGGGTAAACATTTCGTCCAGGGGGCTGCTGTCCTACGGGAAGGTAATCACCGTCAGGATAATGCCGCCATCGTTCACTGTATTGATACCGACCGGCATGATGGACAGTTCCAGGCTCAATGACGTCGAAAAATCCCAGTTCCCATGCCAACTTTCGAGCTCGGGTGGCGGTAGAACGGGACAACCCTCTTGCGACCAACTCGTTCACGGTGAGAGAGAATTCTCCTTTATTCTTAAGGACTGGATGGGAGATTCTCACCCCCTTTCTATCTTTCACACCTTTCCTTTCGAATTCCAATTTATTTAACAAAGCCAGGACCACCACAATCCCTCCACATCCCAGGGCTGCGAAAGCTCGACTATTGAACAACTCTCTCGAGAGAATCCGGAAACTGCCTCTCTTACCCTCAGCATCCCGATCCAGTTCCTCTCTCCAGCGCTCAACGCTCTTCACTTCTTTGAATGCCATGATGTCCGTCCTTTACTCATTGCTTACCGCCCTATTCTGGAGAGTAGCGTGGTGGCAAGAGGTAGGACGGTAACCTCAAGGTCTGGCCAGACCGACCACCACGCCTGACACGGAAAGAGTCATGGCCAGACTTCGATCCGGTCTTAGGAAAGACAGTTGGGAGTACTTAAATCGGCCCGTAAAACAATCTCACCACATCTGAAGGAAGAATAGGCGCAGATGTTTATTCAAGCCCGGAAAGTGTTTTTCCTTAGAAAGCGGCGATCATGATTGACGGCGAGCACTCTAAGGAAGTGCAGAAAGGAGCGATCATGGACCCCTCATTGAAAGAGCTCACCAGGAAAGGCGATCAGCTCAAGACCAAGATGCTCATGGATGGGTACGAGGCATTCCAGGAGTGGTACGACGAATGCTTAGATTTCCTGGCTCGGCTCCAACAGACCTTCCAAGAAGATGTGAGAACCCCTCTCGACGTTCAGAAAGGGATTGCTTGGTTGAAAGAGACTTTCCGAGATGAATGACCTCAGTACAACCTTTGGGAGGACGAACAATGGCTAAAAGACGAGGTGGCTACACCGGAGACCAGAGGCATGAGCTGAAATTCAGGGCATCTCCCAACTTATTCGAGCAACTGCAAGCCATGTCGGAAGAAAGGGAGATGGCCATGGCGATGATAATTAGGGGCCTGATTACAAAGGCCCTGGACCTGGGACGGGAACAAGCGATCAGAATCTCCAATGAGTGAAACAGGACCACTTCAAGTGGCTCGGTCCCGTAAAGATGAAAGAACGCGTAGCACCAAAATACAGCGTCGAAGGATGCTTGCCGCCCCCGGTCCCCGCCGGAACAGATAGAAGCCGCCAGTTTTGGTGCTACGCGCTGGATTGCTGCAATGGGGGAAAGGGCCGGGGCGCTTAAGGGGAACCGTCTCCTGGTCGTAATAATCTCGACGGAAGGAGGTCCTAGGCGCTAGCAGACGTCCTGAAGGCCCAACAAAAAATTCCCACAGTTCGCAGGTCCCCACTTCACACATTACCTGGTTACACGCCGGACACAGCGTTACGACGTGGTGTGATCCGCAGTCCGGACACACGTCATCCTCTGCGGCGCATGGGATGTCCGCGTTTTTGAGACGACATCCCGGATTCACGCGCTGATAGATAGTCACATACCTGTTCATACTGGGCTCCTTTCTTGGGTTGATGGCGGCCACGGCAAGTCGGTAGACGCTTGCCCGACTGCTGGGAAGAAATTGGAGAAGGTCTTTCAACGACCCGTTATTGAAGCTGATGCCACGGTGGGTAGATCATGCTGCGTGAGAAAACGTGGCAGTGACGCGTGTGATGGACCCGATGAAAGATCGATTTCTCTTGGTTTTATCGGGTCCCAATTTTCCAGACCAAAGTGTTTTTCGGACAGGAAGGCTAAGGAGATTCGGAGTCTCGAAGGTGAGCGAAAGATCCATCCCAGGACATTTGCCGGACAAGACGGAGCGATATATCGGTCGCAACACTACTTGCACGATAAATCAGCTACCAGAGCCGGATCTGATGTGAATAAGGAGACGCTGTGCCTTCAGGAGACCGGGGTAGGCAATGATTCGGCGTCAGAACGCGTGCAGCGGGTCACAAGGACCAGATCACATTGAACCCGCCCCCCTTGGGGCCCAGAGAGACCAGGACCGGTCAATTTTCCTCTGAGGCGTCCTGGACGTGACCCATTTGAGGAGGTCTCTTTACTGAGTAGCATCCACTCAACACGGGGACGCCAACGACTTTTGATAAGCGACAGAAAACAGGAGTCTCAGTATGAGTACAAAAAAGTCTGCCCCAAAGGGATCCATTAGACCCAGCCTCGCAAAGTCTTTCATCGAGGAGACTGCCGATTCCATGACTGATATACGACTTGAGCAGAATTTTTCCGAGTCCGTTGGTGCTTCGCGGTTACTTATTCAGTACTCGAAGCTACCAAAGAAATACGACATGCCGGTGCAGCTGGGCCACGTCCTGGCGCTGATGGACGTTCTTTACGACATGTTCCTCGAATCTATAGTTTTGCCCTTCCGTAAGACTCAGGTCGTCTCATAGAGCGGGGTGTGCAGAATTTCGATTCGCTGCGGTGTTCGCTGGGATCGCGCGAAATTCCTGGGACGAAATGACATCGTCGTGCTGCAGCGAGCATGTCCGAGAAGGTAACATGTCGCTTGGAATACCACGGTGCAGTGCGAACCATAAGGTCTTTTCCCATACGGAACTGATCCACGAACCAGACTACCACCAAGCAATAGCTCCAATAGGCCATGAGCGGGGTGCGAGTCACGGATTTTTCGCAGCGGCACTGAGGATCTGCACTGCCAAGCAGGCTCTTTGTCTCACGGTTGGTGATCTCGATGCTCCACCGGTGGCTGAACCGCCCGATAGTGTCAGAATCGGCGGCTGCCATATCTGTGTCGAAGAAGACCGTGTCCGGGTACTTGCCTCCAGGATCTCTGACCATAACAATAGACAACGGTTCGTTACGCGCAGCCTTGTACCAGATTGCCACAAAACGGTTTGTCTCGACGATGGTCTCCTTGCCGTAGAGAGCGATCCAGATCCATTCCCATCGGTCTTTCTTCCGGGCGAACATAGTCCTTGGACATGGCAGGCGGTCTCCCTTTTTCCGCGGACGCCCCCGTTTATTGATCGAGTCCTGCGCCGCCACAGCGTACAGGGCAGCGTCCATACGGACTTTTCCCGTTATATGCACCCCTTGAGGACGGTCTTGGAGCAGTTGTTTGTTCGAGTATCCACCGTCGACGATCACCCTGAGCGTTATGGAGGGATCAATCCACGAGCGAGTCAATCGAATCAACTGAGCGCCCAACTCGGATTTGCTCCGGTGTTTCTCGCCCACTGGCTTCACCTTCGCCTTTTGAGGCCACCACAGACGAGCAGCATACGGCAAACAAAACACCCTCTCGGATATGCCGGGCAAGCGAACCACAACCCCGATAATGACAAAGCAGACACCATATCCGATTGGCTTTCCAGTCTTAGGAGCATCCCCGTCGTGCTGAAATCCCGCGCCGAAGATCTTCCTTCCCACATGGTTGTTCAGCGTGTCGTCCAGGACAAGCTCAATCTCCGTCACGCCCGACAACAGGGTGTCCACAATAATCCGGAAAACCTGATAAGCCACTTGGTCCGGAGCCCATTTGGCCTTCTGCAGGAACCGGTAGACGCTGACGAAGCTCTCCGACTCATGCAGTCCGCTGGTGAGGATCACCTGACTGATGGTGTGAACTCCCACGGTCAACACCCAGCCGGTAATCAATGCCCCGAAGTGCCGAAGGCTCGGCGCTGTAAAGCAATTTGCAAAACGCAACTTGTCAATTTGAAACGGCTGTGGCAGATTCCGCTTGCCCATCGGCGTTCCTCCCCCAGTTTCTTTCCAAACCGTCTATGGCAGGAACGCCGATGTTCTTCAAGTTAATCTACCACAATATCAGCCTGTTGATACGGAAAGTGCAAAACTATAGTCGAATTCAAGGCTGAAAAACAGAAAAGTGAAAGGCTCACCTCGCGATAACCGGGCTGAGCTGTTATAAAGCTTATGAAACCAGTGTTTTTCTGAAGGACAAAGAAATTATTGCGGGATAGAGGGATTCGATGTTGTAATAAGGTTTGATCACAAAACATGGACGACCTTCATGGTGGTGGCTTTTTCGCGTCGATTCACCACCATAACCCGGGTAACGAGCTATTTGTGGCGGTCTTGAGGAGACGGAGATGCGGGTGGCCCTATGACGTCAGTGACTTTGGTGGACCTGCCAGGGGCATGGTTAGCTTATTTCGGCTAATGTCCAGTATTGTTACCACAGGAGTTTGGCCGCATTTTCGTTGGACAGAGACTAGCCCAGCCCCCTCAAGCCGGATGAGAGCAGGGTTGTAATCCCGGCGGGGTACACCAAAGGCCATAAGGATCTTCCGTTGCATTTTTAATGTTCTATCTCGCAGCAAAGTCGAAAGATGCCACAAGGCCAGCGCTACATGTAACACCCGTCGGCCAGGTAGGCAAGCAGCGCGGCTCAACCACAACAATGGAATCGCGGCCCTCAAAACCTGGCGTTTGAGTTGAACATCACCACCGGGAAGGTCTATCAATTCCATCGAATCTATCTCGTCGTCCGTTAGCGCTGTCCGCCACTTATAAGTTTCCCTGTTCAATTGCCCTCACAATATTCCACACGAGGTCCCACATGGCCTGACCACGGGGCTCCATATACCGTTCTGGCGAGAGTATCAGTTTCGTTTCCGTTCGGAGAGGGAAACCTTTCAATGTCTGCTCCCCTGCGCGTTTCATAACGCGTTGGGTTCTTCCCGCGACCTCTTCTATGTGGCCAATGTCGCTTTCTATCAATAGCGCATCATGTAAAGGTGCCAATACTTGTACACCAGCGGCTTGAGCGTGAATGATCGCCAATCGAAGAATTTCTGCCCCAGCGGCCTGAATGCAAAAGTTTCGGGCTGATTGTTCGCGCACCCAGCGATAATGCCGGTACCACCCGAACACGCTCCACAAACGTCCGTGTATCATCGCGTATCGTACAACGTCATCTGACCATGCCCAAAACTTGCGAAACGTGTTCCTATGGCTTTGAAGCAACGCTTCGGCTATGACCGGCGATGTACCGATCTTGTTGGCAAAATTGGCTGGCCCGAGGCCGTATTGGATTGCCAAACAACATTCCTTATAAATGCCGCGCTCTCGAGCATGAGTTTCTTTCGTGGCATGCGGCGGAACATAACCGGCCAGCTTTGCCAATGACAAGTATGGATCCCCGCTTAAATACGCCTCTTGCATGGTGGTGTCTTGCGATAATGCCGCCGCAATCGCGAATTCCTCCTGGCTGTAGTCTACGTAAGCCAAAGCACGTCCCGGCGTCGGTTGTATCAATCCGCGCATCCACGCTGCCGAGCCCAAGATGAATTTGGCAGAGGAAGGCTGCGTCCTGCTGGTTCGTGAACGAAACGGGCTGAGCAGAGTTCTGTTTCTACCATCCGAACCCACGGCGATATTGCGTAACCGCATTTTTCCGATTGTGTTTCTGAGATTATAAATGGGCTCTATTTGCGGGTACAAACGCAGCATGGATTCAAATGTTTCCTGCTTTAGGTCCAGCTTTCCAGTTGGCGTACGCGGCCAGGAGATCCCATTGCGAATCAGATACCATTCCCATATCCGAGAACGGAATCGCTTGCCATCGTACACACAATAAAAGTCCCAGTTGATACGATGGATTAACTCTTCCTGTATACGCTCCCAGTGAGAGGACAACCGTTCATACCCTTCCGTGTCAATAGGAATACCCAACCATTCCATCCGTGCCGTAGCCGGCATAAACCGTCCCCGGAGCAGGGCCATTGGGAGATCCAAACGGGGCATCATATAAGGATAGAGGTCAGCTAAACCCTGCACATCACTTTCGCAATAGTCCAAAATGGCGGTCTTCTGTGCCGCATCCCAGGGGCCCCCCGTCAGAATCAAATCGCGCATTTCGGTCTTTTCCGCGTGACCTATCGAGGGTATGCGGAAGTAGTTCAAAGCGTCGATGAAACCCGCTCTCCCGAAAGGCAATAAGTCGTTTGTCAAGCAGCGAAATTCCACGTAAAAGTCTATAACATTCACTGGTAATGGCCAGCCAAGGGCCAGGAAAGTATTCCATTCGGCGCTGCTGTAGTACGCGACATAGCAACTGTCGGAGTCCACGGGGAATGGGCACTCAGACAGTTGCTGTAAGTCGTCCTGCCACAAACGGATGGTCTCTCCGGTTCGCCATTCCCGTAAAACCATACACACGGGGATTTGGCGGTTACCGGGGAGACCATAAAACTCCGTATCAAGCAGAACTACATTCTTGAATGGGATATCACTTAACATCACTTGCGGTAAGCCTCAGGATTACAGGGTGATCCTCGTTCCTGATGAAGACGTTTCTTAGAGCCAAACGAAGCAGAGCCTTCATATTTGGTATATCCTCCGGCCACGTGGGTTCACTCAACTGACCTTTGGCGTACTCAACATGGTAATTGGTTTTATCTCGATTAACCAATATTCGGATCCACTTGGTTCTGGCCTGTTCTATTGAGTCCAGTGCTTTTGCATTCCACTGGTCCAATATACCGGTGGAGTCGGGTAAGCGGACAGGCCATAAGAAGACTCCTCCGGTACGGTTGATAGTCGGGTACAGCCCCATCGGCACTGCTTCCAGACTATATTTAGGGTACATTTTTTGATCCAGTACATAATAGTCGCTGAGTTTTTCCTTTATGATGGCGGCGCGATACGGAGCCCACTCAGCGTGTACACGTATGAATTCAAGCTTATCGGGTTTCCTGATTTTGATGCCCCCGGTGAAGTCACCAACTTGGACCAGCTCACTATAATTCTGGGTCAATTCAGCATCTTCAATTTCGGCATCTGTTAACTGCGCAGATTGCAATACTGAAAGCTGCGAGGAATCGATATCCACCTCTTCGATGGTCGCGGGGTTGCCTATTTCAAATTCATTTGATACTGTTGTCATAATACTTACCTTTCTGGTAGGTGTTTTAGATCCGACGCATCCACCGCCAGGAGCATGCGTCGGATCTTTGACAAGAAGCCAACGATCTTGTCTGAAATTATGCCAAACTACAGGCAGTTACTTCTTCTTCCATAGGGGCCGGATCATCATAATTCTTGATCTCGACAAACAAAACCGCGCCAGCCGGCAACCCTATTTCCTTGCATATCCTTCCCAACATGGGGCCCAATTTTATGTGCCAATCGCTATCAAGGTCATTTTCATTGGCTCCCTTGGGGAAATCGCATTCGACTGCGACATTCATAGCGCCTCCTCCTTTCCGGTGGAATTTCCTACAATCCGTAACTGGTTGCAGGATCTGTTTATGTTAAGCTTTTGGCCTTAGGATGTCAGTTCCCAAGGTTCCGATTTGCAGAGGTCCTCTTGCTTGACCCTTGTTGAAGCAAGGACTGTGACCTCATACGATTCGTGCCAGACAAGTGGGCATTAGTATGTCTTATATATTGGACAGGGTTACCTGATTCGTACTAGTCTTATCAAAAGCACAGGTAACTCAACATGGTAACGAGGCCACTCGCTTACAACGCTCACCAAGTTGGAATCATTGACACCAAAAGCAGGCGGGCCTCGATTACCAACTTTTGTACGGTATGCTGTTGTCCTTCTCATTAAGATCTCCTTTTAATTTGTTTCAGTTAGGTGGGTGACTCAATGCATAGTCATTCCAGGAACTGAGCTCCCGGTGGATACGGTGATCTCTTGACCTATAAAGTCGTTCCCTTCCCAGTATTCTGTCCCTCACGTGGGGGTCAGAGGCGTCAAAGCGGGAAGTAACCTTTTCTTGAGTCTTCCCAAAGTTGCCCTGTCATCTGAGAAGATTCTAGTATGGGGAGCCGAAACGGGTCAAGCCGATTGCTTCATTATGCCAGACACTTACACGGCCATTGGCGGACATAGGGGGGAGGTTAATGGACAGAGGAGGACATAGCATAAAAACAACTATCGTGCCACTCGGGTTCTCGCATCCAGTAGCGCGCTGATCTCATTTTTCGGGTGACTGGATTACGAGAACTTTGACCATCAAAATGATAATAAGCACTGTTCATACCGTTTTATAGCCCCCCCCTCCTCCAATGCCAACCCCCTCGGGAGGTGTTGTGCCCTGGGGGCCCATTTCCAGGCAAGCAATTCTCCTCCTCGACCTCCTCGGGGCACGAATGCCGCGTCAAACTTTAACGCCTGGCTTCCCTCCATTTTCAACTTGCATCGAGGGTGCTCTCGGCGCTAATCTGCGGTAAGCACAAACGTTGTACTGTTTGCGGGTAATCCGGGCGATGTTGCCGCGTCGAAAGCATATGAAAACCAAGCTCCCCACCTACCTCTTGTCCATGCCTTCCCGGAAACCAGCATTCGAATAATCTTGTAGGGAACCTCATGTGGGGATCTTTTTGTACGTTGGCAGCGCCCCGGCCCGGACAAGGTCATGACGGGACGCCCCAGATGGCAGTCTCCTGAGTCAATGAGATCTCGTTTTACTGAGCGCCTCCACGAGTTCAACTCAGACGGTAGACACCGAACGGCAGCCCTACCGAGGATGTCGTCGCGTCGTAATGCCCCCTAATTCGTAAGCGTTCAGTAAGAATGTTACGAGCTGCAAGCCCACGAGGAGGTGCCGAGCGCTCATTTTTTGAAACGGCGTAAGTTTTGTGAGTACTGGAGGTAAATCTATTGCAGAGCCAACAAGCGTCTTGCGAGGGAGTGGGGAGTAAGCCATATTACTCCTGGGTTGTAGCCTTTGTGTCCGGAATGGCCATTATGGGGGTGGAAATGTCTGCGAGTCGCTTGATGGCACCCTATTTCGGCACATCCCTCACCATTTGGACGGCTATAATAGGGTCAACCATGGTCGCCCTCACGCTGGGGTATTATCTTGGAGGTATTCTCGCCGAAAAGCATCCGAGTATGTCATTGCTCGGGACGCTTCTTTCTTTTGCGGCGCTGCTGGTTATTTTTCTGCCTTATATCATAGAAATCTTTGTGACAACTACTCTAGGCCAGTGCGTCCAGGAAGCAGGCGCAGCTGATCGTGGCGCCTCACCCCTTGTCCTTCTGGTTTTCTCCTCTATTCTTATTTCCACCCCTGTAATCGTGTTAGGTATTACGTCCCCATTTCTGATTTGCCTGATTTCCTTACACTCGAGATCGGTGGGCCGCATATCGGGCGGGGTGTTCGCATTTTCGACCCTCGGCTCCATAATCGGGACATTTCTTCCGGCTTTTTTTCTCGTACCCACTTTGGGAACAAGGTTTTCTTTTCTTTTTTTTGGAGTTCTTCTGCTCGGTGTTTCCATGTGGCCCCTGCGGAGGTCGGGGCTCGTCCTTATTTCATTGATAGGATTCTTTGCAGCGGTATTGGCATTTATCATGGGGATCCATGGAAGGAAGGGAGGATCGCTCGAGTATCTCGTTGAGGAGCGAGAAACCAATTACCAGCTAGTGCGGATTGTTCGTGCTCCACTTTCAACTGATGGTCCAGCAGATCCCCAACACATGACGGCTCTGCTTACGGACGCTGGTTTCGGCATGCAATCAATGTGGGTGGAAAACCGACCCTATACGAATTCATGGCAAGACTTCTGGATTCTTATTCCGAGAGTTTACGAAGTTTGTGGCAATGGATACGGTCCGAAACAGATGTTGTTAATAGGACTGGGAGCTGGCTGCATCCCTTATTTGGTGTTTCAACTCTACCCTGAAACCTTAATTGACGGTGTTGAAATTGATGGTGGACTTGTTGAGGCGGCAACGCCTTATTTCCCGTTGCGTTCGCTGAAAAACCTCAATATTCACATAAGCGATGGGCGATTCTTTCTACGGTCCACCTCGAAGAAGTACGAAGTCATTCTCATAGACGCGTTCAGACCTCCGCATATTCCCCCGCACCTTGCAACGGCTGAGTTTTTTGAGCAAATCAAGCAGCGCCTGAACCTGAATGGAGTCATGGGTATGAACGTCGCCACCAGGGGCGAGAAACTTGTCTTTCAAGCAATAGCTAATACAGTGGCTTCCGTTTTTCCTTATGTCTATTATGCCCAATATTATTCTCCCCACGAACCCTCTCCCGTTTATTCGAATCGATTCATTATGGCTTCCACAAAGGACCTGTCTTTAGAGGGAGCCGAGGTGGAAGAGAGAGTCTTTTCTTTATCACATCCACAATGGAGAGACATCCTCGAAACCATGAGGGAGCAGCATGGGTTCGAGCGTCTTCAGCGGACCTACTTCAGAAGATTCAGTTTTGATCCTGCAGCGCCAGTTTTTACGGATGACCTTTCCGCGCTGGAAACGATGTCTGAAAGAGAGTTTCTCGGAATATTCAAGCATACCGGCAAATAGTGTGACAACCTCAGAGACGCCTCCACTCTATTTTGCGAACTGCTTCATTTTTTCCCGTCCCAAGTAACAACCGATGAAGGGGGCCCGCTCAAGTGGTCCCTTCAGGGATCATCATGCGGTTAATCAAGCTATGGATCATTGCCTTTGCTCCGCAACTGTATTATAAGCCTCCCCCAAGTGAACGAGGAGGTTGATGGGTAATGCAGCAAGAGCCTTTGAACCTTGTTGAGTTCCAGAGGAAATTTGCGACTGAAGA
>Ga0247841_10005211_pt1 | contig 21346 bp, 16 predicted proteins | sample LaCruzMarch2015__2_FD_192410 | JGI IMG/M metagenome (GOLD analysis project Ga0247841, IMG submission 192410) | Freshwater microbial communities from meromictic Lake La Cruz, Castile-La Mancha, Spain - LaCruzMarch2015_18m | ecosystem: Environmental > Aquatic > Freshwater > Lake | place: Spain... | reverse complement strand
CGACTTCATTCACGCCTTGCTTCACGCTGTTTTTTCCGCTCCTGCAATCGTTCCCCGTCAACCACAGTATGACCCGCTGCGTTTATTGCCACGCCACAATCCTTATATCGGAATTTCAGAGGAATATGCCCGTGCGGTTGCAAATTCAGGCCGGTCTTGCTATACTCTGCATTGCAATTGTAATCGTCAGTGGCCCGTTCGTCTAGTGGCTAGGACACATGGTTCTCATCCATGAAGCAGGAGTTCAATTCTCCTACGGGCTGCCATTGTGCGGCACTATGTGCGTGCCTAATTTTACTTGTGATGCCATGTACGAAGCCAGCGATCTCCGCAAAGGACTGAAACTGCAAATTGACGGCCAGCCGTATGTCGTCATCGATTTTGAATTCACCAAGCCCGGCAAAGGCGCATCCATTTATTGGGCGCGCATGAAAAACATGATTACCGGCGCCAGCTTTGAGCGCAATTTCCGCAGCACCGACAAATTTGAAGAGGCCGACCTGGTGGCCCGCTCGATGCAGTATTCTTATTTCGACGGCCAGAATTATTGCTTCATGGATGCGACTACCTTCGAGAATCACCTGGCGGATCAGGCGGTCGTCGGCGACAAGAAGAATTACATGATTGAAAACATGCCGGTCGATATTCTCTTTTTCGGCGAGCGCATTATTGACGTCGGCTTGCCGCTGACGGTCGTCCTGAAAATCACCAAGTCCGACCCGGGCGTGCGCGGCGACACGGCCACGAATGTGCTCAAGCCGGCCGAGCTCGAGACGGGTGCGACCGTGCAAGTCCCGCTCTTCATCAACGAAGGCGAGTACATCAAAATCGACACGCGCACCGGCGCGTATATCGAGCGGGTCAAGAAATAACCAACGGCTGCGGCGTCGCACCCTCTTCATGACGCTGCCCGACAAAGCCCCCTTTTTGACGCGCCGCGCGGCGATTTTCCGTGCGGCGCGCGCATTTTTTGATGACCAGTCATTCTTGGAAGTGCAGACACCGGTGCGCCTGCGCGCGCCGCTGCCGGAACGCCACATTGATGCCGTGCCGGCCGGTGGCATGTACCTGGCCACTTCGCCCGAGCCGCACATGAAGCGCTTGCTGGCCGCCGGCTACCCGCGCATGTATCAGATTGCGCCATGTTTCCGCCACGGTGAACGCGGGGCGCGCCATAATCCCGAGTTCACCATGCTGGAATGGTACCGCGCCGGCGCCGACTATCTGCAGCTTGCCACCGATGCCCGCGCACTGCTGGGCGCCGTCTGTCGCACCGTGCTGGGCACAACCGAGATTGTCTATCAAGGCGCGCGCGTCGATGTCGCCGCCGCATGGGAGTTCTTGACGGTGGACGCGGCCTATCAGCGCGAGGCCGGCTGGCTCCTCGAAGCGGAACCGGATCCGTTCCGCTTTGATTGCACCATGGCCCGCCAAATTGAGCCGCGCCTTGGTTTTGGCCGGCCCACCGTGCTGCACGATTATCCCAGTTGCTTCTGCCCGATGGCCGAGCCGCTGGCCGGCACGCCGCAGCGCGCCGCCCGCCTCGAGATTTATCTCGCCGGCGTCGAGCTCGCCAATGGCTGCAGCGAGCGCCGCGACCCGCGTGCGCAAGCGCGCGCCCTACGTGACGAACAAGCCGCGCGCCAGGCCCTGCATAAGGAAGTCTATCCCTGGCCCGCTGAATTTGTTGCCGCCTTGCCGGCCATGCCACCCAGCGCCGGCATGGCGCTCGGCCTCGACCGCCTGATCATGCTGCTGTGCGACACGCCGCGCATTGACGAGGTCATCGCCTTTGTTGAAGAGTGAGTCGTTCATCGTAAATTGTAATTTGTAAATCGTAAATCCTCCCCAACCATGATCCCACACATCATTGTCTTCGTCATCACCCTGACACTTTTTGCCCTCCTGCTCCCCGGCTGCGCCGGCAGTCCCCAAGCCACCGCCAAGTATTATTGGAGCGACAAGCCGCAGGAGGAACGCGTGCCGGTCACCAATCAAGCTGACCCGGCTGGCGCGCCGATTGCCCCCATTGAATAATGGCGGGTGACGATCTGTTTCCCGCGTGCGTGCCGGTCGCACTGCCGCCGATCGCCGGCCATTGTTTCGTTGGCACCAGCGGCTATGTCTTTCCGGATTGGCGCGGCACCGTGTATCCCGCCCATCTCAGCGACCGGGAACTGTTGGCCTACTATCTCAATGAATGGCAGTTTAACGCGCTCGAATTGAATTTCACGTTTTACCGCATGCCCGATGCGCCGCTGCTCGAGGCCTTCGCCCGGCGCACGCCGCCCGGCTATCACGTGGCGGTCAAAGCATTTCAAGCCATCACCCACGCGCCGCCCGGTGACGCAACCCGCGCTGCCTGCACCGCGTTTGCCGGCGCGCTCGCGCCGCTGCAGCAGGCCGGCAAACTCGCCGCGGTCCTGCTGCAATTCCCGAACGCCGTGCATGACACGCCCGCCGCGCGCGAACATATTTGCCGTTGCCGCGACTGGCTTGGCGATCTGCCACTGGCGGTCGAATTCCGGCACGCCTCGTGGAACACGCCTACAGCCGCGGCTTTTTTGCGCGCGCACGCCCTGTGTTTTTGCGCGGCCGACGAGCCCGCCCTGCCGGGCTTGATGCCCTTCACCGCCTTTGTCACCGCGCCGCTTGGCTATGTGCGGCTGCACGGGCGCAATCAAGCCTGGTTCAGCGCCGGCGAAAAAGAACGCTATAATTATGAGTACTGCGCGACCGAATTGGGCGCCTTGGCGCACCGGATCCGCGTCATGGCCGCGCAGACCAAGAAGCTGCTGATATTTTTCAATAATTGCCACATGGGCCATGCCGTGCGCAATGCGCGCACGTTCCGCGAGCTGCTGCGCGCAGCATTTTAACAAAGAGTAAAAAGAGCGCAATGCGCCTGCTGGTGGCAGACTGGGCGTGCGATGCACCGTGGCCGCGGGGCACCGCACGCCGCACCGCACGCCGCGCTTGCGGACGCGCTGCAGTTATGTTATAATAACGATACGAATATGGTATTTTAACATGAAACAATTTCCGCTCATCAGCGCGTGTGTCTTGTTGCTCACCGCCGGCGCGGCCCGCGCGACCAACTGGCATTGCTATTACACCAATTGCCTGTATGTCTTTGTGCCGCAGGTGGTCAAGGGCGCAACGGTGACGACAGCGCGCGTCGAACTTGAGTATCTGCGTCGCGCCGAACGCTATGGCGCCGTCACCAACACCACGGTCGCCGGGCGCAGCACGCACACGTTGGCGCCCTGCCCGGGCGGTTTTGGCGCGTATGTCTATTTCGGCGCGCAGCAGCATCGCCTGTGGGAACCCTTTGACGCCGGCGTGATCATTGCCACGCGGGCGCAGTGCGGCACCAATGCCCCGCGCCAGTTCGCGCGTGCAACCATTTTTTATCAGCAACGCGACGGCATCGTGCGCGCCTGCGGCCCGCCCAGCATGGCCAACCGCGTTGAAGAGCGCGCCGCGGATGCCGCGCGGCAATTGCAGCAAGCCGTCCGCCAGCACGCGCAACAAACCGGGCGCACCAATGCCGTCTTTTTCATCGCCCAATGGGGCTACGTCAGTTAACCGTGGAGATCCGCATGCGTACCTTTGGCTGTCTTTTTGTCCTGGCTGTTTTGTGGGTGCAACAACTAACCGGCGCGCCGTTGACCGCGGCCAATCAAACGTGGAACACGCGCAGCAACTGGACCGGGCATGTCTATCGCCCGTCGAAAACCGACTGGCGCTCGTCGGTCTGTTTCCAGTTGATGACCGACCGTTTCTTTGACGGCTGTCCCACCAATAATGAGCTGGCCTATGGCGGCTATGACGTGAAAGACCGCTCCTTGCGGCACGGCGGCGATTTCGAGGGCGTGCGCCGCAAAACTGACTACTTGAAGGGGCTCGGCGTCGATATGATCTGGATTTCGCCGGTCTTTCAGAACAAGTGGAATGATTATCATGGCTACGGCCAGATCGACCGGACGTTGTTCGACAAGCGCTGGGGCACCTTGACCGATTTCCGCAACATGGCCGACGCCCTGCACCAAAACGACCTGTACCTGTGCGTGGATGAAGTCTCAAATCACGGCGGCAACTTGTTGTATGGCGATAATATGCCGCATTCGTGGCCGGCGTTCAAAATGCACAGCGATGAATATGAGCTTTCCTATTACACCAACACTGAAACGCATTTGGATTATACTGTCACAAAGACGTATTCACCCGAAGGCACGTACGGCAGCAACTACGATACCAGTGGCAACCAAGTGTTTGATAGCGGTTCCGGCGGCTATTTCCTGGATGATTTCCATCACAACGGCGATTGCTCGTTCGACAGCTCGTGGCAGCAATGGCTGGGCGAGTTTCCCGGCGTGGGCTATGATGATTTCGCCACCGAGCGCGAAAGCTGCATCGCCAGCCACCTTGACGGGTTCAAGGCCCTGATGAGTCAAGATATTGATGCAATTCGCGAAGACACGCCGATGGAAATGCTGGTCTACTATTTCCAAAAATGGTGCCCGGCCGCGCGCGACTTTGGCCGCGACTCTTTGGCGAAAAGCAATTTCTTCATGTTTGGCGAATATTTCACCTCGTTTGATTATGCCAAGAAGATGACCGGCAAGAATGCCAATGGCGTCGATTTTTGCCTGAACTCCGGCGTGGATTACCGCTCGTATTTTGATTTCTTCCGCCCCGCCATTGCGGATCAGAACAACGGCAGTCTCGGCAAATTGAAAAGCACCTACGACGCCTACATCAATTATGATTTCAGTGACTGGGCCGACAACCAGCGCAAGTACACCATGCTGACATTTTTCAACAATCACGATCAGCCGCGCCTCTCGACCTGGAACGACGGTGACGCCAAGACGCGCCTGGCGTCCGGCATCGTGCTCACCTGGCCGGGCATTCCCAGTTTGTATCATGGTGACGAGCAGGGCTTCAAGACCGCCTTTGACGGCGACAAGAACGTGCGCGAAGACTACATGGTCAGCGCCGCCTATGTGACCGACGGCGGCGTCACCAATCGCGCCCGCGTCAACAATTTCAACATGTGCCACGAGAACTACAAATGGATCGCGAAGATCGCCAATTACCGCCGGTTGTATCCGGCGCTCTGGCAGACCGACGAGTTGTACGAACGCTGGCACCAGAACAACAATGACAACGGCGTCTATGCCTTCACGCGCGTCTGGGGCGCGCCCTCAGACTATGTCTTGGTCGTTTTCAATACGTGGGCAAGCGAGCTCGATTATGCGCATAACGGGGATATGTTTACCGGCTGGGCTGAAAACGATGTGATTGTCAACCTGATGAATACCGCGGAAACCAAGACATTGGGGCCGAATGGCAAAATGCCCGCGTCGAAATGCGTGGGCTATGGGCTTCAAATTTGGGTGCGCAACAGCAATGTGCGCAAACTCGCACCGATCGTCGAGACCGTCGCGCCGGCGCATGATGCCTGGGTCGCCGCCACCACGCCGGTCGTGCTGACGTTCAGCAAGGCGATGGACATGGGCGCGCTGACCAGCGCGTTTCGCATTAATGGCCAGCCGGTCGCACCGTCCACCCTGGCCCTCGTCGGCGGCACGGTGTTGACGTACACGCCGGCCACGGCATTTAGCGACGGCATTAATTTTGTCGGCATTATGACGAACGCCTGCGACAGCACAGACCAGTTGCGTATGTTTGCGGCCTTCAGCGCGCGCTTCCGCGTCGGCAGCACGACCAATCCGGTGGTCAATTATGATTTGGCCAGCGATGCCACGTTAATTAACAACGGCGGCGGGTACAGCAATATGCAGGTCACGCTGACGCACAAAGCCACGGGCGCCGAATGGTTCCGCTGCAGCAATGACGGCACGACCTGGGGTGCATGGACGGCCTACACCAACGTCTCAACCTGGACCCTGAGTGGCATGGGCGGCACGCGCCGCGTTTGGGCGCAGTATTGGGCCGATGGCAGCGCGGCCGCGATCATTTATGCGGATGCCAATGAAAGCAGGAACTTGCAGGCCAGCTTCAGCGCCAGCCCGCTGTTCGGTGCCGCACCCCTGACGGTCTATTTCACCAACACCTCGACGACCGGCAGCGCCGCCATCGTCTCCTTTCAATGGAATTTCGGCGACAGCACGACGGCCACTACCGCGCACCCAGTGCATACCTATGCGGATTATGGCGAGTATACCGTGCAGCTGGTCGTATACGATGGCTTTACCACCGCAACCAACACCAAGCAACGCTATATCTCGGTGGCGTATCGCGCGACGAACGCATGGGATGACATGGAAAGCTCGGTATATTCGGGCGGCATCATCGGCAACAACGGCGGTAGTGGCTTCGGCGCATGGCAGGCCGGCAACTTGACCGACGGCGGCTCGTTTTGGGGCGGCACGGAAATAGCCGGTGCGCATTGCCTGGGTGTCTGGGCCAATGCCGCGGATGTTGGTAAACAATACTCGCTGCGCCGCGGCTTGGCGCGGGCGCTGACCAACGAGACTACGGTGAGCGTCAAAGTGCGCGGCTCGGCCAATCTGTGGAACTGGACGGAGGCACGCATCTCCTTCGTTCTGCGCAATGGCAACAGCGCCGATCATTGGGTTGATCAACGCCTGACCCTGTATTTTGCCTACAACGGCAGCGCCGGCAAATTGTATTGGTATGATGGCAGCGACCACGAAGCGTCCGTGACCTATACCCAGAATCATATTTATAATTTCGTCATCACGCTCAATCCGGCCAGCAACACCTATGCATTTACCGTGACGGATGACAACGACAGCAACAACACGGACACGCGCAGTGGCACCTTGACCGGCACGACCGGCGCGCCGATTGATTCATTCGCCATTTATGAGAAATTGGGCACATCGGAACATGATGTGCACTGGGACAATTTCTGTGTGGTGGCTTACTCCAACCCGCTGCAGGCAGCCTTCTCGGCCGTGCCAACCAACGGCCCGGCACCGCTGGCGGTGCAGTTTACCGATGCCTCATCCGGCAATCCCACCTCGTGGTCATGGGATTTTGACAACAACGGCAGCAGCGAATCCAGCGCGCAAAATCCAACCCACACATTTCCGACGGCGGGCGTGTACGCGGTGAAGTTAGTGGTCAGCAACGGTGCGGCGTTTGCGACGACGATCAAAACAGGCTGCATCATCATCGGCGCGCCGAACACGCCGGATGCGCCAAGCGCACTGACCTGCACCGCCTTTGTGCATCGCATCGACCTGGCGTGGAGCAAGAATGCGTCCAATGATGCGGTCGTGTTGGTGCGCAACGCCAGTGGCACATTTGATGCGCCGGCCAATGGCACCTGGTACAGCCCCGGCCAAGCGTGCGCCGGCGGCACCGTTATCTACCAGGGCGCGGCCACCTGGGCGAGCGATACCAATCGCCCGCCCGGCGGCGTGCATTACTACAAGGCATGGTCGGTCAACACGGCGACGAATTACTCGTTAAGCGGCGCCACGGCCCATGCCACCACCTTGCCTTTCGACGCGCCATCGGCGCTGACCATTGTGTCCCATATTGATGCGCTGGATCTGGCATGGATGACCAACAGTGCCGGCACAGGCGTTATGCTGGTGCGCAACACCAGCGGCACATTTAACGACCCGGTTGACGGCACGACCTATACCGTTGGCAGCAGCGCCTTGGGCGGCACGATAGTGTATCAAGGCCGGAATTTGTCGTTGACGGATGCAGGCTTGGCGTACAACACCGATTATCACTACAAACTGTGGTCGCGGGACGACGAGGGTGGCGGCAATTATCCGTATTATTCCGCCGCCGCCGCAAGTGCCAGCATGACCACCGGCGCGGGCTTGCCGATCTTTACCAATCTCACGTTCGCGGCGGCTGCGGACGCAGACTTGTATGCAACGGCGCTGTCGGGCGGCGTGTGGTATGTGGACAGCGGCGCGTATTGGTGGACCAATGGCGCGGCCCCGGCGGCGGGCGCACGCGTGCTGGCCGCCGGTGTGTGCAATCCGGATTACAGCGCGGTGGAAGTCGCACTGGATGTGCAGGCATGGGCGGCGCAGCCGTATCAGCGCGCCGGCATCATTGCGCGCTATCATCTCGGCGCCGGCGGCACACAGGAATATTACACGTTGACAATCACCAACGCGCCGGCAATCCAACTGGTCATGGCGCGCTGGCAAGGGACGACCGAATCGAATCTTGCCGCCAGTGCCAACGCGGGCATGGCCTTCGATCCGACGGCAGTCTACCGCTTGGTTTTGACGCTGAATGAGGGCACGTATCAGGGTAGTTTACTGACCGGCAGCGTGGTGATCTGCCAAGTCAGCGGTACTGACAGCACGATTGCGGCCGGCAAGGTGGGCGTGTATGCGGGGTATGGCTCCGGCGCGCAATTTGGCGGGTTCAGCACGCAGATACCGGAGCCGGCGCTGCTGGTCTGGTCAGTGCTGCTGGCCGGCATGGCGGCGCGGCGGCGCGCGTATTAATTAAGTTGCAGTGTACGCTTGCGCATGCCTGTGGTTGGTGCTGCGCTGGTCTTCGCCGCCATTACAGCAGCATGCCCCGTGCGGAGCATGTGGCCGATTGAGTGCCTGGCGCGCATTTTCGCCCTTACAGCAGCATGGCGCGTGGCGTTGCTGCGCAGCATCCGCCACATTACCGCGCGCGCCTGCAGAGACCCCCACGACCTTGCGTCGTGGGTGAATAAGATTGAGTAAAAAGGCGCGCCGCTGTTTTTCCCAATCTCCGCGTCCACCGAGGCAAGCTCGGTGGGGCGCCAGACTTGAGGAAACGGCGCGTGGCGTACGCGGAGCCGGACTTGCCGATTGAGTGCCTAACGCGGTTTTTGCACTTAAGGCACTAACTTCTCGCGCGGCGCGAGAATTACGAAATTGCTACAATTTGTAGGCGTAACCTAACCCACAAGGAGTGACTATGGCTGCCACAGAGAATGCCCAACACCACGAGGCGATGTTTCTGCAATTTGTCCTGAGCCTGATGCAATCCGGCATGATGCAGCTGGGCAAAATAATGAATCCGATGACCAAGACGATTGAGAAGGACTTGGCGGGCGTGCAAGGCACGATCGAGCTGCTGACCATGCTGCGCGAGAAGACCCACGGCAATCTGAGCAAATCCGAGGCGGACGTGCTGGGCAGCGCGCTCTCGTCCCTGCAACTGAATTATGTCGATGAAATGAACGCGGCGCAGGCCGCGCCGCCGGCCGATGCCGCGGCGAAAAAGGAATGATGCCGCATGCCGTTTTTCAATTGATAATTGATAATTGATAATTGACAATTGATCAATGACCAATGACCATTCAGCAGCCACCATGTCCCCTGCTATTGTAGTGTCTCTAACATTTCTTTACCTTTGACCACTACGGCAAAATCGCAAGAAATCCCCCTAACCCTCCCGCCATGTGGCGGGACGGCGTCAGCACCGCCAGGGGGACGGAGCGCTTGCGCAGGCGCTGGATGGTCTCCCGTTGGAAAAGGGAGATGCAAGAGGGATTTAGGTTATGACGAAGGCAACCTGTTTGAAAAGTTCTGATTTATAACGCTGTTTATGAGACACTACACTAGGCTAATCTGCGCGCCGCGGATAATGCAGCAACTGGCGCTGCGCTGGCGGGCGCAAGGATTGCGCATTGCGGTCGTGCCGACGATGGGCGCGCTGCACGACGGACATGTGGCGCTGCTGCGCGCCGCGCGGCGCAAGGTCGACAAAGTGATCGCCACTATTTTTGTGAATCCGACCCAGTTCGGCCCACGCGAGGATTTTGCGGCCTATCCGCGCCCGTTTGCCGCGGATGCGCGGCGCTGTGCCGAGGCTGGCGTTGACGTCATTTTTGCCCCGGTGCCCGCCGCCATGTATCCGCCTGATTTCTCGACCTGGATCAACGAGGAAGCGCTGGCACAGTACCTGTGCGGCGCGCGCCGGCCCGGGCATTTCCGCGGCGTCTGCACCGTGGTCGCAAAATTATTGAATATCACCCAGCCGCATCTGGCGCTGTTTGGCCAGAAGGATGCGCAACAAGCGCTGATCATCCAACGCATGGTGCGTGACTTGAACATGCCCGTGCAGGTTGCTTTGCATCCGATCGTGCGCGAGCCCAGTGGATTGGCCATGAGTTCGCGCAATAAATACTTGACGGCTGATGAGCGAGCGCGCGCGGCCGGCATCGCGCACGGCCTGCGCCAGGTGCGGGCATGGCACGCACGCGGCCTGACGCTGGCGGCCATCCTTACCAAGCTGCGCGCACAATTGCGCCGCGAGGTCAGCCCGCAGATTGATTATGTCAGCATCGTGGACGAAGGCACCTTGCGCGCGGTGCGCACGCCGCACAAACGACAAAAATTGTTGATTGCGGTCGCCCTGTTTGTCGGGCGCGCACGCCTGATTGATAACCTGCGCCTGACCTGGTGAGTAATGCGCTTCGCCCAGGTCACCTTTGCGCACGCCGGGCAGATGGCGCAGCAGGCGGCCGCGTGCGTGTGCGACATTCTTACCGACGCCGTGCGCCGGCGCGGCTGGGCGACGCTGGCGCTGGCCGGCGGCGCGACGCCGCGCCTGCTGTACCGCACCTTGGCCCAGACGCCCTATGCCACGCACACGCCGTGGGCCGCCATCGATGTTTTTTGGAGCGATGAACGCTGCGTTGCGCCCGGCCACCCGGACAGCAATGTCGGCATGGCGCGCACGGCGTTTCTGACGCAGCTTGCGCTACCAGCGGAAAACATTCACGCACCCGACATGACGCTGCCGCCGGCGCAGGCGGCGCAGGCATACGAGCAGCACCTCCGCATGTTTTTTGCCGCACGCCTGCAGGCCGTGCGCGCGCCCTTTGACCTGATTCTGCTGGGGCTCGGCACGGACGGTCACACTGCCTCACTCTTTCCCGGCCAGACAAGTCTGCACGAAACGGTGCGCTGGGTGGTCGCCGTCACGCCGCCGGCCGAAACCACACCGGCGGTCGCGCGTGTCACATTCACGCTGCCCTTGATCACGCAGACCGAACAGATCATCATGCTGGCAGCCGGCCCGGCCAAGCGCGCGCTGGTGGACGCCCTGACGGACGACCGCGCGCGCGCCGCCTGGCGCTATCCCGCCGCACAGGTGTACGCCCAGCGCGAAACGTTGTTGTTTTATGCGACCACCGAAGGACGCGCATGAAATGGTGGACGCGCACCGCGCTTTGGCGTTGCGTCCTGTATTTTCTCATCACCGTGACCGGGATGACAACCGCAGCCTATTTTTCCGTGCGCATGCCGGGTGTTTCTTTTCATGGCACGCCCGCATCCCTCACTGCCCAAGACACGGCACTGCGCGCACAGCTCGCGCAGCATGTCGCCATGCTGGCCGGCACGATTGGTGAGCGCAACGCCGGCAAGCTGCGCATGCTCAACGCAGCAGTCACGTACATCAGCACTGCGTTTCGGCAGAGCGGCTTTGCCGTGACGCGGCAAGAATTCACCTATGCAGGCCTGACCTTGGGCAATCTCGTGGCCGAGCTGCCGGGCACCACGCGCCCGGCTGAGATCATCGTCGTGGGCGCACATTACGACACGGTGTGCGGCACGCCCGGCGCGGACGACAACGCTTCCGGCGTGGCGGCGCTGCTGGCCTTGGCCGATCGCTGCGCGACGCAGCGTTATGCACGCACCCTGCGCTTTGTCGCATTTGTCAATGAAGAGCCGCCGTTCTATCAAACCGAAGACATGGGCAGTTTGGTGTATGCCACAAATTGCGCGGCACAGCACGCGGACATTCAGGCGATGCTGTGCCTTGAAATGTTGGGCTATTATTCCGACGCGCCGGACTCGCAACGTTTTCCGGAAGGGACCGGCTGGCTGTTACGGCGCGTGCTGCCGACGACGGGTGATTTTATCGGCTTCACGGCGAATGTGCGTTCGTTGCGCTTGCTGCGCCGCTGTGTCCGTGTATTCCGCACCCATGCCCAGATTCCCTCGGAAGGCGCCGTGCTGCCCGAGTTTCTCAGCGGCATGTCCGACAATTGGTCGTTCTGGCAAGCAGGCTATCCGGCGGTGATGATCACCGACACGGCTATGTTCCGCAATCCGCATTATCACGAGTCCAGCGACATGCCCGCCACATTGAATTACGACGCGATGACGCGCGTGACGCGCGGCGTTGCGGCAATTATTATCGACCTGGCCGGTAAGAACGACAAAGTGTCGAATGTGCAGCATCCACAAACCGAGCACGGCACACCGTGAGCACGACGTTGTGTGCGTTGCGCAGCATTGCGCGCCGCAGGTGCGCCGGTATACCAGCCCAGGGCATCGCCCTGGGTATGCGACAGGCACATAATGCGCCCTGACGGGGTGCAGCACACGTTATCACCAGCAATACATTATCATGCCACAGTCCCTTGCTAAAAATCTGGTGCATCTCATCTTCAGCACCAAGAACCGCGCGCCGGTTCTGAACGATATCGTGCGCAAAGCACTGCATGCGTATGTTGCGGGCATTCTCAACGATCTTGCTTCGCCCGCGCTACTGATAAACTCGGTGTCCGACCATCTTCATATTTTGTTCAACCTTAACAAAAACACCGCCTTGGCGAACGTCGTGATGGAAGTCAAACGCGGTTCCTCGAAATGGTTTAAGACACAAGGGGCGAATTTCGCGGAGTTTCATTGGCAGAATGGGTATGGCGCGTTTTCCGTCGGGGAGTCCGTTGTTGAGGCGGTGAAAAGCTACATCGCCAATCAACAGGATCATCATCGCCGGGTAACATTTCAAGATGAATTTCGGGTATTTCTGAAACGCCATGAAATTGAATTTGATGAGCGGTATGTGTGGGATTAATCGAGTATTGCCACCGCCCCTTCAGGGCGGTTTTTGGGTTGATGCCATGATCCCAGGGCGGTGCCCTGGGCTGGTATGCCGGCACGCCGTTGGCGTGCCATGGGGCGCTGCCATGATCCCAGGGCGTTGCCCTGGGCTGGTATGCCAGCACGCCGTTGGCGTGCCATGGGGCGCTGCCCTTATTCCCAGAGCGCTGCCCTCGGCACGCCGTGGGCGTGCCATGAATCATGACCGAGCTAACCAGTGCTCAAGAACAAAGGCCATATTTCAATGGTTAATGTACATTGGTCAACGGTCAATCGCGAGACTGCTCCCCGCCTAACACCTTAAACCTAAAACCTAAAACTTTTCTATGATGCCGCAACCTGCCAACGCCCGCGTTACCATTCGTGAACGGCTGTGCATCGAGGCGATGCCGGATGCCTGCGGTGTGCTGATGTTCGGCGCGTCCGGCGATCTGGCGCAGCGCAAGGTGGTGCCGTCACTGTTCGGCCTCTACACCAAAAATCTGATGCGCCGCGCATTTTTTCTTGTTGGCTACGGCCGCTCCGTGCTGACCAATGCGCAATTTCGCGCGCTGGTGCGCGAGAGCATCGTCGCGCACATTCCCGCCGCACAACGCGACGAGGACACCCTCAGCGCCTTTGTCGCCGCCTGTTCGTTTGTGCAGGGCGACTACGCCGACCCGGCCGATTATGCGGGCCTGCGCACGCATATCCGCGCAGAACAAGCACGCAGTGGCACAAAAGGCAATCTGCTCGTGTACTTGTCCGTACCGCCAGCCATATATGCGCCGATTGTGCAGCAACTCGGTACGGCGGGCATTGCCCAGGAACGCCAACACGGCAATGGCTGGGTGCGGGTCATCGTCGAGAAGCCGCTCGGCCATGACCTGGTCAGCGCGCGCGCCTTGGATGCCGCCGTGCGCGCAGTGCTATCCGAGCAGCAGATTTACCGGATTGACCATTATGTCGCCAAGGAAACGGTGCAGAATATTTGCATGTTTCGCTTCGCCAATGTCATGTTCGAACCGGTTTGGAATGCCGCGTACATCGACAATGTGCAGATCACGGTGGCCGAAACGGTCGGGGTCGGCGAGCGCGCCGGCTACTTCGAATCCGCCGGCATCGTGCGCGACATGTTTCAGAATCATCTCATGCAACTACTGGCACTTGTGGCGATGGAGCCGCCGGCGCGCTTCACCGCGCCGGCGCTGCACGATGCCAAGGCGGCAGTCTTGCGCGCGGTCGCGCCATTGGCGCTCGACCCGGCCGCGCCGGACATTGTGCGCGGGCAATATGATCCCGGCACGCTGCGCGGCCAAGCCATGGCGGGCTATCGCGCCGAGCGCGGCGTCGCGCCCGACTCGCGCATTGAAACGTATGCCGCCGCGCGCCTGTGCATCGACACACCACGCTGGCGCGGCGTGCCCTTCTACCTGCGCTCCGGCAAACGCCTGCAGTGCAAAAAAACAGAAATCGCCGTGACCTTCAAGCATGTGCCGCACTCAATCTTTGCACCGCTGGCCGCGACGGACTTGACACCCAATATTCTGGTCTTCAATGTCCAGCCGGATGAAGGCGTCGCGCTGATGATTCAAGCCAAAAAGCCCGGGCCGAAAATGTGCCTGTGCGACTTGAACTTGGATATGAGCTACCGCGAGGCGTTTCAGGCCGACCCGCCGGAATCCTACGAACGCTTGCTGCTCGATTGCATGCTAGGCGACCAAATGCTGTTCATTCGCGAGGATGTGGTCGAGTTGAGCTGGGCGCTGTTCACGCCGGTGCTCCAGGCGTGGGCCGCGGGCGATGCCCGCACGCTGCATCCGTATTCGGCCGGCAGTTGGGGCCCGGTGGCGGCGGATGCGCTGCTCAAGCGCGACGGCCGTGAATGGCGCGACCTGTGCGGCTGGTGCCACAATCACAAGCTGCACCAGAAGCCTTGATTTGGGATGGTATGTCTACACCGCAATAGTGTATGTTGTGTCCAGACGTAAGCATCTTCCGGAATTGCCGTTTGATTTTGCGGGGGTTCACCCGACCAGTCTGGTGACGTTCCGCGAGCGGCTGGTGGCCAACGGGAAGGAAGGATTGGTGTTTGACGCGGTCGTGGCGACGTTGCAGACGGCGGGGCTGATCAAGCGGCGCAACAAACAGCGGCCGGACTCGACCCGCACGGCGTGGCCTGCAATATCCGGCGCAGGCTGCGCCTGCTGGCGTGGGCAAGCGTGCCAAGAGGTGGAAATGTCAAAACGCGGGTTTCAGCAGAATCGACAGTTGACAAATCGCAGCGTGCCACGTACATTCCTTCTGCAAACGAATTTGGCGAGAAATTGCGCAACTGCCGTGCTTTCGCCACTGCATTCAGACATCCAGCCTTCCAACCTTCCAGCATCGCGCGGGCGGATCGGGTCAGGCCGTAACTATTAATCGGTTTGAACCACTGAAGGAAATTCTTGGCGCGACCGTCTTGCTGGCCGTTCAGATTCTCAGATCAGGAACATCTCCCAGACCAGCGGCGCAGAAAGCAGCAACAAAATGACATTCAGCACGATGCCGATAACGGCGAGCGCGACCCATTTCTCTCTGTGCATGATCGCGATGATGGCGAACACGGTACCGACGCTACCGAGCGGAAACGCGGCAAGACAGGCAAAGATGGCGGGAGCCAAGCAAGAAAATTCGCCGTTGCCACGCACGGCAGGGAGCGATCCCAGAATGAATGCGAGTGGCATGCCCAACAGCGGGAGCGCAAGACTCAACCAAGCACACACAGGCAGGCGCTTTGAAGTCCTGGGCGTTCCGCCTGCCGATGCGGCTTGCTGGCTTTCCGATTCCAGAATGTCGGCTAACGAGCGCTGAGTATCCTTTTTTTTCGTCATTTTATCTGTCGTGACTGTGTATGCGATTGCAGTATAATCGCCCCTTCTTGCCGCAGACCATCCAAGTGGAACTCGATGGTTTCGTTCATGCTGCATTATACCATTCCGCGGCACACAAGATCAACCATTTCGCCAGGCAAATAAATTCGTTCTGCCGGAAATTCTCGCGTGGCGCGAGAATTTGAAGGCAGAGCTAACGCAGCGGCAGAGATTTACAAGGAGTAAAAGAGTTAAGGAGCAGAAGACATTTTGCTCTTGGTTGCAGACCACAGAAATTGCTGGCTGCCATACCTCCTTTACTCATTAACTCCTTGTTCATGTCTTTTTGCTGCATCGGCGTCATCTGCGGACAATTCTGCGACAGCGGCAGAGATTAACAAAGAGTAAATGAGTCAAGGAGCAGACCGCCTATTTTGTTGGCTGCAAACAAAAGCCATGAAGGCTGGTCAATGGTGATCAGTAATCAGTGCGGCAGTGGCCGCGTCACGCCTGCTGCCACCGATGTACCGGCGCACCGACCACCGCCGCACCGCTCCCCTGTACGCCACGCGCTCCGCGCGGGGCATGCAGCCTGCTGCCACCGAATACCGTATACCGAATTACCGCACGGCGTACAGCCGTATGCCCGCCCCGGCCGCAATCCGCAGTTTCTTGTTTCGGTGACCGGCGATTTCGTTCGCACCCGCTGGCGCACCTTGCTCGTCTAGCGGTACCAGCCGAAACCGTTCCGGCACCGGCCAGCCGAGCTGCGCAAGGTCAATGCCGGTCTCGCCGCGCGCATCTACCATCAGACGGGTCTCCGCATCGTCACGCCACGCGCAGACCGTGCCGTCCACGTCGAACGGGGCAGATTGCGTGCGCGCGCCGCTCTCGAGGCTGCGCCATTGCGGTGTATCTATCCGCGTAACCGGCACGCCGCCCTCCATGAGCCGTGACTGACGAATGCAGGGCGCGACTGCCATGAAGCCGAAGGGTGCCAGCAGAATCTTTTTCCCGTCGAACAAAGCCTCGCGCGGTTTGTCGTCGAAGTTCACCAGACACTGCCCGCCGCCGGAGAAGCGCGTCTCTTGGAGCATGGCGTCATCGCTCAACCAGCGGTGGTCCAGCATGCGCTCGCCCATCTGCGCGCCCTGCCAGCGCGAGGTGTTGCGGGCCACGCGCAGCACGTCGGCGCGCCGCCGGTTCCAGCCAAAGCAAATGTTCTGATCCTTCTCAACGTTGGCGAGCCACACCATGGGCATCTGCGCGTGCAGAATGTTCCACAGCTCGCGCCGCGCGGCGATCTCGGGCGCGATCTCGGCGAACTGGCCGTTGGTATCGCCCCAGTACCAAGTGCTCACCACGCAGTCGTGAAACACCAAGTCCCAGAGCGGGATGCGGCCGGCCGGGTGCGCGCCCCAGCGCAAATAGTTTGGTTTCAATTCCTGGCGCGAGGCCACCGTGCGCAAATGCCCGCCGGGCATCTCCCACCAGAAGGCGCCGCTCAGCATGCCCTCGTTGTAGTCCAGCAGATCAACATTCCAGGCCTTGCCATGCTCGCCGCCCAGCACCCAGCCATGGTCAACCACATATTTCAAAAGCGCGCGCCGGGCCGCCAGATCCGCACGGCGGTCGAGCGGATGCGCGGGATGAAAATCTTCCACCAAATCCAACGAGGGAGATACGTCAACAAAGCGGCCCCGCAATCCATGGGATGTGTGCACCGGCTCGACGAGGCGCTTGAAGGCCTCGAGTTCGAGCGCCGGTGAACGGCGGTAGTATTGCGTCTTACCATCGAAGGTGAGCCAGTTCTTGACCGGCGCGCCAGCGGGATCCTGCATAGCGGCATCTGCGATAGGTTCCTCCGCGCTCTCAAGCATATCCACCATGTTGGAATACTGGGATTCGAGATAGCCCAAGTCGCGAATTGCCTGCACCTGCTGCGGGTCAGGCTTTGTATCGCAATAGAAGAGCGACCGGTCAATGCCGTGGGCGCGGAACTGGCGGGCCACCACGTCGGGTTGACCGGCGCCCGACGCGCCCCATGCCACCACTGCGCCGCGGAGCAGTTCAACGTTAGGCCGCGCGGCCGCCTTTTGCCGCAGCGTCTTCAGCTCGCCCGCCTGCTCGACAATCTGGCGGTAACGTTGCGCCAGGGCGACATAGCCGCCTTGCTCCACAAAATACAATGTCACGGCCCGGCTATATGCCCAGGTATCTTTTACCGACAGCCATTCCGTCTGCGGCCAAGCCAAGCCCGCGGCGTCGCGCGCGAGATGCACGACCACATCGTACGACGTGTCGTAGTGAACCATCATGCCGTCGCCGCGGCGCAGGTCGATAAGGCCGATCCACGGCATATCGAGACCGAGGTTGCCGTTGACCATGAAGGCCGGCGCAGGGTACGACTCGGTCTGTGGCACGAGTTGTCCGCAGGATCGATGGCAGAACACCAGCGCGCCATCCGCAAGCGCGGTCTTGAAGCGCGGCGGATACTGAAACCCGGCGAAGCGTGCGGCGGTGTCCTGGGTATCGAGATCGAAACGCACAGCGTCAGCCTCGGGCACCGTGACGCGAACGGCAAAACGGCGGTTGCTTTCAATATCGAGGATTTGCACGCAGAGGGCGGTTTCGTTCTCGCGGGTGGCGTCAACCACCCGATAGCCCGGCATGGCCGCCGACCGCCATGTGCGGCCCGTCCGTTGGTCTGCAATAGTCCAGATATGCTCGCCCGGGTCGAGCGTCACTGTCAAAGGTCCTTTCTTCAAAGCCAACTGCGGAATGTTGTGGTCAATCATTGTTGGTCTTTTGTTGTGCTGAATTATCTGGCGTTAGGCCGTCTTAGCCGCACAATCGTCATTCCGCGCCGATTGTAGACAAACTTTTCTTTTGCGCACCAACAAAGCCGTCAGAGTGAAAGCGGCAACTCCTGCGCTTAAACCCTCGGGCAAAATCATGAATGTGTTCGTCGCCGGAGCGTAGGTGTAAAATGGCCCCGGCAACACGCCGCCAAGCGCCGTCCATTGATGCTGTCCTTCCGTTAAAGAGATATTCGTCGGAAATGAAACGGTCAAAAACGCACTATTGTCAATTGAGACCTGCGCAAAGTTAAACGCCGAACCACAGGTCAGGACGCGGAACGCGGGCGCGACATTTGTCGCAACACTGTCATCTGCCGGCTCCAGCAGAAATATCGTCCGGTCACCGCTGTAATTGGTCGTCACTACCAGCATGTTTGTTTCTGGCGCATACCACCAGCCAGCCGCGGTTCGACCGCGCGCCGTCCAGCTGTACGTGCCAACATTGTTGAACACGACCGGATTTTCCGCATCATATTCTAACCAGCTTGTGCCGGCATTGGTGGACAACTGCCGATCTAAAGTCGCCGCGCCATAGTCCACGACCAGCTTGCACGCAAAGACATTTGTCAAGCGTGTCCCAGATGCCGGCGCAACTAAATGCATGCCTGGAGTCAATGTCTTCTGAATTGTGAATCGATTGGTGCTCAAAGCCCAGAAAAGATTAGTGTCTGCATCCAGTCCCACCGACGTCCAGTAGTATGTGCCCGTACCATTTATCGTCAAGCTATCGCTGTAAGGGAATTTCATGGCAGAATCAAACACCGGCACGCTGTTTGTCACTAAATAATTTGACTGCAGGCCCTCTCCATAGTTCACGTTGAATCCGACTGTTGAATTATTTGATAAATAGTCATTTTCAGGCGCGTTAAGCGTGATTTGCGTACTTCTATAAATTGTCAGGCGATTCGTTTCAGATGCCCAGTGCATATTGAAAACACTATCATAACCCAGTGATGTCCAGTAGAACGTGCCAGTGACGTTAAATGTGACACTGTTTGTGTAAGGAAACATCTGCGCATCGTTAAATACCGGCACGCTGTTTGTGGCCATATAGCGGTACACTATCGCATCGCCATAGGCAACACTGAATGCAATCTTAAAGTCGTTGATCAAATAATTGTTGTGGGGGCTAACCAGCGTAATTTGCGTACCAACTGGAAACGCGCGCTTGATGCGCACTGAGTCGCTGCCAAGCCATCCATAGGAATTTGTGCCAAAAACGCTGCTGATATTCGTCCCAACGCCCAATGGAATGTTTTGGATCGTCCATGTTGGAGTTGCCGCAAACTCACCGTATGCGCCGTTGAGCGCGTTGGTCCACCACATAGTGCCGACCATGCGATTTTTGGCATCGATCAACGATGAGTTTGTTCCACCAATGGTTAAGCTCACCACGTCATAAGCCACCGACACATCGGCATTGGTAATGTCTACAAAAGGGCCGAAACGAATTGCCAGCGAATGATAAGCGCCCGCCGCCACCGAAACAAAACCACTCCCCCCGGGGCAGTTGGTCTGGCCATGTCCACCTCCGCCCCAGCCGACCAGCGTGCCATCGCTGCGCAACGCCAGAGAATGCCAGTAGCCCGCCGCCACCGCGACATAGTTGCTCCCGCTCGGACAGTTGGTCAGGCCATAAACATTGTAACCCCAACCGACCAGCGTGCCATCGCTGCGCAAGGCCAGCGAATGCTCTCTGCCCACCGCCACCGCGACATAGTTGCTCCCGCTTGGACAATTGATCTGGCCTCTCCCGTTCTTGCCCCATCCGATCAGCGTGCCATCGCTGCGCAAGGCCAGCGAATGCTCCCAGCCCGCCGCCACTGCGACATAGTTGCTCCCGCTCGGACAGTTGATCAGGCCATAAGCATTGGAACCCCAGCCCAATAGCGTGCCATCGCTGCGCAACGCCAGCGAATGCCAGTAGCGTGCCGCCACCGCGACATAGTTGCTCCCGCTCGGACAGTCGATCTGGCCATAAGCATTGTAACCCCAACCGATCAGCGTGCCATCGCTGCGCAACGCCAGCGAATGGTAAGCGCCCGCCACCATAGCGACATAGTTGCTCCCGCTCGGACAGTCGGTCTCGCCAACACCATTCTCGCCCCAGCCGACAAGTGTGCCATCGCTGCACAACGCAAGGGAGTGCGCATCACCCGCAGCCAGCGCGACAAAATCATTCCTCGCCGGGCAGTCGATCTGGCCATAAGCATTGTAACCCCAACCGACCAGAGTGCCGGCCAATCGCCGGCCGTACTTCGATCCCGCTTGCTGTCCGCTGCCGTCAATAGAGTAGCGCCAAATATTGATTGTATCGCTGCTGATATCGCCCGCCGCGTTTTTCCCATACACGGTGATGTAGTTTTTGCCGAACTGCAAAGTGATTGCCGGCGCGGTGAACGCCAGTCCGCTGCGGCTGAAACTAATTGCCGCGCCGTCTACCATCGCGTTCGACACCCACATAACGCCAACAATATCGTCTGAATTCATGCCGGCGACGGCATAACTGCTGACATCCCAGACCACGCGCGCCGGCGCGCCGGTGATGTTCACACTCGCAAACGCCGCCGAAGCCGACAAGACCAATAAACCACCTAATCTCGCAAGATTCGTTGCGCCCAAAACACGCCGCTCGCTTGCATCACAGACAGTTATTTTCATACTTTTGCCTCACAAAATCAATAAAGATCAATATTTCTGGTTCATCTCCCGTTTGGTTGAACCGTACGGGGTTGAAACGCTTGGATAACCTTGAGCGAGAAGTAGGCGAGATCATGATAGCCGTAGGCGATCCGCT
>Ga0247841_10005205_pt1 | contig 21366 bp, 21 predicted proteins | sample LaCruzMarch2015__2_FD_192410 | JGI IMG/M metagenome (GOLD analysis project Ga0247841, IMG submission 192410) | Freshwater microbial communities from meromictic Lake La Cruz, Castile-La Mancha, Spain - LaCruzMarch2015_18m | ecosystem: Environmental > Aquatic > Freshwater > Lake | place: Spain... | reverse complement strand
CATCTCGATCAAATGGTCGATGTCCTGGCCGTCGTGCCTGGCATTCATGATCATTTTTATTGCGGATAAGGGAAGAAACCTTTTTGATTGAAGCTCTTTGATTATCCGGATATCCTCGACACACTCAGGACTATAGTAGGCCATGTTGCGTGCGGTCTTGACTGCCGGGAAAAGCAGGCCTTCCCGAACATAATAATGTATGGTCGGCAAAGAAACGCCGGCGGCCCTGGACACCTCGCTGATCCGCATCAATCCCTTTTTCACTGAAACGGTTTTTACCATCTATTTAACCTTAAGTGTATAGTATAGCTCTACACTATACACTTGTCAATAACCAAATATGCGGGTTGGTTCCTTGGAGTTACGTTGTAGACGCAGGATGAAATGCTAAATATATAAAGGAATAAGTTTCTTATTTAAGAGGGCTATCTTTCGTCAGTTCCTTCTGATAGGCCTTCCATCCCGGACACCATGTCGTATGCCATTTCCAGATCTTACTCATGATTTTTTCGGGATGGGCCTCGGCACTTTTCCTCATGGGACAGGTAGCACATTTTGATGCCATGATTTACTCCTTTAATTACATTTAAATTATTGCTTGCAAAATAGTAACTGAAACTTATTAAAAACGAATCCCGTGTATACATATTTTAGACGATTTGGTTATAATCCGGTACCAAATTATCTAACAGAAGGTGGCATGATGGAAATACCGCTATATCAGATTGACGCTTTTACCAACCATGTTTTCGGGGGCAATCCCGCCGCCGTCTGCCCGCTGAGCGAATGGATTGCCGACGACCTGATGCAAAAGATTGCCGAAGAGAACAACCTCTCCGAGACCGTCTTTTTCGTACGCAGAGGTGACCGTTACGAAATACGCTGGTTCACTCCGACGACAGAGATCGAGCTGGCGGGACACCCCACGCTGGCCGCCGCCTATGTCATATTCAACTACTGCGATCACGGTTCCAACAGGATCAGCTTCTCTTCAAAAAGCGGGGAGTTGACCGTTACCAGGGACAGCGACCTCATCAGGATGAATTTTCCTGCATTACCGATGGCTGATGCGGGAGAAAACGACCTGCTCAACCGGGCGCTGGGGCTTGCCCCTGTTGAGCTATACCTGTCGCGCGATTACCTGGCCGTCTACCATACGCAAAAGGAGATATTGTCCATAGACCCGGATTTCGGGCTGCTCAAAAAGCTGGACTGCCTGGGTGTGATCATAACGGCTCCCGGCGATGAGGCAGATTTCGTGTCACGCTGTTTCGCGCCTTCCGTCGGCATCGATGAGGACCCGGTCACGGGCTCCGCCCATTCCACACTGATCCCCTACTGGGCCGGACGCCTGAAAAAAGCTACACTGCACGCCTATCAGTTGTCCAAACGTGGCGGCGAGCTGTTCTGCCGTCATCTGGGAGACAGGGTAGAGATAGGCGGCAAGGCCGTACCTTACCTGAGCGGCAAAATTGTTATCTGATCACCGGGCTTAATGCATCCGCTTTTAAGGACTCTGGCAAAAACTCCTTCTCTGGGCATGATGCAGTGTCCCATCTCCTTCATGATAGTGCACCCACTGTGGCATTTCTTGCCAATCTGGGTGATCTCCAGCCTCACTTCCTCTCCCACCTGCAGGTGCGTTCCGACCGGCAGGGTAGTCAGTGTAATTCCAGTGGTTGTGATATTCTCGGCGAAGTCACCCGGCCTGAACTCCATCCCGCCACCATTCATTTTAGCTATGCTTTCCACAGCCAGCAGGCTGACCTCCCTCACCTTATCGCCGCCGGCATGGGCGTCTCCTTCCAGCCCGATGCCGACTTTGAATACAGCCGATTCAACCGGTGCCTTTTTGACTCCTTTTTCTTCGCTTCTGCATACCGCTATTACGCTGGCCATGTTCGCTCGCCGACCTGATTCCGCATCATTTATTTAATTGGGAAGGGGCGCGTCCCGTGCTGTGTATCATTCATGGTAAAGGCCGACGAGGTTGTCTCGAAGGTCAGGCCGATCTCCAGCGGATATGACATGGCGACGTTGCAGGCCCTTTTAGCAGCCTGCACGACCACCGGATTATAGCCGGCGATCTCGTTTGCCGTCTTGAGAGTTTCCTCCATCAGCTTCTCTTTGGCATATATCTGCTGTATCAGGCCGATACGCAGCGCCTCCGGCGCCTCGATCCTTTTTCCCGTGTATATCAGCTCCTTGGCCTTTCCGATACCGACGGCCCTGGGTAAGCGCTGGCATCCTCCCAGGTCCGGTATAATGCCCAGCTGCACTTCGGGCAGCGAAAAAACAGAGTATTCCACCGCAAACCTGAAGTCGCAGGCCAGGGCCAGCTCGAGCCCTCCTCCCAGGCAGTAGCCGTTTATAGCGGCGATCACGGGCACGGCCAGCTTCTCATACATGGTAAAGACGTCGCGCAGCTTGCGGATGCCGTCATAGTAGTCGCGAATATCCGGACCGGTGATAAAGGCCTCTCCGGCGGTTACCTTCTTGAGGTCTATGCCCGAGCTGAAGGAATTCTCGCCGGACCCGGTAATAATAGCCACCCTGACGTTCGGATCGTTATCGATCTCGGCGGCCACCTGTCTCAACTCTTCGTTCATGCCCTTGTACCAGGCGTTCATCATTGTCGGGCGATTAAGTGTAATGATGGCGACATGTCCCTTAACTTCATAGATAAGATCGCGGTAAGCTGACATCGATTCCTCCTGACGGCAATAATAGAGGGGTTCTTAAACCCCCCTACACTTTATAGATTATTCGTTGAAATTTCAATCAGCCGTGGATACTCCCGTCAGGCGGCGGGCCTCAGTAGTTTACCTTGTTCAGCCCCTTCAAACCCAGGATGGCCCGGGCCTCCTCGGGACTGGCTGGCTCCAGGCCCAGTTCCCTCATGATGCGTATAATCTTCTCAACCAACTCGGCATTACTCTTGACCAACACTCCCTTACTTAAATAGAGGTTATCCTCCATACCGACCCTGACATGGCCGCCCATAGCCATCGCTACGGTGCAGATGGGCATCTGGAACCTCCCCGCACCGATCGCCGACCAGGTGAAGTTGCCTGCCCCCAGGGCGTCCCTGGTCGCGTTGACCAGGGTAACAAGGTTATTGACCGTTGAGGGCACGCCTCCCAGCGTGCCGGTTACAAACTGGATATGCACAGGCGGCTTGAGGTGTCCCCGCCCTATCATGAAGGCCAGGTTATTGACCATACCCAGGTCATATATCTCTACTTCGGGCTTGGTGTCGCTGGCAGCGAACAACGACAGGAACTCGCGCAGCGTTTTGAATGTGTTGGGGAAGATATAATCCTCGCTGGCCAGCATGCCCAGTTTTTCCCAGGGGTATTTCCAGTCCTTTATCTTTTCGGACACGTGAAAAACCGAGAAGTTCATCGATCCGAAATTGAGCGAGGCGATCTCCGGCCTGAAGGTTGTTACCGGGGAGGCCCTCTGCTCCGTGCTCATGCCCATACCTCCCCCCGTACTGACACAGATCACCGCGTCTGAATCTTTCTTGATGCCTGTCAAAACGTCGCGGAAGATATCGATATCGGGTGAGGGCATACCGTTTTCCGGGTTCCTTACGTGTATGTGCAGTATGGCCGCCCCTGCTTCAGCAGCCCTGATGCCATCGTCAATAATCTGCTTGGGTGTCAGCGGCAGGTAAGGCGACATACTTGGAAAATGAGCGGACCCGGTTAATGCAGCGGTAACGATCACTTTTTGCCCAGACATCACAACACCTCCATAGATGATGCAATAATAGACAAGGCTTGATTGGTAGTCAAATTTCGAAAGTGCTGCTATAATTCGCCTGCAAATCAATTCAGGTAAGTGCTGCCGGAAAGGCATATCTTCTGCTCAAGAAATCCAGCATCACGACATCCTGGTGAATACGTAGATTGAAAATCGACCTGCATATACATACGAGCAAGCTGTCTCCCGACAGCAAACTGGACCCCGAAGACGCCATACGCAGGGCTCGGGAGCTGGGTCTGGACGGCCTGTGCTTCACGGAGCATGACCGTGCCTGGGGGCTTCCTGACATAGAGGAGCTCAGTGTCAGTTACGATTTCCCGGTATTCCGCGGTGTCGAGGTGATGATAAAGGAGGGCGGCGAGATACTGGTCTTCGGCCTCAATATCAATTTCACAACCGTTATAGATATAAATACGCTGCGCCGACTGTCTACGGAGTCCGGCGCCTTCATGATCGCCGCGCATCCCTTCCGGGGATATCCCTGCCATGCCATCTCGGACTTCCAGACGGCGGCGGACCTGGTGCTCAAACGTCCCGTATTCGATAAAGTCGATGCCCTGGAGGGATTCAACGGCCGCAACATGGAGGGCAACAATATCTTCGCCTGCCAGCTTGCCGACAAACTGGGCTTCCAGACGTCCGGCGGCAGCGATGCCCATTTCCTGGATGAAATGGGCAAGTGTCTCACCATTTTTCAGAACGACATACGTAATGAAGGGGAGCTGATAACCGAGCTTAAAGCAGGTAGGTTCTGCGGCTCGCCCGGCAATAACCACAAATGATTATAGCCGGAGTTACGGGCACCATAGGCACGGGCAAGAGCACTGTTGCGCGGATGTTCGCGGAGCTGGGTGCCTTCGTCATCGACCACGATAAGATATCGCGGGAAGTGGTCGAGCCCGGCAAACCGGCCTGGCAGGCCATCGCCGACTACTTCGGCAACGGTGTGTTAAACGACGACCGCAGCATAAACAGGCAGGCGCTGGCCGATATCGTGTTCAATGATCCGGCCAGCCTGCAGAAGCTGAACTCAATAGTCCACCCTGCGGTGCTGGAAGAGGACCGGAGGCTGGTCGGGGAAAGAAAGCTCGCCGATCCGGACGGATTGATTATCAAGGACGTCCCCCTGCTGCTGGAGGCGGGCCCGGAGATCGCCCATCTGCTGGTGGACAAGATAATCGTGGTTTTCGCTTCGCCGGATGTCCAGCTCAAACGATTAATAGCCAGGGGCGTGCCCGCGGATGACGCGCGTAATCGGATAAGGACGCAACTGCCAGTGAAAGATAAGACCAAATATGCCGATTACGTGGTCAACAACGATGGGACCCTGGAGGAGACCATGCAGCAGGTGAAGGATATATACTCCAATCTGATGGGACGGCCACTGAAATGACGTTTTTGCTCACGCTAGAGAGTCGATGTTATAATATCTCGTTTGTCCCGTGATATACGGTCAAACAGTCTTAGTTTGGTGTATTCCTCGGTAGCTCAACGGTAGAGCGGGCGGCTGTTAACCGCTAGGTCGTAGGTTCGAATCCTACCCGAGGAGCCAAATCCTTTTTCCCAATCGACGTATTGGCGAGAGTCTTGCCAGTCCTCTAGATAAAAAATACGTCCTGCGATGCACCCCAGATTTATATCACCGCAATCTTTGATTTCATGCTGTTCGTCTTTTAACAACCAGGTACAGAATCCCGATAATACCGATAGTAAACAGGGCTATTATGCCGTATATCAAGACATCGTTATTTGTGAAGAGGTCTACAGTAAAACTTCCCGCGGGTATACCATTTACACGGACCGCATAATTGCCAGGATCATTTCGGCTTACGCTGAAATGCATTGTTGTGGACTGGCCGCTGGATAAAGTTATACCCTTTGATTCGGCTTCCTGACCGTTTACATATAGGGTCACCTTTGATGCACCGTTGGAGCCTCCCTTATTTGTAACGGAAGCGGCTATATCAACTTTCTCACCAGGCGACACTTTGGCAGTCGTGATGGTGGCACTCTGCACAACGATATTGGACATATTGGTTGGACCCGTTGGGGTTGCACCCGTTTGGTTTGTACCCGCACCGCCACCACCACTATTGCCTGTGAAGGTAGACGGGCAAAGAGTCTCGAATGATATCTCCTCTCCATAGACTGTACATCGTTCGACAACAAATAACAGCTTCGCATCATTTTGAATATCCAAACCGAAACCAGCGCCGTAAATTGCAGAATTGCCTGTTGGTGTCAACATGGTATTTTCCGGGCGCGTAGCTTTTGTAATCACATAATATCTTGTACATGGTCTCAGACTACTTATTGAGGCCGTAAATGTCCCGTTATTACATTTCAATTGTGGAGTGGTCTCGATGGTATATTCCCCCGGTTTCACTCCATACATGAATGAGACAAGGGCACACGGCACGTCCTCTGATAGCCGGGTTAACTCCCCATTAAGTACAGCTGTCGTAGGGCTAATCTCGGTTGTGGGTAACGTAGATACTAAAGGCCAGGGGATGGCCATGCCGCCATTTACTATAGACGGGCAGATTAGCAATTGAACTGCAATTATCAGGCTCAGAAAAACAACAAGTTTCGCTTTCATGACTCTGCCCCCATATATTGCTTAATCCATTACCTCAGTGTTATCTAAAAGACATTCTATATTCACTAGCCGATTATGTCAATCGTTCGCACCCGACAATTATTGACTGCATCTTGATATAAATTTTGAATTGCCCGACAATCTGGCTGAAACTGCTTTTATGAAATTTCAATATATTTGCGTTCGTGATTGTTTACTGCACCAATGCAAATAGTGAAGGAGCAGCTACGCACCGCGTAGCTGCTCCTTCTATTGGCTATTAATTGGCCTCTACTTTAGTTCCATCGATTCCGCAACCAGTTCCGCGATATCCTTGGCGATGAGTGTCTCCTCAACGCCCTTGGCCTTGATGGCGTCGGTGAACATCTGGACGCAATAGGGACAGGCTGAGGCCACGATGTCCGCCCCGGTTTCCATGACCTGTTCGATGCGCACCTCACTGATACGCTTGCCGATGCGCTCCTCCATCCAGAAGCGCCCGCCACCGGCGCCGCAGCAGAATCCGTTGTTGTGCGAGCGCTCCATCTCCAGCAGAGGGAGCTTATTAATAGTCTGCAGGACATGCCTCTGGGGATTATATATATCGTTGTGCCTTCCCAGGTAACAGGAGTCGTGGTATGTTATCCTATTCTCTTTCATATTCACAGGCTTGATCTTGCCCTCGGTGATAAGTTGGGAGATAAAGGTGCTGTGATGGATGACCTCGAAGTTGCCTCCAAACTGCGGGTACTCGTTCTTCAGCGTGTTGAAACAGTGAGGACACATGGTAATGATCTTCTTGATGTCGTAGACCTTGAACTGCTCCACGTTGTTGGCAGCCAGCGTCTGGTAGAGGTACTCGTTACCCAGCCTCCTGGCGGGCTCGCCACAGCACATCTCCTGAGCTCCCAGGATACCGAAGCTCACACCGGCAGCCTTCATTATCTTGGCCGTAGCTATGGCTATCTTGGTGCTCCTCTCCTCGAGCGATGCCGCACAGCCGGCAAAGAATACATATTCAACATTGCTGTCTTCAGAGAGCTGCTTAATGTCCAGGCCGACCGTCCAGTCGGTCCTGGTCAGGGTCGTTCCTTTACAACTGTGTCCCCTGGCCTCGATGCACTGCAGCACCGCCAGGCCGGTTTCGGGTACCTGCGCCAGGTCCAGCACCAGGTGGCGTCGCATGTCGATGATCTTGTCTATATGCTCGACGAATACAGGGCAGATGTCCTGGCAGGCACGGCAGGTTGTGCATGACCAGATAACGTCTTCCGTGATGACCTCGCCCACCATGGCTTTGGTGCTGCTGGCAGCTTCCTCTGCGGGGGCAGGGGCGGCCTCACCGCCGGCCTTGGCCGCTTTGGCCTTGGCCTTCTTCTCAGCCAGCAGCGCGGGGGAGCGCTCCAGCCAGTGCGTCTTGAGGTCCTGTACCAGTTGCCGCGGTGAAAGAGGCTTATCCGTCAGGTAGGCCGGACACCTGTCCTGGCAGCGGCCGCAGTTGGTGCAGGCATCCAGGTCGAATAACTGTTTCCAGGTAAAATCCTCGATCTTGCCGATGCCGTATGTCTCGGCATTCTCAAGGTCAACCAGGCTGAGCGCACCCTTGGGCCGGGAGGTCTTGAAGAGCACGTTGACCGGTGAGACGAGTATGTGTGTCAGCTTGTCCCACGCTACGATGACGTAGAAGACCGCACCCACGGTGATTATTACATGACCGTACCAGAGGATCTGGTACCAAAGGACCCGCGAAGCTTCGGGAAGCCCGGCGAACATACCGGCGATCCAGAAGCCGCCGAACCGGAGCTGCCCCCACTCGGGATGTACGTAATATTCGGGCTGGGTTAATGCCAGGGCCTCGGGGGTAGCAGCGATCATCCTGAATCCCTGTAGAAAGAAACCCGTGATCACCACGATGAATATAAGGAAAAGGGCCACGCCGTCGTCCATCACTGTATTAAGCCTCTTGGGCTTCTGTATGTATCTGCGGATAAAGGCCATCAGCAGGCCAATCAGGACCATGACCCCGGCAATGTTCCATAGGCCGCCCAGGTAGATATATACCGGGCCCTGAATAAATGCGGCGTGAAAAGGCTCGAAAACGTAATGGTTCAGAAAGTCCAGCCCGGCGCCGATGAAAAGGAGTATGCAGCCCACGAAGATGAGAAAGTGCATGATGCCGGGATAAGGCTCACGCAGGAACCTCCTGTGGATAAAACCGTCCAGAATGGTCAGCTTGATGAACTCGCCGATGCGCCCGACCGGATTGTCGAAACGCTTGTCAGGCTTGCCCAGCGTCCATATCTGGTAACGCCTGTACACCGAGTAGCCTATCAACGCGATGGCTATAACTGCCGCAAGGTAAACACCAAGCTGCACTAATAACGGGATATGCCAGAAAATTTCTCGTGATGCTTCCATGTTACTCCTTCCGAGATTATTTCCTTAAAACCGCAATATTATATTACTTTTTTATAGCTTGTTCCATCCGCTTTTTAACTTAAATGCGGTGGCATTTTACGATGAACAGCAGACTATTTTTAGACCACAGGAGCAGCTAAGCCGGCCTGAACGTCCTGCCGGCGGCTGCAAACAACTGCTCTATGGAGTTTAGCGGTATGTCACATGAACCGGGCATGACCTCCCTGCCGTCGCAGAAATGATGGTAATCGGTGCCGCCGGTGGTCAGCAGGCCGTGACGCTTCGCCATATTGAGAATCCTCCTGACGGTCTTGCTGTCATACTGCCCGTAGTAAGCTTCGATCCCGGCCAGGCCGGCCATCTTCAGCTCAACGATGAGGTTATCCACATTAACGATATCTGCCGGGTGTGCCAGCACTGGTATGCCGCCCGCCTTCCTCACGATCCTGACCGCCTCGACCGGACCAACCTTCTCCCGTCCGACGTAGGCGGGACAGTTCCTGCCTATAAATTTTTCAAACGCCTCCCGTTCATCGGAAATATACCCTTTCTCCAGCATGGCCTGCGCTATATGCGGCCGGCAGATCGATTCGCCTTTGGCCATATCCAGCACCCGTTGCCATTCGAGCGGCATGCCCAGTTCCCGCAGCTTCGCCAGCATTTTTTGGGCCCTGCCTACACGCGATTCCCTTATCCTGGTCAGCGCTGTAACCAGTTCCTCATCCAGATAATCGATAAAATAGCCCAGCACGTGAAGCTCACCCGTGGACAGGTCAGTATTTATCTCCACACCGGGAACGACGGTTATCCTTTCCCCGCTGCCGGCGGCATCCAGGGCCTCGCCCACTCCACTGACGCTGTCATGATCAGTGATGGATATAACCTCCATCCCACGCTCCAGCGCCAGGACAACCACCTGAGACGGCGTCAGCCGCCCATCCGAGGCCGTGGTATGCAGGTGCAGGTCGTACTTCAAGAGCCGCTCTCCTCACGCCTGATACGCTCGATGCTGAGCGCCCTGCCCGTTTCATCGTCTATATCCAGAAGTATGGCATCCAAAGCAGATATGCCCTTGCCCACGGACAAACGGTGGGGAAGTCCTGTCAGGAAGCTGTTAAGCACATTATCAACGTCGTCACCTATTATGGAATCCAGCGGACCGACCATGCCTATATCCGTAACGTAGGCCGTTCCGCCGGGTAAAATCTGGCTGTCCGTGGTACCCACGTGGGTATGTGTGCCCAGCACCGCGCTCACGCGTCCGTCGAGATAACGCCCCAGGGCAATTTTCTCGGACGTGGCCTCGGCGTGAAAATCGACCAGTATCATCTTAGGCAGGGGGCGTAACGAGGACAGCAGGGCGTCCATGGCCCTGAAGGGACAATCCGCCTGGCCAATGAATACGCGTCCTATCAGATTGACGATCAGGACGCCCTTGACAGCAAGATACCCGCTGCCAGCCACACCCGGTGGAAAATTGAGCGGCCGGATGAGGGGCAATTCCCCGTCCATACTATTGGCGATCTCGCGCTGTGCCCAGATATGGTTCCCGCTGGTTATGACATCCACGCCCGTGTCGAGTAATTCCTGCGCCGTTTTGACGGTTATGCCGATGCCGTGGGCGGCATTTTCGCCGTTGGCGATCACCAGTTCAATATCGTACTCATTAATTAAGCCTGGCAGTAACTGCTGTAAAGCTCTTCTGCCAGGCTTACCTATGACGTCACCGACAGTCAGGATATTCAATAACCTACCTCGTGTCGATCATTTAGCGTAATCTACCGCCCTCACCTCACGCATAACCGTAACCTTTATCTGGCCGGGATATTCGAGGCTATCCTCGATTTTCTTAACGATATCGCGCGCCAGCCGCATAGCCGCCAGGTCATCCACCTGATCCGGCTTAACGATAATACGCACCTCGCGGCCGGCCTGGATGGCGAAAGCTTTTTCAACGCCCGGGAAGCTGCTGGCAACGTTTTCCAGCGCCTCTATGCGCTTGATGTACTGGTCCAGCGACTCGCGCCTGGCCCCCAGCCTGGAGCCGCTGATCTGGTCTGCCGTAGCCAGTATAAATCCCAGGGAACTGGTTGTAGTGGCCTCGCCGTGATGCTCCGATATGGCCTGCACCACTTCCATCGACTTGTCCCATTGTTTTACCAGGTTAGCACCGATCAGGGCATGCGGCCCTTCCACTTCGTGGTCCACGGCCTTACCGATATCATGCAGCAGGGCGGCGCGTTTGGACAGGGTAACGTTTGCGCCAATCTCGGCGGCCAGCATGCCGGCGATGTGCGCCACCTCCAGGCTGTGCGTAAGGACATTCTGCCCATAACTGGTCCGGAACTTAAGCCGTCCCAACAGCCTGACCAGCTCGGGGTGCAGACCCTGTACACCGGCTTTGCGTGAAGCCTGTTCTCCCTCAAGCCGTATGGTGGACTCAACCTCAATTTTGGCCTTTTCCACTACTTCCTCGATCCTGGCCGGATGTATGCGCCCGTCCAGTATAAGGTTGGTGAGCGCGACCCTGGCTACTTCCCTGCGAATGGGGTCGAAGCTGGAGATGGTGACCGTTTCTGGAGTATCGTCGATAATGAGGTCGACGCCGGTGGCCTGCTCCAGGGCGCGTATATTACGGCCCTCGCGGCCGATCAGTCTCCCTTTCATGTCATCGCTGGGAAGAGGCACATTGGAGACAGTGGTCTCAGATACCACATCGGTGGCGCATCTCTGTATGGTGGTTGCCAGGATATCCCTGGCCTTATTGTCTATCTCGTCCTTGAAGCGGACATCCCATTCCCGCACGCGGCGCGACGCATCTTCCTTGATCTCATCTTCAACTGCGTTCAATAATTGCTGTTTGGCTTCATCGCTCGACATCTCCGAGATCGCTTCCAGGCGCTTTAGCTGCTGTCCCTTTACCTCTTCCACCTGCTCCCGGACGGTGTCGATCTCCTTTTCCTTGCCTATCAGGCTGCGTTCCCTGTGCTCCAGGGCTTCCAGCTTGCGCTCGAGGCGTTCCTCGCGCTGGCTTGACCGCCTTTCGAGCCGCTGCAGCTCGTATCTTCGTTCCCTGCTGTCCGCCTCAGCCGCCGCCCTGACCTTTACCGCCTCTCCCTTGGCGTCCTGCACCCTCTGCTCAGCCTTGGCCTGTGCACTCTCAAGTAGCTTTTTTGCTTCCTTCTGCGCGTTGCGAATCTGTTGATTCGCCAGTATTTGCCGGGCAAAGTATCCCACCAGTAGAAACAACACGGCTACAAGGCCGATTATCACATAGTATATCCAATCCATAATACAGTAGCCTCTCTTTATAATTAAACCGTTGCAGGTTGTACATTTTGTTAAACCTCGTTAATTATTATACCCTTCTTTAATAGTCTGTAACCAGTTTTATGTAAATTCTATGTAAAAACTCTATTTTTCTTGCCCGCCACCGGTCCTGCTATCCCACAACCGCCGAACAACTTCCCGCACCAGATCAACCCCAAAACCCTTCCTGCTCAAATACGAGGCCAGACGTTTATAAAACTCCGGGTATTCAAGGTTCCTGAGCAGCCTTGCTTTGCTCATGCCTGCCCTGAGTGCATTGGCCTCATCATCAATGTTACCGGTCACGCTTTCGATGGTAACTGCATCCACGCCTTTCTGTATCAGCTCGCGCCTGACCATCAGGCTGCTTTTGTGTCTGTGCGTGACACGATCCCTGGCCCACATCTCCGAGAAAGCCCGGTCATCGATGAGTTGAAGCTCTTTCAGTTTAGCAATGGCACGGCTAACGGATTCCTCCCCGAACCTTCGTTTATACTGCAGGTGGCGTCTCACCTCCGCCTCGCTACGCGGCCTGTATTCAATGTAGTGTAAAGCCGCCTCGTAACACTCCCGGCGGTCGTCCTCTGAGTTCCCCGGTGTAGCTTCGCCCTTACTCAACCGCTTCCCTGCCGCCGGGTCCGCTGACCTGGCTCGACATGGCGATCTGGCGGATTTGCTTCTCTATCTCGGAGGCCGTCTCCGGGTGCTGCACCAGGTATTCTCGCGCCTTTTCCCGGCCCTGCCCCAACTTGGCGCCCGTGAAGTCGAAAAACGCGCCCGATTTTTTAATGATCCCCGCGCTCACACCCAGGTCGATTATATCGCCCTCTTTGCTGATCCCGCAGTTAAACATTATGTCAAATTCAGCCACGCGGTATGGCGATGCCACCTTGTTCTTGACCACCTTGGCGCGCACCCGGTTCCCGATGATCTCGCTGCCGTTCTTAATAGCCTCCGATTTACGCAGGTCGATCCTGATGGAGCTGTAGAATTTAAGCGCCCTGCCGCCCGGCGTAACTTCCGGGTTGCCGAATATTATGCCTACCTTCTCCCTCAACTGGTTGATAAAAATGACCGCGGTGTTGGACTTGCTTATCTCGTGAGTGAGCTTTCGCAGCGCCTGCGACATCAGTCTGGCCTGTAGCCCCACGTGTGAATCCCCCATCTCCCCCTCTATCTCCGCCCGGGGTACCAGAGCGGCAACGCTGTCGATTACCACCACATCCAATGCATGCGTCCTGACCATCCTCTCGGTTATATCCAGCGCCTCCTCACCCGTGCCGGGCTGTGCTCCCTTCAATGCGTCCACGTTGACACCGCAGACCGCAGCGTAATGCGTGTCGAGCGCATGCTCGGCATCGATATACAGCACCAGTCCGCCCATTTTTTGCGCCTGGGCAATTATATGGAGCGCCAGAGTAGTTTTGCCCGATGCCTCCGCCCCGAAAATCTCGGTGATACGACCCCGCGGTATACCCCCCACACCCAGCGCCAGGTCAAGGCTGAGAGACCCGGTTGGTATTACTTCGACCTTAACCCTGGCCTGCCTCTCCCCCAGCGACATTATGGAGCCTGCCCCATACTGTTTCTCGATCTGACTGATGGCCAGGTCCAGCGCCTTACCCTTTTCAACCCTGATTTTATCCGATTCCATTTCTCCTCCTGCGAATTTATTCATCCCAGTAATCGTAGCTATTGAATCCTTTACTAACACAATTGTACTACAAATAAAACAGCCCCGCAACATTTGACTATTACGGCTAAATTTCGCAAAATTTGAGAGAGTAAAAACATGCCTATCTATGAATATACCTGCCCTAAGTGCCATATCAGGTTCGAACAGTTGCGGTCCCTGTCCAGCGCTGAAGAAGATGCCAATTGTCCTAAGTGTAAGGCGCGGTCCGGCCGTGCCATATCTAAATTCGTTTCGCGCGCCAAGTCCGACATGAGCATGCTCGACCACATGCCTTCCGGGGGTGGCGGCAGCTCCTGCGGCGGATGCACTTCTTCCAACTGCTCAACCTGCGGCTAACAGCACTGCCGGCCTCCGTCAACCAATGCCGGGATCACTGAGGAGTGGCAAGCATTGTTTTCTCTATCAACAACATGATCAGGCCCAGTACAACAGCTTCGGCTATAACCGTTGCTATGACCATAATAGCGGCATCATAGAAAAAGCTCTCTGTGAACATCATTATCAGGTAGTCTTTAGAGGGATCCAGCAGCCACAGGTCGTTGGAGAAGCTGACGATATGGAAGAGGTAAAACAGACTATTAAAATCTATCAGCGCCCAGACTACTAATAATCCCATCACGAATACTGTTACAACCGCCCCTGCCTGTATACCGCGCAGGAGTTTGCGCATTCCCAGCGCGGCAAAGACCGAGGCGCCTGCAGCCAAAAAAGCCAGCATGGCCGCGGTTTGCAGTGTTTTGAAGACCGAGATAATGTTGCGCACGTCATCCATGTGCACCAGTTCCTTCTGACTGTACAGTAGTCGATCGAGACCATTCACCTGTACCGTCATCTGTGGTGACGATAGCCGTCCGCTGAAAAAGTCTACCATCCGTTGGGCTACCCCATTCAGTTGCTCATCGCTGATGCCCGTGGCCGCGCTTATCCGGTATTTGGCAAATCCATACTCGTAAAGTTCGGCAGAGTGGGCATAGATGTTTACCGTGCCCGAGATGATGAGGACGGGTATCGAGACCACCAGGATGATAAAAGCCAGGCCGCTCAGCCAACGCTTGGTCTTCATTTTCATTTCAATTCCACCTTTGGACCGACTATTTTTCATGTGTTTAACCGACATTGGCCAGAAAAACTTGTGTTATAATTTTATACCAAATCTCCGGGCGTGCCGTATGTTTACCCACCTTCACGTTCATACCGAGTACAGTTTGCTTGACGGTTGCTGCCGTATTATTCCCCTTATACACAGGGCCAGGGACCTCGGCATGCGCAGCCTGGCCATTACAGACCACGGCAACATGTACGGCGTCATCGATTTCTATAAAACAGCCCGGGAGTGCGGCATCAAACCCATCGTGGGCTGCGAGGTCTACATAGCGCCCGGCGATTACCGCAGCAGGGAGGCCGCCGACAAGACCAGTTATCATGCCACTCTCCTGGCGCAGAATCATACAGGCTACAACAACCTGATTCAACTGGTGACACTGGCCAATCTCGAAGGGTTCTACTACAAGCCGCGCATCGATAAGGACCTTTTACGCAAATACATGGACGGGCTGGTAATTCTTTCCGGCTGCGCCCAGGGCGAACTCGGGCGCCTGATACTGCAGAATCGGCAGGACGAGGCCGAGCAGGCTGCGGCCTGGTACAAAAGCAACTTCCCTCATTACTACATCGAGATCCAGAGACACCCGCTGCCGGAGATCGAAAAGATCAACGACGGGCTGCTTAAACTGGCCCGCAAACTGGGCATACCCATCGTAGCCACCAACGATGTCCACTATATCAATAAAGAGGACGCCTATATCCAGGATATCCTGCTGTGTATCGGCACCAACACCACGGTCAACGACGAGCGGCGGCTCAAGATGGACGGGGACTTCTTTTACCTGAAGAGCCAGCAGGATATGCAGGAGCAATATGCCGACATACCCGAGGCCATCGACAATGCCGCGGTCATAGATTCCCTCTGCAACCTCGAGATCGAGTTCGGCAAGCCCCATCTCCCCCAGGTGGATCTACCGGCGGGAAAAACCTCGCATTCTTACCTGTCTGTGCTTTGCTGGAGAGGACTTAAAGAGAGGCTGCCGGATGCCGACGCGGCAACCGAGAAGCGTCTGGAATATGAGCTGGATGTGATCGAGAAAACGCAGTTCGCGGACTATTTTCTGGTGGTCCACGACCTGGTATCTTTCGTAAGGAAAAACGGCATATTTTTCGGCGTGCGAGGCAGCGCCGCCGCAAGCCTTGCGCTCTTCTGCCTGGGCATTACGGACATCAACCCTCTGACGTACAACCTGGTATTCGAGCGATTCCTCAACATCGAGCGCCGCGAGATGCCCGATATCGACCTCGATTTTCAGGATGACAGGCGTGAGGAAGTGATCGCCTATGCCAACAACAAGTACGGCACCGACCATGTCGCCCAGATCATCACCTTCGGCACGCTGGGCGCCAGGGCGGCCATCAGGGACGTGGGCCGTGCGCTCGGCCTGAATTACGGTTCAGTCGACCAGGTAGCCCGGCTGATACCCGCCAGGCCCAATATCCGCCTGGAGGATGCCCTGATGGAGGTCAAAGAGCTGGCCGACATGTGCAATGCCGATGAGACAGTGCACAGGCTGATCGACACTGCCAGGAAGCTGGAGGGCATCTCACGGCATTCCAGCACTCACGCGGCCGGCGTGGTCATATCGCGCGAACCGCTTACCCAGTACCTGCCCATGCAGCGCGCCAGCCGCGACAGCGGCCAGCACTCGGCCATGACCCAGTTCTCCATGGACAATGTGGCCAGATTGGGCCTGCTAAAGCTCGATTTTCTGGGCCTGGCAAACCTCACCCTGCTGGCCAAGGCCCGGGAAGTTATACGTCAACAACACGGTGTCGAACTGGACCTGCTCAAGATACCGATCGATGACGCCAAGACATTCGAACTTTTTTCGTCAGGCGAAACCACGGGCATCTTCCAGCTTGAAAGCCCGGGAATGCGGCGTTACATCAAGGAGCTCAAGCCGACCAAGTTCACCGACATAGCGGCCATGGTCGCCCTCTACCGCCCCGGCCCCATGGAGCACATACCCACTTTCATCAGGGCCAAGCATGGGCTCGAATCGGTCCACTACCCGCACCCTGACCTGCTTCCCATTCTCGAGGACACCTATGGTGTTATCGTCTACCAGGACCAGGTGCTCTTCATAGTTCAACGCTTTGCCGGATACAGCCTGGGCCGCGCCGACATCATCCGCAAAGCCATGGGCAAGAAGGACGCGGCCGTGATGAAGAAGGAGCGGCAGAATTTCATAGACGGCGCCAGGACCAAGGGCTACACAGAGAACGAGGCCGGCGCAATATTCAGCCTGATCGAGCCGTTTGCCGGATACGCTTTTAACAAGTCACACAGCGTGAGCTACGCGCGCATAGCGTACGAGACGGCATATCTCAAGGCCAATTACCCCATCGAGTATATGACCGCATTCCTCAATACCTATTACGACAAAACCGATCGCCTGGCCTCCGCCATTTCCGAATGCAGGCGCATGGGTGTCGAGGTGCTCAAGCCGGATGTTAATCACAGCTACGCGCATTTCATCATTGAAGCGGATGTGGCGAAACGGTCCATCCGGTTCGGCATGGCTTCCATCAAGAACGTGGGTGCCAATGCCGTGCAGCCCATAGTCGAGGCCCGCAACAGCGGCGGTGAATTCAAGTCGATCGAAGATTTTTGCCGGCGCGTTGACCTGCGCAATGTTAATAAGAAGGTAATCGAGAGTCTGGTCAAGGCCGGGGCATTAGATAGTCTGGGACAGCGGGGCTCTCTTCTGTCAGCCCTGGACCGCATCGTGTCGTTGTCACAGCGCGAGCAGAGGCAGAGGCTATCGGGGCAATCCAGCATGTTCGACCTCTTCGGGAAAAATGTAGATGTGCCACTGGCGGCCCTGGAATTGGAGGATTTCGACGTAACCCTGCAGGAGAGGTTACTCTGGGAAAAAGAGCTAATGGGTTTTTACTTCTCCGAGCACCCGCTCACCGCGTTGGCTTCCAGACTGGCCGAGCATGCCACGGTGCTGTGCGGCGAAATTAATAATGAGATGGCCGGCGAAAAGGTCATCGTGGCCGGCATGGTGACAGCCGTCAGGCACGTGACAACCAGGAACAACCGCCTCTTTGTCATCGCCACCTTCGAGGACCTCAACGGCAGCATCGAAGTCACCGTATGGTCGGATGTTTACTCGCAGACACAGGACCTGTGGGTGGACGGCAGCATCCTGCTGGTGGAAGGCTATATCAGGGTCAGGGAGGACAGGGCCAATATCAACTGCACCAAGGTGAGCCGCTATGATCCGGAGGCGGCCGGCGCCGAACCGCCCAATCCCGAGCCGGTCAAACCCGAGACGGTCAAACCCAACAACGGCAGGAAAAACAACCATGTTAAACCAAGGATCTTAATAATCAATTTCAGGCAGAGCGATGATATGCAGAAAGACCTGGAGCACCTGCAACAGGTAATGGGCATATTACGCAGGTATCCCGGCAACGACAGCGTGCAGCTGGCCATCCGCAGGGGCGACGATATCACACGTATGGAAGTGCCAGATATCAAGGTCGATTACTGCGACGAATTGCAGAGGGAACTAACCCCACAAACCGATCCCTGAACCAGGCTATTGTTTCAGGAATTCCCGGATCAGGGAATTTACCAGTTGCGGTTTCTCTCGCACCACCCAGTGAGAAGCGTCCGGCACCCTCTTGATGCTCAACTGCGTCACATATTCATCCAGTCCTCCGATGCAGCCTATTAAGAGAGCGGTGTCCCTCTCCCCCCAGATCACCAGCACGGGCAGCGTGATCCTGGGCAACGTTGTTGCCACGGGGGGCTTTTTAATCGCCTCCTCGGGATTCTCCAGCACTTCCACACCGGCAGCCCGATAATAGTTCAGTCCCCCCGTCAGCGCGCCCGGTTGCGACCAGGCCGTCTTATAGCCCTGAATGTCGCTGTCTGTCAGTACCCCGCTCTTTATCATATCCCCAAAAGCCATGTTTATCAGCCACGAGTAATCATTATCAGATAGTCTCGCCTCCGCCCCCGGGCTGCGAAACAGCAGCATGTAGCTGCTGGCCTTGCGCTGCGCTGGGTTCGCCCTGAGCTCCCGCTCGAAAGTAGCGGGGTGAGGCGCATTGACGATTACCAGCCTGTCCAGGTACTGGGGATAAAACATGGCAAAGGTCCAGGCCACAGCGCCTCCCCAGTCGTGTGCCACCAGCACGAACTTTTTATAGCCCAGAAACTCCGCAAGCTGCCTGATATCTTCAACAAGATATTTTTGTCTGTACCGGTTTACTTCCTGCGGTTTGGACGAAAGGTTATAGCCGCGCATATCGGGCGCCACCGCCAGGTGGTCCCGGCCAAATTCCTCAAGCTGCGCTTTCCACATGTCCCAATACTCCGGGAAACCGTGCAGGAACATGATCAGCGGTCCACTGCCGCTGTAGGCATAGTGAAGCCTTATCCCGTTGACATCCGCAAAAGCGTGCTCGATCATATGCCACCTCACTGCAAATATTTACAACAAAAATCACGATGAGAGGATTTAAGTCTGCAGTCCGCAACCTTCCAATGAAAGCATCTTGAGCTTGGTCTGCACGTCTCCGGCGCTGCCCCCGAATCCCCCCGGCTGACCGTCACTACGTATAACCCTGTGGCAGGGTATTATCACCGGCAGCGGATTGACAGACAAGGCGTGGCCCACGGCGCGGCAGGCAGATGGCTGACCTATCTTTTCAGCCACCCACTTATAAGTCCTGACCTGGCCATAAGGGATGTCCATTGTCGCCTTCCACACACGTTTCTGGAAAGGTGTCGAACCCGACAGATCTACTCTGCAATTAAAAACGGCCTTTTTACCGTTAAAATAATCGATTACCCGGCGCCGCAACGAACCTATAATATCCCCCGTATGTAAATCCACCGCACTGCGGAGACCCAGCTTGGCCAGGGCCTCTTTCTCATCCTGAACTGGAAGATTCAACCTGCACACTCCCCTGTCCGAACAGGTTACACCGACCCATCCATGTGCCGTTGATATAAGGGCATGAAGCATATCACCTCCCCGCCCACCTGAAGCGGGCCTGCTAAGCGAATTCGGGTTGGATCAACCCGTATTTGCCGTCCTTGCGCCGGTATATCACGTTGATCGAATTGTCCATATCGTTGACGAACAGGAAGAAATCGTGGCCCAGGAATTCCATCTGCTCCACGGCCTGCTCGGCAGTCATGGGCTTTACGATAAACCGCTTGCGCTTATATACATACTGGGGCTGTTCGCTTTCGAGGGCGGCCTCCTCAACCGACGTCCTGATGGTCTCGTGCGCCTTGCCTTTATTTACGGTGTACCTTTTCTTATACCTGTCGATCAGGCGTTCCATAACGTCTGTCACAGCATCGATTGCGGCACGGATGTTTTCGTCCTTTTGTTCGCCTCGCATAAGGAAGCCGTTCACATTTACCGTCACTTGTGCGCCGAAAACGGCCTGCCTGGACTTGCTTTTCTCTTCGATAAGATCCAGCTTGATCGAGCTGATGGTGTTGAGGTATTTAAAGAGTCTGCCGAGCTTCTTCTCGGCGTAGTCACGCACATCTTCTTCCAGCTTCATGTTGCGCGCAGCTATCTTAATCTCCATGATCAACTCCTCTGGTAGATTTCCCTTGCCAGTGTGAATCCCAGCACGTGGTTGGCCCCTGCTGTCTTGAGGGCAGACGCGCATGATTCGAGAGTAGCACCCGAGGTGCATACATCGTCAATAATCACGATGTCGCTGCCGACCGCCTCGCCGGAAGCACATATAAAAGTGTTTTCCATGTTAGCTTTTCGCTCATAAACGCTGGAGCTGCGCGCCTGCGGAGCTGTATTCCTGACACGCTTCAGCAGCGACGCGTTGACCGCCACAGATACCTGCTGCGATAGCTCCGCCGCCAGTAAATGAGACTGGTTATAGCCCCTTTCCCTGAGGCGACTATCGTGCAGCGGCACGGGAACCAGCATGTCGCCGCTTAAACCGTTTTCCAGGAAATAGCAGGACATGAAACCGGCCAGCCGGCCGGACACGGCCTGCACGTTACGGTACTTGAGTTCATGAACGGCTTGGCGGACGATACCGTCGAAGATGAACACGGAGCGGACGGCGTCAAGGCTGCTTTTTCGTCCCCAGCATTCGGCACAGTATGCCCCGCTGGATTCCGGCCTGCCGCACCGCTGGCACAACGGAGGTAGGATCCTGCTCATTTTTTTAGAACAGGTGACACAAATAAAATCACCGACTTTCCCGCATCCCATGCATGCCCGCGGAAAGAAAAAATCGGTGACTTCATGCTGGAGCTGTTTCAACCAACCGGTCAAAACAACGACTCCATCCTATGATCCGACGTTATCCCGCCTTTCTCCTCTGTTAGTGACCGCGCAGCGTATGGCTTGCGCCGCTGAAGATCGGCTCATTCAAATAGATATCGCCGTTCCTGATTTTCAGGTTAAACCCGCATTCAGGATTTGTGCAAACCCAGGCTTTATAATGTATCGCTGCCCCCTGGCTGCCGAAATCGGAC
>Ga0247841_10005204_pt1 | contig 21367 bp, 13 predicted proteins | sample LaCruzMarch2015__2_FD_192410 | JGI IMG/M metagenome (GOLD analysis project Ga0247841, IMG submission 192410) | Freshwater microbial communities from meromictic Lake La Cruz, Castile-La Mancha, Spain - LaCruzMarch2015_18m | ecosystem: Environmental > Aquatic > Freshwater > Lake | place: Spain... | reverse complement strand
GCGGGCTCCGCCGAAGGCGCCATGGATGCCTCCAACATCATCAAGCCGGCGCTGTCCCGCGGCGAGCTGCAATGTATCGGCGCCACCACCATGAACGAGTATCGCAAGTACATCGAAAAGGACTCCGCCCTGGAGCGGCGCTTCCAGACCATTATTGTGGACGAGCCCACCGTGGAGGAAACCATCCAGATTCTCAAGGGCCTGCGGCCGCGTTACGAGGCGCACCACAAGGTCCAGTTCACCGATGCCGCCCTGGAAGCCGCCGCCCGGCTCTCCGCCCGCTACATCACCGGCCGCTTCCTGCCGGACAAGGCCATTGACGTGCTCGACGAGGCCGGCGCCAAGGTCCACATTGCGCTGATGACCCGCCCGCCGAAACTGAAGAAGGCGGACAACAAAATTACCGAGCTCAAACAGCATAAGGAAGAAGCCATCCGCACCCAGAAGTTCGAGGAAGCCGCTAAGTGGCGCGATCAGGAGCGCGTGGAACGGGAAAAATTCGACAAGACCATTGCCCGGTGGCGCAAGACCCAGGACAAGAAAATCATGGCCTTGAAGGAACCCGAGATCATGGCCGTCATTTCGCGCTGGACCGGCGTGCCGTTGGCGCGGTTGGACGAAAACGAAACCAACCGCCTCCTGAATATGGAACAGGAGTTGACGAAATCCATCATCGGCCAGGCCGAAGCGGTGGCCGCCATTTCCCGGGCCCTGCGGCGTTCGCGCGCCGATCTTAAGGATCCCCGGCGGCCGATCGGCTCATTTATTTTTCTCGGTCCCACCGGAGTGGGCAAGACCCTGCTGGCTAAAGTTTTAGCCGAATATATGTTCAACGATCGCGACGCCCTGATCCAGCTCGACATGTCCGAATACATGGATAAGTTCATGGTCTCCCGCATGGTCGGCTCGCCGCCCGGCTACATCGGGCACGAGGAGGGCGGGCAGTTAACCGAAAAAGTCCGGCGCAAGCCGTATGCCGTGGTCCTGTTCGATGAAATCGAAAAGGCCCACCCGGATGTCATGGATATCCTGCTCCAGATCCTGGAGGAGGGCCTGCTGACCGATAGCTTGGGCCGGCGCGTCAGTTTCCGGAACACGATTATCATCATGACGTCCAACTTGGGTTCCAAGTTTGCCAAGGGCACGGGCGGACTGGGCTTCGGGAGCGGCGCCGCCGCCGCCCATGTGGATGGGCTGAAAACCCAGATGTTGGATGAAGCCAAGCGCGTGTTCAAGCCGGAGCTCTTCAATCGCATGGACGATGTAATCGTGTTTCGGCCTTTGAGCCGTGACGATGTGGGTTCGATTCTTGAGCTGGAATTGACCCAGGTCCGCGCGCGTATGGCGACGAAGCATATCGAAATCCAATTGAGTCCGGAAGCAAAAGCCTTCCTGATTGAAAAAGGGTTTGATGAAGTCTACGGGGCACGGCCGCTGCGCCGGGCAATCGAAAAATTTGTGCAGGACCCGTTGGCCGAGGATATCCTGTCCGGCCGCCTGGGCGCCGCGCAGGGCGTAGAAGTTCGGCGCGCGGGGGATAAACTGGTCTTTGTTCCCATGGAAAAGTCAGAAGTCAGCGATCAGAGGTCAGAGGTCAGTAATAAGCAAGAAGCAATCCTGCCTATGCCCAATGCCGGATGACGGACGACAGGCGGCGGCCTCTGCTGGCCGCCCTCCGATTTCTTCAGTCTGATCTCTGACCTCTGACCTCAGGTTTCATTATGATTATCATCGTTCGCGCCCTATCATGGCTATGCGCGCGCCTGTCGCAGCCCCAAGTCCAGCGCATGGGGCGCGCCCTGGGTTGGTTGCTGGGCTCCGGCCTGCGCGTTCGCCGCGGCGAAGTGCAAGCCGCTCTTCAGCGTTGTTTTCCTGAAAAAACGCCGGCAGACGTGCGCGCCGTGGCCGATGGCATGTACCGGCACTTGGGCACCTTACTGATCGAAGGCCTGCGCACCGGTCACATGGATCTGGCCGCCCTGTCCGAGGAAGTCGATTTTTCCGGCTTTGATAAGGGCATGCAGATCCTGAGCCAGGGCCGCGGGCTCATTGTGCTGACGGCGCATGTCGGCAATTTCGAATTACTCGCCATGCTGGCGGCGCTCAAGGGCGCGCCGCTGACCGTGATCACGAAGGCGCTGAAGCCCAAGTGGCTTAACGACTGGTGGATCGAGACTCGCGAAAAATTCGGCGTCAAGATGTTGCCGGCGCGTAATTCATATCGCTATTGCCAGGAAACGTTAAAAGCCAACGGAGTCCTGGGCTTTATCCTGGATCAGAACATGAAGCGCAATCGCGGCATTTTCGTGAATTATTTTGGCCGCCCGGCCTGTACCTCGCCCGGCCTGGCGATTTTGAGCGCGCAAACCCTCTCCCCGGTTTTGCCGGTTTTTATGCTCCGCGAACCCGATGGCCGGCACCGGGTCCATGTCTTCGATCCCCTGCCGCCGCCGGAGCGCACGGACAAGGAGGCCATTCGCCAGGCCACCCAGGCCTACACGACAATCATCGAGCAATTCGTCCGGGCTCATCCGGAGCAGTGGATCTGGTTGCACCGGCGTTGGCGCACCCAACCCCTTGAGGAAATTAAAAATGCAGAATGAAGAATGCAGGATGAAGAAGGATGCATGCCAAGGAATTTTCCGCCAGAGGCGGATCCGCCTTCGGTGGACAATCTTGCGGTTCTACCGAACCGCCGCTACACCCCTGGCCGATGCTCGGGTAGGCAGCTTGGTGTAGTAGCCGTTCGATAGAACGGCAAAGTTGCCGAAGGCCTGATTCAATGCAATTCTTGAAATATGCGTAGCCCCTCAGTTATGAGGACTGATTGTCATTCCCGACCTGATCGGGAATCCAGAATTATTCAATACTGACGCTGGATTCCCGCTTTCGCGGGAATGACAGCGCTAAAGTCGTACCCTCAAGACTGAGGGGATACAAATAAGCGTATTTTTATAAGCGTATTTTTATATTGCATTCCCGCGGATATTCGACTTTAATTCGCAAATCACCAGTAACCATCGTTTCAACAGGAGAAAAAGGTTCATGAAAAAGTTTCACTGCAGCGTTGGCTTCATGATGGCCGGAGCGATCAGTATGATGATGGCCGCTTCGGCCTTCGGCCAAACCACTTCCTCTGCCGTGGAAGATATTCCGCCGTGGTATATCGGCTTGCGCGGCGGCTACATACGCTACGAGGGCGACGAAGCGACCAAAAATTCCGGATTTGGCGAACTCCGTTTGGGTTATGATTATTCCCAGCTGTGGTCGTTCGAAGGCGGATTGGATATTTTTCCGTATCTGAAACGCAACGATGTGTATGATTACGATACTGGCGTGCCGGTGCCCCGCCCGGGCCTCGATGGCGAAAGCTGCTGGGCCGCCGGGGTTTCGGCCGATGCGCTTTTGCATGTCAATGTGTCCGACAACCGCCACTTCGATCCCTATCTGTTGGGCGGCTTGGGTGTCATCTATTATAGCAAGGAACGTCAATTCCGTGATCGGGCCGATGTTACACTCCGCTATGGCGTCGGACTGGCCTACCACTTTAATCCGGAGTGGGCGGTTATCGCCGATATTGTCGGCATTATGACCATAGATAAACAGGAATTCGACTTCATGCCCAGCGTGGGTGTGAACTGGAAATGGGGCGCGCGCGTGCCCGCGAAATACATGGTTGCCGGCGGCGCGCTTGACTCCGATGGCGACGGCTTGACCGACGAGGAAGAGCTCAAACTCGGCACCGATCCCAAGAACCCGGATACCGATGGCGATGGCCTGACCGACGGCGAGGAAGTGAAAGTTTATAAAACCGATCCGCTGAATCCGGACACCGATTACGATGCCCTGAAAGATGGCGAAGAGGTTTATAAATACAAGACCGATCCGCTGAATCGGGATACCGATAGCGGTGGTGTGGCCGATGGCCATGAAGTCATTGAAGACAGCACCAATCCGCTGGATCCCTCGGACGACCTCTTGCTCTTCACCTTGCATATCGAGTTCGAGACCGATAAGGCCGTTATCCGGAGCGAGTATTTTGGCGACCTGAACAAGATCGGCAAAGTCCTGGTCCGCGATCCCAAGGCCACGGCCCGCATCGAGGGTCATGCCGACAAGCGCAAGACTTCCGCATTTAAACATAATATGACGCTGTCCGAACGCCGGGCCCAGTCCGTGCGCAATTACCTGAACGAGCATTTCGGGATAGCTTTGGAACGCATGACGCCGGTGGGCTACGGCTTTACCCGGCCCATGGCGCTGAATGATCCGATCAACGGTAACGCGAAAAACCGGCGCGTGGAGGTCTATATCCGCAAGGGCGCCGAACTGCCCGACGCCTTGCCGGCCAAGGCGGCGACGGTGAAGCCGCCTGCCGACGAGCCCGCTCCCGCGGTGGTGGTTGCCGCCCCTGCCGCGGCTCCTGCCCCCGCAGCGGTTGCTGCCCCGGTGCCTGCGCCAGTCGAAAAACCCGCCGCGTCGGTGGCAAAGTAGAAGTGTAGTCGAGGTTCGATAGAACCGCAGGAATCGGGTGATGCCGGTTCCCACGCCCGTTTGCCCTGGTGAAGGCGGAACGGCGGACACCGGATGACAGGCCAGAGTGCCGTAGCCGCGAGAGACGACCCTCCTGCCGTTATGCGCAGCATTGCGGACAGGTGTGGATTCGTGTTCCTGTAGCCGCGCCGGTGACGGCGCGGACTGGAGATCACCATGAGGCATTCATTCCTGCTTGGCATTCCAATCCTGCTATTTTCCTTGGCGTTGATCGGTGCGGCTGCCTGCTACCAACCGGAATCCCCGGATACGGATTCTGACGGCATGATGGATGCCTATGAACTGTTCTTCGGCCTCAATCCCGCTAACCCTGCCGACGCCAACCTGGATTACGACGGCGATCGCTTAAGCAACCTGCGGGAATCCGCGCAATTGACCGATCCCTTTGCTCCCGACACCGATCGCGATGAATTCAACGATGATGTGGATGCAAGTCCCATCAGCCGGGCCTACATTCAGTGGGGCGCGCCGCAGTTCACGACTGGGGACCAATATGATTATGCGCATCCGGACTGGTTCCTGGCCGCATATAAAAATGGCGGCGAATGGTCATGCGAAACACTTGACATACTTGTCCCGTCGGAAGCGTGGTCTACCAATATTATAAATGTGATCCAGTCGGCCTGGCACGTGGCGTCAACGGAACCGCCGGGTGTGGGAAGCCTCTCCATTGACCTTGACCGGACAATATTGACCAACAATCTGCGCTACGCCGTTCATTATTTTGATACCGGCAATTCTTCGCTTTACGTTGATTTGCTGGATACCAATGGCGCGGTTGTGGCTGAAAACCTCTTCGGCAACCTGCTGACGGGTAGTAACGCGACATGGCATGTTGTCATTCCCGCGGAGGCGGGAATCCAGCCCACTAATGCTGTTCTTCTTTTAGAAATTCCCACGACAATCTTTCCTGATGCGGCCGTTATTCATTTACGACGCGGCGTGGGCGAGGTGACGGTTTATGAAGGATTAATTTACATCGATGAAGATGGCGATGGTCTTGATAATGAGCAGGAAAGACAGCTTGGGACTTCGGACTATTGCGTGGATACGGATGGCGATGGCTTCAGTGACTATGACGAAGTGTTTATCTATCACACCGATCCATGCAAGCCGGATAAAGACAAGGATGGAGACAAGGACGGGGATGAAGATAAGGATGGGAACGGCATTATCTACGTTGATCAAGCCCGGGGCAACGACACCTTTACAGGCCGCGCGCCGGCCATTTCCGGTAAGAAGCAAGGACCGAAGAAGACGATCCACAAAGGTATGATCGCGGTTGATGAAGATGGCGCGGCAATGATGGTCATCAAATCCGGGGTCTACAACGAAAACCTCGATATCAGGGGAAAGAATCTGAAGGTGGTTATTGAGGGGAATGTTCGGTTGTAAGCCGCGTGGAGCACGCCGAAAGACGGACGCCTGATGCCTGACACCAGACAGGAGCAGAAGGATTGGTCGATAGCTGAACGCTATATAATTTCGGTTGCGGTTCTTAACGTTGAATAGGAGATATAAGCATGACAACGAAAACACGTAAGAAATCACCTTGTTTATTGTATGAAACTTTTATTCGATGGTTTTTCTTTTCCGGTCTGTCATCCGGCGTCTGTCGTCTGATGTCTGTCATCATGCTTCTCTCCGCCTCCGCCCAGGCTGGAGATTTGTCAGTGGATAACCTGACGGTCACAAAAGACGCCACGCTTATGGGGAACATGTATTTTTCCTCAACTGCCGATGGAACCAACGGAGGCGGCACGGCTACGGGAGGAATCATCACCACCAACGGCAATTATCGCATTCATACGTTCACGAATATTGGCACGACAAACTTTATCGTATCGGGTGGGTCGATAACTTGTGATGTGTTGGTTGTGGCCGGTGGCGGGGGAGGAGGCAGCTCTCCAATGGGTGGGGGCGGAGGAGCGGGTGGGTTAATTTATACTTCTACATATAGTGTCGCAGTTGGAAGTTACGATGTCATTATAGGTTCGGGGGGCGCGGGTGGTATTCCCATAAATGAAGGCGACAATGGTTGTATTGGTACTAATGGACAAAATTCTTCATTTAATACCTTGGAAGCTATTGGTGGAGGCGGAGGTTCTGCATATCCTGGGAAGACTGGTGGAAACGGTGGCAGTGGAGGTGGTGGAAGTTATAGTAGTGGACTTGGCGAAGCAACTGCTGGTCAAGGATATGAAGGTGGAATTTGGATAGACAACAAAACTGGCGGTGGTGGCGGTGCAGGGGGCGAGGGTGGTGATGGCGTTACAATAGGTGGCTTAGGGGGAATAGGTGTAAGCAATGCCATTAGTGGTTCGTTGGTTGCTTACGCTGGTGGTGGGGGAGGTGCGGCGTATTTTGTTGCTGGAGGAACGGCAACTTATGGAGGCGGAAATGGCGCTAAAGGACAAACGCCAACATCAGAAGCTGGCGCTGGAGCTGCAAATACTGGTGGTGGCGGGGGCGGTGGTGAAAGGGCAACTTCTAAAAATGGTGCGGCCGGCGGTTCCGGCATCGTGATCGTTCGATATCTGATGACGACCTCCAGCAATGTTACTACCCTGTCAATCTCCTCCAACGGCATCAGCCAGACCAGCGCGTCCGGCGCCAACGTCTTGATGGGCAAGGTGGGCATCGGGACCAACAACCCGGCGGAAAAACTGCATGTGGTTGGCAATCTGCGCGTTGACGGCACAAGCATCGTTTCGGCCGTGGTATTGGGCGGTGTTCCGCTGACAAACTGGTCCAGCATTGCATCCGGGGTTTTAATGGCCTCGAACAACCTCTCGGATGTTGCTAACCAAGCCGCCGCCCGCGCCAATCTGGGCCTTGGTTCCGCGGCCACGAATGAGGCCGGGGTATTTCTATCACCGAATGGCGATGGTTCCCAGATTACCGGCATAACCGCCGCACAAGTTGGCGCCTTGAGCACAAACGCGGGCGCCTTGATCGCCGCTAACAATCTCTCGGATGTTGCCAATGCCGGCGCTTCCCGTTCGAATCTTGGCCTTGGGAGCGCGTCCACGAATGATGCAAGCGCCTTTTTAAGCACGACCGGCGGAATTATCAATGGTAGTTTGGATATTCAATCCATACCTCCCAAAGGGGATTTTGTCATGGGTAGTTACACCAATCAGTGAACTGGAATGTGAAGACGGCCCTTCCTTTGCCCGAGCGCTTCGGAGGGCAGGCGATAGTCATGAACCATCAACCATCTCTTAAAAAATGGAAAGCTCCGCTTGCCGGGGTGGCCATCTGGCTATGCCTGGTTTCAAGCTATGCGCTCGCCCAAACACCGCAATGGTGGATTACACGAGGGGTGTTGGATCAAAACCTGGCGCCGAATGATTATGCCCCGATCAACCAAGGTCAACTCAAATGGTTGGCGATCAATGCCTGTGATGAAATGAACGCATACTTTGGCGCAGGTTCCAACGTGACGTCCGTCATCAACGCCTTTTCACCAAGCAACAATTACTTTCCGGTCAACATTGGGCAGGCAAAATATCTTGCCGCTCCATTTTATGACCGGTTATACGAGTTCGATTTGACGAATACCATGCCTTTGGGAATGTTGGGACATTATCCCTGGGATGGAAGACCGGAAACCAACGATTATGCCATGGTCAACATCGGTCAGGTAAAATATGTGTTTAGTTTCGATTCGGCGGTGGACTCCGATGGCGATGGGTTGTCGGATTGGCAGGAGGTGGTGTACGGCACGAATCCGTATAATCCGGACACGGATGGTGACGGACTCACTGATAAATGGGAAATAGATCATGGACTGGATCCTTTGGATTGGGACATGGATGGCGACGGGCTTTCGGACGGCTGGGAGGTGGGGCATGGATATGATCCCTTGAACGCCAACAATGCGGCCCCGCTCATGCGCGAAGAAGCCCGTAATATCGTCATTTCCCATTGGAGTATGATCAACACTACTCCCCTAGTTTTCACAAATCAACCGGGATCACAGGCCGACTTAAACGACATAAAGAACGCATTGAATTCATTGTCGGGCGAGTTTTATAGGACAGAATAGCCCGCAACATACGCTAATGGGCGCTAAAGTGGAAAATAAAAAAGATAAACGGTTTCCCGCGATTTTACCGCGCTTTGCACAGACAAAATTGCGGGGAAGATTCCTTTTTCGCGTAATTTCGCGCCTGTCCGGCGTAGCTTTAGCGAAGACGGATGTTTCGCGGGCAATGCTCTTGTTGCTGTTCGGGCTTTTTTGCACCTTGTTTTCCGCGCAGGCCCAGGAGACGCCATATTATCACATAGAACGTTCATTTGTTCCTATAGAGTTCAACATAGAAGGTGACGCGACAGAATATATGCTGTATAGCGTGGCGACTCAATTGACGTCTATTGTGAAAGGAACAAACATTATCATTAACACGAACAACACGCATGCGATTGAAAAGCAAGCTTTTGCCGTGGGCTTTGAAAATGCGGTGGATGCCTGGAATGCCGCCACGAATTATAACGGAACGCCTTCGAATCATCTGGGAAAAGTATATAATAATGTTGGCTGGATGCGGGGCGTCAAATCAACCAATGGGGCATGGGGCGCATATATTTGGACATTGCAGAACCAGATTGCCTTTCAGTCATCAACTTCAAGCTGGTGGAGGAACGAGGATTGCATCCCGGTGGCGATTTCAAACGTGATGGTCGGGAGTCTCGGCAATTATGGTCCCATGTCGAACGTAGTGGATATTGGCCCTGTTTTGGCTCCAGCTTTTGTTTATCCGGGGGCCGGCCAGAGCAATGAGGCCATATATCAGGTGGATTACACGAATGTTTATTATCAGGTGGTGATTCCGGCTATCTGGATTAATCCGATTGAGGCTTATGCCGGCGTGGGGAGTACCAATCAGGTGCAATTCACAGTCTATGGGACGAATATTCCCAATGGGGTAACTTGGACGCTATATCAGACAAACTTTGACGGACACGCTGTATTGCAGACGAATGTTGACTGGCATTATGCGAGTGTGACGCCGGGAAATATTGCTACGAACTATAAAATCCGTGCTACTTCCGTGGATAATACTAATTTTTATGATGAAGTTAATTTGTATGTATTTAATGTTAATTTAGAAATCTACAAACCAAAAGTCATTGACCCGACCGAGGAAATGATTCCGGATTCCTATAAAATGGCAACAGGAAGCGTTACGTTTGTCAATTTGGATAATGACGACAATGACAGTAAATTCGATTATAATGGGAGTGGAACGCATGATGATATTGTCACCGGCGGTGATAACGAGCTGGTTAAAGTCAAGCTTAAGCTTACGCCTGTCACATTGAATGCGGGAACTGTAAAACTTACTGCGACAGAAGGTAGCTCAACTATTGCTGTATGGACTAATAACGAGAAGTCGGTTTCTTATACCCTTGGCAATAGTCTCAATGTGCCAAGTGATTTTATTGTGGAAGGGAATAGTCTTGTCAAAACGCTCTGGGTAGAAGGTATTTCAGCGCATACAACCCAACGGGCTGCAAAACTCAAGATGGAATACACAACAGGGGCGACAACGTGCAGTAATGAAGTTGCGCTGACTGTGGTTGGGATTGACCAGATCGTATGGAAGGGAAAGACCAACAGTGTGAGCGATACCAGCACTCTGGATGCTGATCCCAACTGGCCAAGCGGATTGACGCCGAATGCGGTTCGGGTATTTCCTGATGCGCGTGTTGTCGGAGGTTCCGTTGAGGCAAATCCGCGTGATAAGGTGGGCGTTGAGGTAACACTGACCGTTGAACCACCGTATGAGATTAAGGTTTATCTTAAGTCTTTCGACGTGGACGATCCTTCGGCAGCCACTAACGTGGTAGATAATGAAACCGCCGAGAAAGATAACCGTGGAAATTCGCCGTCACAGGATGGACAATTTGATGGTGAGGTTGGGGGGATAAAGGAGCTTTCTTTCCAAGCCAATGTCAAAACGACCAATTGTGATTTTCAGGTGACAATGCAACCAGGCGACAATTTTAGGATTGTAGCAAGCGGCGACAAGGATTTTCTTGGCCAACTGGAAAACAATGACAATACGCAAAATTCCGGTGCCACCGAAGCCGAAAAGAACGTGAACAAACAACGTATTTGCAGTGCAAATGTGACCGGCACGGTAGCGGAACGCGAGATTCGTCTTGCCGACCACTATGCATCTGACACCTTGACCGTCTGGCGTTTTCTGCACGTAGAAGTTGACTCAATGACCGCTCCGCCGACAACCGGAGCGGAGAAGAACACGGTGGACGGAAACATAACGACAATTGCCGGAAACGGAACAGTGGCGCAAACGGCAACTTTGAGCGTTAATCTCAAGACGGGGCTTTCTCCGCAAGATAATTCGACGAATCTGACGGCTGGAACCGGTAACGGCCGATTTGAAAACGGATGGGTCAAAATTGGATCAGGTTCCGGCACGCTTGGAGAAACGCAGACAACTTCTTTGCTGGGCAACGGAGATGATTATGTCCGCAAAGACGGCGGCATTGACATCCCGGCGATAGTGTCTAAGACCGGGGAATCGGATGTTGACGGCAAAGTCATTGCATGGAGCGGCACCACTTTTACACTAAACGTGTTGTCCGGCACACTGACCACAAATTACAACGACGGGGCACTCAATGTTGCCGGTGTTTCCATGACTGTTTCGTCGGTTGATACAAACAACAATGTTGTGACTGTGTCCGCAACGCAGAACATTCCCTTCGTACTTCATGACGATGATGATGACAATATCTTGCCGGGGTCAGTGTCAGTTGCAGATCTCCAGGAATCAGACAACCCCGCAGTCAACAAGATGGCAAGTGTTTACATAAGGCCTGTTTCCGATGGCGGCGGTTCTCTATCCAACAATCAGACGAATGTAGTGTTTGCACTGAACACGGAAAGTAGTAGCGTATATAATTGGGGTTCGCGCGGAAACAATGCGCAACGATTTTGGGTCGCATATTATCTGGCGGCATTTCAAGACTCATTCGAGTTCCTTGTAAATGATTTTGATCCCAATTCCGAAGGTGGTACTTGGGGGTCTGCAAACAACACGCCGCTGAATTCGGGAGTCTTGATCTATTTAGAATCGCAGCGGGATGGAGGACTGACAACAGACTGGCGCTCGCGCGTAACCGTACATGAACTTGGGCATAACTTTGGTTTGGAGCATGGACCCACGATATCTGTTGAAGTTGATGGTATTATGCATAAGTATGCACCTGCTGGCACTGCCTCATCAAACTACTTTTGGCGTCCTGCGGATATCAATATCATTCGCTCGGTAAGCAATCCAAATTAAGGAGTCGGAAAAATGAAGCATATCGGTGCATTATTGTACGTTCTCATCGGCATATCCTTTATGACGAACATTACTGTCGGGAAAGACGATGTCCCAAGAGACCTTCATGTGTTACTTTTGGGGCCTAACAAAGTATTTCAGGGCGAACCTGTTTCACTTACTGTTCGCATCAACAACACTAGTAAATTGCGACGGAATTTCATTGTTCCAGAGATAAAGCGATTCGGTCCAGAGACCGCTCTATTTCGCGTGGCTTCAACAAATACCGCAACTTTCGAAAGCGTTCAATATCCAGACATTTATGTGGGTGGTATGAAGAGTTTATCTCCAAAACCACTTCGAGTTCAACAGTTGGGAAGCGGAATGACTGCCGAGTTTTCCTTCACATTGATGTATGATTTTCCTACAGTCAAAAAACGGAAGCAACTTTTTGGAAGACCAGGAATATACAAAATCGAAGTCACCGTCTTTGAGCCCAAGAATGAACCGCAAAATCCAACCGAAATGCCTTATGACGGAGATAAGACACCCATCACGTCAGTACCTTTGTCGGTGGAGATAGTGCCGCCTGATAACGCGCAGGACAAAGCAGCGTTTGCTAAACTGCAAGAGTTGCCGGATGAATATCTTTTATACGCTCCAGAGATGTTCAAGCCGGACTGTCATGCAGAGGCCATCCAGAGAATGTCAGATTATTTCCGTGAATTCTCAGCCACAAGATATGGGCGATACTGTGCTTTACCATTGGGCATGGCCTTAAAGAACGAAACCCCGAACATCGATAAGGAAAAGGTTAAGGCAATATTGGAATCGGTTGCGCAGGAAAAAGGCTTTCCTCTGTCCCGTGAAGCGACTGTTGTGCTGGATAGAATCCGGAGCATTAATCACCCGTGAAGGAGTAGTTTTCCATGAACCATTCCGTGGGTGCGTATGCCTAAGAAATATATTATAATATTTCAAGTATTTGTGGTTACATTATTGGTGTGGATGAATTCAGGTGTTCACTCTCGAGCAAATACTAATGAACCAATAGTCGAAGATGTTTCAAAGAAGCCATTTTACAGCGTATACAATAAAGAAAAATGGACTGAGAGTATGGGACTCATTCATCCTTTGGTTATGAACGAGCGAGCGATTGCTCAAGGACAGATAAAACGAATGAACTCGAAATCAGGACATGCCGTTAATACTAATTTGTTAGAAGAAGTAAAAATTAAATTGAACAAACTGTATCGGGAACGAGATCATCTTGCCCTGAAATTAGTTGACTACTGGAGGCAACATCCGGAAGACGTAAGAAATGAGAATAAATATTTACTTGGTAGATTACAGAAAGAAGAACAGGTGATACGCGAGCGGATATCTCATCCGCAATCCTATAACATCGATGTCTATACATCATTAATCGATAAGACATATACGTTGTTTGTTCGGGAACCGACTGACTGCTTGAGGTATATTCAATCTGAAAACGTGAAGGATAAGTTAGGCATAATTACTGTCCTTTCTGATTTAGTTGATCCGGCATATGCGGAACTCATTTCAACAATGACGAATGATCCTAATACGGAAATAAGAGACGCGGCGACAAAAGCTTTAACTTCTGTCCAGTATAAAGATATAACGTCTAAGACGAGCAACGAATGAGCACAAACAGGATGACGAACAGCATTTCAACGTTTTTGGGGCGGTGATAACCACAATGATTAAGTATGCTCATATTCTCTTGGCAATCTGGATTCTTACGGTTGCCGCGTCCATCGGATTTGCCGAGATATTGCCGGAGGCTTATCAGGGTCGGCAGACAGGAGTTGAAATGGATGCAACGGCAATGTCAGCGACGGCGATTAGTCGCGGCTTGTATGAACGATGTCTTGCCACCCAGTATTCCACCAATCCGGTTAACTATAGGGTTGCTCCGCCAACTTTCGCCGTGACGAATAAAATTGGATGGCATTTTGATCAGAGCATGAGAATGAATTTGGATGACAAAGCCAAGTCACTGGTGCCTTGGTATGTGGATGGCGATACTGTTTATGACGGTACGACAAATATTACAATGCTGACCGTGACTGGAGTATGGGCTGAATTGGAGATCGGTGATCATACGAATCAATTCACCGGTACACCGGCGATTGGCACAAATCCTCCGATTTATGGCAATTACCCCTGGCGGATTTACGTCGAGGATTTGGAGGAGCGGTACAAGGTGTTGAATTCGATGAAGATGCTTTCGCCTATAACAACGGTTTCTGCACAAGAACGCAGAAAGGTTGCAGCTACTCATCATTGGGGAACTTGGAATGAAGCAATAGCTTTGGCTGAGGACGCATTTTTGCATGCTGATGTTTATACAAATAGTGGTTACGTTTTTGGTGTTGATTCGTGGGGATGGGCTAACACAGATTTAAACGGTCATATAACAAATTATCATCCGATAATTCAGTATTCTGTTTATACAATTTCGGGAAATGTATTAAATTTCAACTCAAATTCGATAGAGGTATCAGTTTGGATTAAAGGAAATTATGGTGCAAATGCTTATAGGGCACCCACAAACAACATTGTTTTTGATGATAACGGCACGGGGTTGCTATTAAACCAATTTGTCAAATGTGGTACTATTTCTACAACATCTAATTCTGTATCTTTTATTTTTGGTGATGAAGGCTATCCAATACCTATTTGGTGTTCCGCACCAGTACCAGGTTATGGGATGGTTGATAGAGGATACACGATTTCTGCAGCTTATTTTCTTAGTGATTACAGTCCGCAATTTAACTACTGCACGAACAAATGCTGGTGACGGCATGAACATACACAACGGAGAATAACTATGGCACACTTTGCGAAGAGCGAAGCCTTGCCGTGAATGATTTGAGGCGGTTGGGCATTGGATTAAAGGAGAACTATGAAACGTTTGAAAAATGAACGCATTGACATCCGTCGGCGAAAAAACGTTATCGTCGTAAGCAACCGGGTATTCAACCTGCACATCGACACCAGGAACGGAACCCTCGCGGAACTTGTCGATCGAAAAACCGGGAACAATATGTGGGCCGGCAAGACCGTGGGCATGAGCGTGTACGATGAGCACGCGCACCGGGAATTCTCGGATGCTTTGCATTCTGCGGAGGTGCGCGCAATTCACATTTCCAAAAAGCCCGGCAGTCATACGGTCTCCATCACGAAGCGATTCAAAGGGGCGGATTTTGAGACCAAGTCTGATTTCTGCATCGGCCAGGACAATTTCCTGTGGTCGGTCGGCTTCCATAAGGTGCGCGGGCCGGAAAGGAGTCTCAAGGTGACATTCCACCTGGCTGAGCCGGTGGAAAAGCGCCTTGACCCCAATATCGCCGGGCTGGTGGCCTGGCGTCTGTGGGCTCCCGTGAAAGGCGCGCCGTTCAACGTCAGCGGTTCGAACACCGCGGGGACGCTGGTCTTTTCTCACGGCAAAGCCGCTGATGGCTGCGACGAGATTCCCATTCCCGGAATTGTATGTTATGAGCCCTCGCTGGACGTAGGCATGACGTTCTTGAAACCGTTCGAGGAGGTCTGTCCGCGCGTGTTCTTCGTGGTGGATCAGCGCGAGGGGGATATCCGCATCGAGAATTACAACGTGGGCCTGCGGAACGACTACGACCCGGTGGTTTCCCTGTATGTCGCGGTGCATGCCGGCGACTGGCGGGCGGGGCTCGGATGGATTTTTAACAGGTACCGTGAATATTTCGTTCCGCAGAATACAAAGATTTTCGAGCAGGAAGGCGTCATGCACTACGGCAAGCTGCTCTCGGAGCGGCGGGTGCGCGAATGGGCGCGGGTAATGGGTTTCAAGTGGCAGGAAATCCCGTATTTCCGCGACGTTCTGGCCTGGGGCCCGAATGTCCCATCCAGGGAACCGTGGGACGCCGTGTGGCCTGATATCCCGGAGATCAAAGTGAAGGGCATGACGTACCGCAAGGCAAATGACTATGTGAAGATGTTGAAAAAATATGGAGTGGCGGCATTCCTCTATCACAACAGCGGAGATTTCAGCAGGCAGATTGCCGAAAAGAACTACCCCGAGTCGATTATCAGGCTGGCTGATGGATCAAAACATCCCGGCTGGCGCGATAGCGATGCCGGCGCCCCGCCTGAGGCCAAGGGCGTGTTCATGAACCCGGATCCGGACCGGCCGTATGGGCAATGGGTATTGCGGGAGTTGGCGGCCATGTTCCAGCGATTTCCGGGCCTGGCGGGCATTTTCATCGACCAGTGCTGCTATCCGCGTTTTGACTACGGCAAGGATGACGGCCGGACGATGGTTGACAACCGCCGCTGTGAGTTCACCCAGTATTCCTACATGAAGCTTCACGAGCGGATCTGGGCGTTCCTGAAGCAACGGGGCAAAACGACATTTGCCAACGGTCCCTACTGCCCGCAGATCCAGAAGCATTGCGACGGTATCATGGCTGAGGGCACGTACGTGCAGATGGCGTACTTTGCCCTGGCAAAACCGCTTGTTCTTCTGCAGGTGGGCGAGAGCGCCTGCAAGTGGTGTTTGAGGTATGGCGCCTTTCCGCATGTTGCGCCGTTAGGCCGGAGCTATGATTCGTTTCATCTGAACGAAGACCCCCTGCCGAAGGACCAGGTGACTATCTACCGCAAATACCTGCCCTTGATTGAGTTCATGCGCGGCAGGAAATGGGTGCTTACGCCGCATGCTCTAACGTTGCCGCCCAATTGTGACGGTAACATCTTTGAGACCCAAAATGGGAACTATATCGTTACCGTCATGTCTACCGAGCGATCCATGCTGGAAAGGCAGGCGAAGCACGCGGCCGTCACGGTGCGTATCCGATTGCGGGATGGGAAGTCGATTCGCAAAGCCGAACTGCTGAGCGTCGATGCGGCGTCGCCGGTTCCCGTTAAGCTGGTTCGGCATGGCCAGGATATCTTCTTCGATGTCCCCCGCTTTATCACCGCGGGTGTCGTTCATCTGCAGAAGCGTTAGAAGGCGCGTGGCGGCGGTTCCATAGGAAGGCATTGTGGGAGGCCGTTCTTTCAAACGGCGGCTACACCGGACCGTTCCGGTGCATGGGTAGGGGCCAGCCTCCGGCTGGCCTTCCTTCCGGCCCGGCCGGAGGCCGGGCCCTGCCAGAACCGCGATATATCAGCCGGCGGCCTATGTTCCATACCTACAGCCGGATTTTCTTCAGCGCATTCTTCAGCCGGTGCTTGCCGTCATAGTACCAGAAGGGGATCTTCATCCACCAGCTGAACCGGCGCCCGTTGTGCGCCAGGTATTTTTCCACAAAGATGCGCCGGCCCGGCCAGAAAAGCGGGTGGCAAATCCGCATGAGATCGCAGAGCCTCAGGCGCAGGCCCAGGCTGTGCGGATAAAACCGTGCGCGCGCCGTGTCAATCAACGCAAACTCCAGTTCGCCCATTGGTATCCGGGGAAAGGCAGACGACGGACTTGTCCCGCCTGCGGCGGGAGGGTGGGGAACAGGCACGGAGCGGACCAACAGGTTCCCGGCCGAAAGGTCCCGGAAATAAACGCCGCGCGTATGCAGTTTCTGAAGAAATACGGCGACGGCCTCATACCAATCGCTGCTCGAATATCCCTGGAATTCGTTTGCGCCGGCGCTGAAAGCGTTGAAGGCGTCGCGTGCCGACCAGGCCGGGGCAAATACCTCGCAGATATAATAACTCGTGGCGCAAGCTGTTGAGTTGCCCGGTAGCAGGCAGGCTATCGGCGTGGGAGTTCCCAGGCCGCGCCGGAGCAATTCCTGCGCGCCGTTCCAACTGCGCACAGCTTTATTGGGTTTGCCGCAGTCCAGGAGCCGACGTAAGACGCTACGCGGCTTGAACGCCTTGATCACGATGGTGCGCTCGATGTCCCAGGGTGCGCGCACGGACCAGACGGTATTGCGCGCGTCGCGCAAGATGTGTGTTGTAGAGGTTTTCTTGGTTCTTAGTTCTTCGTTCTTTGTTATGGATTCGGCGTTGGGCGTTTGCTTCTCTTCCCCATCTCCCGCCTTTCCATGGTTGACCAGTTCCAGAAGCGCCTGGATATCCACGCGTTTCCCGCCATCCTCGGCCAGGTACACGCCGGTCATGCCCGGCGCATGGGTTCCCCACGCCGCTCCCGAAGCGGTAGCGTAGTGGCGCGGCGCGCGTACGATATCAAAATCCCAGCCCGGTTGCCGCGCAAAGCGGAAGCCGGGGATCGGACACCGGACATCCGTCCTCTGTCCTCCGCCCTCCGCCATCCGTTGTCCGTTGTCTATCGTTTGCCGTACGTTTTCCGATTTCTGTCTTTCTGTTTCGCTTGTCTGGTGTCCGGCGTCCGGCATCCGGTGTCTGTCCTCCGCCCACACCAGAAACACCGGGCTTTCGGAGAACATCCGGGGGGCGCGCTCCAGCCGCTGGCCGTCGCGGGCATAGATCTCGGCCTGGGCCAGGAGCTCCGGCGGATAACAAACGTCGGCGCTGGCGCCGTTGCCATCGGTCGTCCAGACAGCGTGCAGAAGAATTTCTGATTTCTGATTTCTGATTTCTGATTGCGGATTGCTGCCGGCCGTTATCCGACATTGGGCGTTCGGTCCGTCAATTGACGGATTGGGCGGTTGCTTTTCTTTCTGGTCTCCGACTTCTTCCGCCTGACCTCTGACCCCTGACTTCTGACTTCTTTCTTCCACATTCTGCATTCTGCTCGCCTGGGCGTAGCGCTCCGGCGGAGCCTGGCATTCTGCATTCAGTACGAATTCCAGTATTTCCAGGCCTGTGCCGGTTGCCAGGCGGCGCTGGAACGTGGCGCCGGCGAGCAGGCGATTGACGGTCTGAAAAGTCCGGAAAGCCGGGCGCAGGCGATAATTTTTTATCTCGCCGCGCGCCTGCTCGTAATAGGTTACGTGCGGAATTTCAGGGTATTCCGTGGTGCCGTCGTCAATCAAGCCCTCGCGTTGGCCGATCAGCGGCCCCCAATAGACGCGGGCGAGCGCGCCGGAGGCGGCGGCCAGGCAGGCATAGCGGGCTAAGTAATCCGCCTGCTTTTCCTCGACGTCTTCCAGAAAGCGGGCAATCCGCCGCAGGCTCCAGGTCACGTGCGCGCACATCAGGGTGGGCACGCCGGCCCACGCGCCAATATCCTGGAGCAACTGGGCCTTGCGCACCAGGTTGAAGCGGAAAAGGCCGGCCAGGTGCTGTCCGGCGACTTTGTGATCGAATGCCTCCGGCTCGGTGGCGCGTTCCACAAACAGATTATCGGTGTGTACGCTGGGCAACAGGCCGGTGCGCCGGAATTCGCCCAGCCAGCCGGTGTTATAGCCTGGCTCAAAATCCGTGACGTTCGGCCCGGCGATGGTGAGATTGCGTCCGCGCGCTTCCTCCCAGGCGATCTGCCAGGCAGTGAAAAAAGCGGCGGGCGAATAGCCCGCCCATTTTCGGCGGTTGCAAGTGGCGCCGATTTCGATCAATTCCACTCTCCTCCCATAGCGGTCCAGCATGTCGCCGACAAACGCCCGCCAGCGTTCGGCGGCCTCTGGCTGGCGAAGCATGGCGCGGGCCTCTTCCCGTGGTTGTACCAGGTGCAGGCAGACGCGGAACCGGTCGGTCAGCAGGCGGTCCAGGAACCGTTCGGTAAAGGCCTCGCGATCACCATAGGTAAAATCCAGGCGCGTGTGACGGATGCCGAGCTCGTTCAGCCGGGCGATGACATAATCGTCAGACGCGTTCTCCGGCGCATTGGCCACGCATAGGGCCAAAAAATCGGCCGGAATTTGGCAGGCCTTGCGTGGCACGGGACTTGTTTGGCGCCAGCGGCCGCGAAACAAATAAGCCAATGTATGGCCGGCCATACGGGCTGTCAGTGTTAGGTTGTTAAGGATTGCAAACACGCCGCCAGTATGGCCATTGGGCCCGCGCTTGGAAAGCCAAAAGCGTGGTGCACGCCAACGGCGTGCCACATAATAGCCCAGGGCATCGCCCTGGGACATGGGAACCGGACCAAAAATTATGCATTTCCACGCATCACAACGGGGTGCAACAACATCAGACGATCGGCATCGTTCCCACACGTGCATACCAATAATGGGTTCCGAGATGTGGCGCCCTTTCAGGGTGCTTGGGTATTTGTTTTACGATTTTTTCCCAGGGTTGCGCCCTAGGCTATGATGTAACACCCCTTTGGGGTGTTCCAGATATTATCGGGCGCATTGCATTTGTCATCATCTGCGGATATAGTGCTTCAGTATCCGTGATCCGTGGGCAAGGGAGGTACTATGAAATTGCGTCTGACTGATTTGCCGGAATGGAAATCCCTGGCGGCGCATTATGAGAGCATGCGCGAAACACACCTGCGCGAACTCTTTGCACGCGATCCGCGCCGGGCGGAGCACTTCACGCTCTCCGCGGAAGGGCTGATGCTGGATTATTCGAAGAACCGCGTGACCGAGGAAACCATGCGACGATTGGCGGCGCTGGCCCGCGCCTGCGGGGTGGAAGCCTCGCGCACGGCTATGTTCGCGGGAGCGCCCATCAATCGCACGGAAAACCGGCCGGTCCTGCACGTGGCCCTGCGGAACCGGTCCAATACCCCTATTTATGTGCAGGGCGTGGACGTCATGCCGGAGGTCAACCGCGTGCTGGCCAGGATGCAGGCGTTTGCGCGGGATGTGCGCTCCGGCGCGTGGCGCGGGTTTACGGGAAAGCGCATCCGGGCGATCGTTAATATCGGCATCGGCGGATCGGACCTGGGTCCGGCCATGGCCTATGAGGCGTTGAAACCCTATGCCCAGCGGGATTTGACCGTGCGGTTCGTTTCCAACATCGACGCCACGCACATCGTGGAAGCCACGCGTGATCTGGTCCCCGCCGAGACATTGTTTATTGTCACCTCGAAAACGTTTACCACCCAGGAAACGATGACCAATGCGCAGACCGCGCGGGCTTGGTGCCTGGCGGCGTCCGGCCATGGCCGGAATGAAAAAGCGGTGGCGCGTCATTTCGTGGCGGTATCCACCAATGCGCCGGAAGTGGCGCGTTTCGGAATCAACCCGGAAAACATGTTCGAGTTCTGGGATTGGGTGGGTGGGCGCTATTCGTTGTGTTCGGCGGTGGGATTGGCGCTGATGGTGGCGATTTCGCCCGAGCGTTTTATTGAAATGCTGGACGGGTTTCATGCCATGGACCGGCATTTTGCGCAGGCGCCGCTGGAGCGCAATATGCCGGTGATCCTGGGGCTCCTGGGGGTCTGGTATAATAATTTCTTCGGGGCTGCGACCCATGCCATCCTGCCTTACGACCAATACCTGTGCCGGTTCCCGGCCTATCTCCAGCAGGCCGACATGGAAAGCAACGGCAAATCGGTGGACCAGCAAGGGCGGCCGGTTGGCTGGCAAACCGGGCCGGTCATCTGGGGCGAACCGGGCACCAACGGCCAGCACGCCTTTTACCAGTTGATCCACCAGGGTACCAAGCTGGTCCCGGCGGATTTCATCGGATTTTGC